>LGVF01135626.1_pt2 | contig 11030 bp, 10 predicted proteins | sample 469901 | NCBI WGS metagenome assembly LGVF01 (sample SAMN03893561, study PRJNA290197) | marine sediment metagenome | material: sediment; isolation source: combined push core samples #3730, #5133, and #5579 collected at Hydrate Ridge | place: Pacific Ocean: Hydrate Ridge | reverse complement strand
TTTACATTTTTCTCTTTTTTTACAGAAAAAACTAGAAAACCATAAGCGTTTTCATTATACTTCGATGTGTTTTTAAATAAAATATAAATTTCAAATTTTGACTGATTAAAAATAAAAAGTGAAGGATCGTCAATTATCTGATAACTGAAATTATGAAAACTATAATCAGTTTTTTCAAGTTCTATTTTTCTATCCTTTATCATAGTCATATATTTATTTAAAATTTTATTTTCAATATCAAATTCATTAGAAGAGTACGAATACATATCTTGATTTTTAAAGGTGTTTCTAAAATAAATGTAAACATCATTAAAACCAAATCCATTTTTCAAAGAATTAAGCCTTTCATTGATATATTCATCATAATCCAATAAATTCAGTACACTTGAGCCAATCAAAATTCACCACGATAAATAACATTTTCATCTATATCTTTTAAACTGTTGCATCCGGTCATAATCATCGCATCTTTCAATTCTTTTCCTATTTGCTCGGTGTACGACTTGACAGCCTCAGTTCCTCCACCGTAAGCAGCAACAGCATACGGTCTTCCTATCAACACAGCATCTGCACCTAACGCCAAAACTTTCAGCACATCATGACCGCTTCTAATTCCACCATCGATAAATATTTTCATTCTGCCATTAACAGCCTTCGCTATTTCCGGTAAAACTTCTATAGTCGCTGGTGTATAATCTAATACTCTGCCGCCGTGATTGGAAACTACAATACCATATGCCCCTGCATCCAGCGCCTTCAATGCGCCCTTAACTGTCATAATACCTTTTACTACAAATGGCATTTTTGCATGTTCAACATACGCTTTTAAATCCACTTCAGATTTTGGACTCACCGGTTTTCCTTCAAGGGCTAAAATCGATAAACCAGCAGCATCGACATCCATCGCTACGGCCATTGCCTTAGTTTCAGCAGCGCGGTCTAGTTTATGAAATATTTCTTCATTTTCCCAAGGTTTAATGGTAGGTACTCCAACACCTTCAACTTCTCCGAGTGCTTCAATCGGACCTTCAAAATGTTCTTCTTTCACACCATCACCCAAGAATCCAGCACCGCCACCCAATTTGCATCCTTGTAAAATATGTTTGGAATATTCGTAATCTGTCAGTTTGTCACCGTAGATTGTATAGAGTCCTCCAATAGGAGCAGCAAAAACAGGAAGTTCAAAAGTCTTTCCAAACAACTCAACAGAAGTATCTACTTCTTCAGGAGTATATAAAGTATCCATATTCAATAGAATTTCTTTTATTTTATTATAATTTCTTATAAATCCAGATCCGGATCCTTTTCCGCCTACTCCTGGAATTTCTCCACGACAAACAATGCCATTGCATTCATTGCATGCCCGGCATGAAAAACCTTTAATATTTCTTACGTTTTTTTGAGCTTCAATAAAATTCATGATTTTTTGTTAAAGAAAAAATATAAAGATTCTTTACTTTATATTTTCTTTTAACTTCCTCCTTCGCTATTTAATCTGTATTTTCTATGATTCAACAATAAAATCGTATATTATCCATTTATCATCAGTATTTATAAAAGTGATTTCATGATAAATTATGTGTTTAAAAGGCTCTTCATATATTTTAATGACAACTGTTGCTTTATTTTCTTTTTTAAATTCATCTATGTATCCATCAACCTCTATACTTTTAATATTCCGTCCTCTAGTTTTTAAAATTGTATTATTAATACTACTTAGGGCGTACTTGGAAGTATTACTGCTAAAATAATCATGTTGTCCTAAATAAATGCTCTCAGAAGTTTCGATAGCCAACAATTCAATTTCTTCTTGTCTTCTATCGACAACTAATCCTTCTTTATAGTTAATTGCAACAAACACAATAAACAATATAAATATCACTTCAATAAATAATAAACTTTTTTTCATTTTTGTCCTCTCCTATAATTTCTCTTCCCCTTATTATACATTTTTTGTAGAATAGAATAAAAGGGAAAAAATAAAATTTACAAATAAATTTATTAAAAGGAAAGGTGGTGAAACCTAGTTTTTTTTAAAAAACTAGGTGTTTATGAACAAATTTGGTCATATTGGAATATATATAAATAATTTGGAAAAATCAAAAAAATTTTACACCGAAATTATGGAGTGTGAAATCATTAAAGAATATACTTACCCTGAATCAACTATTATCTTTCTAGATGCAGGAGGTACAATTATTGAACTGATTTACAAAGAATCAAATAAAGATCGCACTATTAATGGTCCTATCGACCATATGGCTTTTAAAGTAGACTCTTTAGATGAAAAAATCGAGATGCTGAAAAATAATGATGTCAAGTTATTAGGCGAGCCAAGAATTGTCGGTACAGCAAGAATTGCTTTTTTCAACGGCCCAAACAATGAAAGATTCGAGTTTGTAGAGAAATATAATGGATAAATTTCAACTTAAGGAGATTTTATAAATATGTTATTGAATTTTAATGATCCAACTACTCAAAAGATACTATATACAATTACTACATTATTAGCTTTATCTATCATCTATAAATATCTACTTAAGTTCTTGCATAAAAAAATCGATGATGTACAGAAATATTATAAAACCAGAAAAAACATCACTTATATTTACTTTTTTATTGTTCTTGTAATATCATTCTTCATATGGTTCGAGGGTTTAGATAATCTATCGACTTATTTTGGATTGCTGTCCGCTGGTATCGCAATTGCATTAAAAGACTTTATAACAAATTTTGCTTCTTTTCTATTTATTATTTTCAGAAAGCCGTTTGAAGTTGGTGATAGAATCGAAATAGATGGTGTTGCTGGTGATGTTATCGATCAGCGCCCTTTCCAATTCACAATAATGGAGATCGGCAATTGGGTTCATGCAGATCAAAGTACTGGAAGGATAATTCATATACCTAACAATAAAATACTTACACATCCTATTGCAAACTATTCAAAAGGCTTCAGCCATATATGGAACGAACTTGAGGTCTTGATAACTTTTGAAAGTGACTGGAAAAAAGCCAAGATCATTCTCGGCAACATTGCAGATAAATATAACTCGGACTTCAGCAAAACCGCTGAGAAAGAATTGCTTGAAGCATCAAAAAAATTTATGATTTTTTATAATAATTTGACACCCATTGTTTACACCAATGTCCAATCGGATGGTGTATTACTGACTCTAAGATACTTGACTAATCCTAGAGCACGACGTTCATCTTCTGAAAAACTTTGGGAAGAAATCTTGGAGGCATTCGAGAAAGAACAAAATATTCAGTTGGCTTATAAAACAATGAGAGTAATCAACTGAAACTTCTGTTCAAGAAATAAGATATCAGTGATATAATTCATATTGTCATATGATGACAATTAAACTTAAAGGTGATGTAACTATGTATGAAATAATTTTTCTTTTTATGATATATTCTATTATCGGTTGGTGTTGGGAAACTCCTTTTGTTTCAATCAGTCAAAAAAAATTAATAAACAGGGGTTTTCTCTATGGACCTTATATTCCCATTTACGGATTTGGAGCTATCGTCATTATTTTATCGATGAATTTTTTGGCTAATTTTATAAATTTTAATTCAATTTGGAATATTCCTATTGCAATTATATATATTTCCATTGTAGCGTCTATATGGGAATACATTGTTTCATATTCATTGGAACTTATTTTCAATACGCATTGGTGGGATTATTCGTATAAAAAATTCAATTTGCACGGTAGAATAGCAATTGATTATTCAATCGGCTGGGGTATTGGCGGGTATATTTTATGGATGTATGTCAATAGATATCTTTTAAACTTTATGCATGCATTATCCAATACAGGACTTGAAGTATATTTGGCGATTTTCTATACGATATTTATTATTGATACATTTGTTACAATTAGAGAACTGATTACTCTTAGAACAATTATCAAAAGATTATCAGCGCTTTCTGGTGAATTAGGTGATTTAGCTGTTTACTCAGTTGATATATTAAGTGAAGGAATCTCATATAGTAAAACCAAATTGCAAAATCGAGTATTGTATTTACGCAAAANNTATTCAGTCGATATCTTGAATGAAGGAATCACATTTAGTAAAACCAAATTGCAAAATCATGTATTATATTTACGTAAAAAAGCAGAGGTCACTTTATCTGAAAGTCAACAAAATCTACTGGAACGCTATAACAGCTTGCTTGTTAAATCGATAAATGTATCTAGATTTTATATTACTTATCCAAAAGCATCATCTAAAACGTTTACTAAAATCATTAAAATTCTTCGTTATAAGAGAAAAAATAAACAATAAGATTAGATTTTGTTCTTCCCTACTCATTTCTGTAGAATTTAATGTAGGGATTTTCTATTATTTTAAGGAGTTTAAATATGTATAGACAAACTATTGAAGATTTAATAAAACAATTCAATACAAATATAAAAATCGGACTTTCAAATGATCAAGTGGAAATTATTCGAAAGAACCATGGTTATAACGAATTAGAGGAAGAGAAACCTACTCCTCTTTGGAAAAAATTCATTAAAAACTTTAAAGATTTCATGATTTTCATTCTTATAGCTGCAGCAATAATTTCCTTTGTTTTGGGCGAAAAAACCGATGCATTCATAATCATTGCAATCGTCTTAATAAACGCCATTATCAGCACATACCAGGAAATGAAAGCTGAAGAATCCATCTCAGCACTAAAATCTTTAACTGCTCCTAAATGTGTAGTTTTAAGAGATGGTGAAAAAATGGAGATTGATGCAAAGTTTCTAGTTCCAGGAGATGTTGTCTTCATTGAAGCTGGAAATTTTGTGCCGGCAGATGGTAGACTCATGGAATCCAGCAATCTAAAAATGGAAGAATCGACTTTGACAGGTGAATCTCTCCCAGTTGAAAAAAACACAATGCAATTGGATAGTGAAAATTTACAAATCGGTGATCAAACCAATATGGTCTTTACAGGAACTGTTGTGACATATGGAAGTGGTAAATTCATTGTCACTTCAACTGGGATGAATACTCAGCTTGGAAAAATAGCTACTCTTATAAGTGAAGAAAAAGAATCTTTGACTCCATTGCAGATCAAACTTGATGAAATCGGTAAAATAATCGGTGTTATTGTCTTGCTGATAAGTGCAATTATTTTTATTGTCGGAATTGTTCAAGGTAGAGATACTTTTGATATGTTCTTTATTGCTGTCAGTTTAGCTGTGGCTGCAATTCCCGAAGGGCTTCCAGCTATTGTAACCATAGTTCTGGCACTTGGAGTGAGACGTCTTTCTCAAAAAAACGCTGTAATAAGAAAATTGCCGGCAGTTGAAACATTAGGTAGCAGTTCTGTAATCTGTTCCGATAAGACTGGAACACTCACACAAAATAAAATGACTGTTATGGACTTTTTCACTATGAGTACTCCGGACAAAAAAACATTGATTATAAGTAGTATTCTTTGTAATGACGCAACAATAACTTCAGAAAATGAAATTGGAGACCCGACTGAAACTGCTCTTATAAGATACGGGCTTGATAATAAATACACTCAAAATAACATCAATGATATCTATCCAAGAATAGATGGTCTTCCTTTTGATTCCGATAGAAAAATGATGACTACTGTCCATACGGATAAAACTTCTTTTGTATCATTTACCAAAGGAGCAGTTGATGAAATCATCACTCGGTGTAATTACGTACTTATCGATGGAATCAAAGTAAAGTTCGATAAAGAAAAAAAAGCTCAAGTATTACAAAAAAATAGATTTTTCGCTGAAAAAGCTTTACGCGTTCTCGGTTTTGCAAGTAAAGACTATGAACAACAACCTACTGAAATCACTTCTGAAACAATTGAAGATGATATGACTTTTATCGGATTGCTTGCAATGATGGATCCTCCTAGAGAAGAAGCAAAACTTTCAATAAAGAAATGTCAAACTGCAGGCATCAAACCAGTTATGATTACTGGAGATCATAAAATTACAGCAACTGTAATTGCAAGAGATTTAGGCATTTTAAAAAATGATGATGAAGTTATTACAGGAAAAGAACTATCTGAAATCAGCGATGATGATTTAATAAATAACGTTCAAAATTATAGTGTATACGCAAGAGTTTCTCCAGAACACAAAGTGAAAATTGTGAAAGCTTGGCAAAGCAACAATCACGTTGTTGCAATGACCGGCGATGGTGTCAACGATGCTCCTGCGCTTAGAATGGCCGACATTGGAATTGCCATGGGTAAAGTTGGCACCGATGTTTCTAGAAGCGCCGCATCAATGGTCTTGATGGATGACAATTTCTCTACAATAGTTGTAGCAATTGAAGAAGGTAGAGGAATTTATTCAAATATCAAAAAATCCATTCGTTATCTTTTATCATGCAACTTCGGCGAAATATTCCTATTGTTATTGGCTATGCTTATGAATCTCAAGGTTCCGCTATTGCCGATACATATTTTATGGATAAATCTCGTTACTGACAGTTTTCCTGCTTTAGCCCTCGGCATCGAACCTAAAGATAAAAACATTCTCGATGAATCTCCAAGGAAAAAAGGCGAAAACATATTTTCCAATGGACTGATATATAAAATTGTATTTGAAGGACTTTTAGTTGGTTTAATCGCACTCGGGATCTTTGTTTATGGTTTAAGTATTAATATCACTATTGCAAGAACGATGACATTTTTGACTTTGGCATTTTCACAACTTGTTCATTCAATAAATGTTCGTTCAGATGATTCTATTATTTTTGTAAAAGGATTGTTCAGCAATAAATATTCGCTATATGCAATACTTACTTCTGTACTCCTTCAGGTATTCATCGTATCTGTTCCGTTTACACAAAATTTATTCAAAGTAACTCACCTATCATTCAATCAGTGGATTATTGTTTTATTAAGCAGTTTAATTCCACTCTTTGTAATTGAATTGATTAAAATCATTAAATCGTTAAACAGCAAATAGGCCTTCGGGTCTATTTTTTTTAATAAAATTTATTTTTTAGGGGACGGTACTTGACAAATATAATGTTATGTATTATATTGTTTTAAGAGGTGATGCACGTGCCACGAAAAGCGAGAGAAAAAATCCACTTTGGCACTTATTTAATTCAACAAACTTGTATACCAGAAAAAAAGATTTTTGAAAGCGATATGGATCGTGAAGAGTTCCTAAAAATCATTGAAGATAAGAAAAAACAATTCAACTTTAAAATATATGGTTATTGTTTAGCAGATGACAACAAGTACAAACTGATTATCTATGATAACGGCAGTGATATCTCTAAAATTATGAAATCTATCAATATCAGCTTAGCTTATTACATCAAAGATAGAGGAAAGATTTTCAATGAAAGATATAAAAGCACATTGATTAAAACTCCTGAAATCTTGGAAGACGTTTTAAATAATTTACACAATCATGAACATTGCTGTGAATATGATTTTAACAAAGCTAAAGAGATAATAGATTGTGATGTTTACTTCACTCCTTATGGAAGCACAACTGAAAAAATCTTATATAAGGATAAATTTACTAACGAAGTTTGTATGAAAATCAACCCAAATTGCAAAAATACCTCTAATTGTATTCGCGATATTAATCAAGGAAAAGAAGTTCTTAAACTAATTGCTGATAAATACGACATAACCATCGATGAATTTTTATCTGATAAGAAATTGAGAAATCAGGAATTACTAAAATTCAGAAGAGTTACGACGCTGTCTTTAAATGACATCGGTCTTCTCTTTGGTGGATTAAGCGAATCAGCTGTATGTAAAATAATAAGTCGAAGTAATGACTAGCGAGGTGAAAAGATGAGCTTAGATTTTAGCTTAAGTTTTAGTACTGAAGAAAAAGGTAATCAATTAGACACTGCTACTGTTTATGATACGATCATCATAGGCGGTGGACCTGCTGGATTGAATGCAGCTCTTTATGCTAAAAGAAAAGGAATGAATATAGGAATAATTGCCAATCGAATCGGCGGTCAGGTTTTAGATACATCTTCCGTCGAAAATTACCTAGGATTCAACTCCTTAACGGGAGAAGAATTAATGCAAAAATTTGAGAAACATGTAAAGGAATATAAAGTGGCAATGACTACTGATGTTTTAGTAAAATCCATCACTAATGGAAACATCAAAAAAATCAATGTCAGCAATGGTAAGATTTATCAAGCTAAATCAATTATTATTGCAACTGGAAGCAAACCGAGAATGTTGAATGTACCTGGTGAAAAAGAATACTTGGGTAAAGGTGTTGCTTACTGTGCTATATGCGATGGTCCTTTATTTGCTGGAAAAAATGTAATCATTACCGGTGGCGGTAATTCAGCTGTTGAGGCTGCAATCGATATTGCTAAAATTGCAAACACAGTCAAGCTTGTTCATAGAAGTGAGTTTAGAGCAGATAAAGTTTTAGTAGAGAAGCTTTATTCACTTAAAAATGTAGAAATATATTTACAAACTCAGATCCAAGAAATTTACGGTGAAATGCTGATGACACATATCACAGCTCTTGATAAAAAAGAAAATAAAGAGATTACAATTAAGGCAGATGGATTATTTGTTGAAATTGGATATCTTCCAAAGAGTGAAATTTTTGAAGGCTTGGTTGAAATGAATGAGAAGAAAGAAATCATTGTCAATAACAAGGCAGAAACGAATATTGAAGGAATCTATGCATCTGGCGATGTAACTGATGTACCCTATAAACAAATTATCATTTCTACTGCTGATGGAGCGAAAGCTGCTCTCAGTGCAAATGATTATGTTAATAAATTAAAATAAAAATTAGGAGGAATATTATTATGGCATTTTTAAACGACGATATAAGAAAACAAATTACCGAGGTTTTTGCACCAATGAAAAAGAATGTGAACATTGCACTATTTGTAAAGGAATCAGGTTGTGATTCATGTGAAGATGCTCAAGGATACTTAGAGGAAATGGCTGAGCTTAACGATAAAATTTCATTAAGTGTATATGATTTTGATGTAGATGTAGAAAAAGCATCTGAGTTGAATATTGAAATGACGCCTTCACTAGTTTTACTAGATGAAAACAATCAAGATTTAGGTATAAAATTCAACGGTATTCCAGCGGGCCACGAAATCAACTCTTTCATTAGCGGCATATTGGAAGTTTCTGGAGCTGGAGAAGAATTCCCTAAAGAACTAGTAGAGAGAATTGAAAAAATAGACAAGCCGGTCAACATTAAAGTATTCATTACACTTTCTTGTCCACACTGCCCTGGCGCGGTATCAAAAGCACATAAACTTGCTTTGTTGAATCCAAACATAAATGCTGAAATGATTGAAGCAAATACTTTTGGTGAATTATCCAACAAATTCAATGTAAGTGGTGTTCCCAAGATTGTATTCAATGAAGGACCAGATTTATTAGGTGACCAACCTCTTGAAGAATTCTTAAGTACAATTGAAAGTTTATAGTAATTCTAAGCTCTTCCATCTGGAAGGGCTTTTTTTCTGCTATAATATATATAATCTTGGACAAACAAGGAGTTAATAGTCAATAACCCACCACTTAATTTGTAGACAAGTCCTTGTTGATTAGACAGACTACTTCACCACTCATATTTATTCAATATTACTGGCCAATCTTACAGAATTAAGGACAAACTAAAATACAAAGCTAAAAAAACTGGGGATTCTTAAATGCACATTTTTGAGGAAGTTAAACTTGACATTTGTCACAGGCAGACGTGCCACGGGATACTTTCCACTCTAAGATATCACTGGTAACTCGATTCATAAGAGTGTCAGTTGGAAACAACTTAAACTTTTAGAAACACGCAAAAGTTATATTTCACAAGAGAAAGGGAGGCAGGCGATTCCTCTCACCACCTAAAGAGGTGGGAGTATCCTCGCCCAACTAAGATGAAAAATATTCTAATTAGAGAAGCTGCGGTTGAAGATTCAAAAAACATTATCGATTATATCAACATCATCGCTGGAGAATCCGATAATCTTACATTTGGTACTGGAGAGTTTTTAATGACAGTCGAAGAAGAAGAAAAATATTTAGTTGATATTCTAAATACAGATAATGCTTTATATATTATAGCTGTATATAATGAGACGATTATTGGAAGCTTGAATTTTACTGCAGGAAAAAGACCCCGGATTGCTCATGTCGGTGAATTCGGCATCAGCGTATTAAAAGAGTATTGGGGATATAACGTTGGATCAAAACTTATCGAATACTTGATTCAATGGGCTGAAGAGACTAAAATCATTCGGAAAATCAATTTGAAAGTACGAGTCGATAATTTTAACGCTATCCATCTTTATGAAAACTATGGTTTTACGATTGAAGGGAAAACTACTAGAGAATTTATGATTGATGAAATTTTCCATGATGCATTGATTATGGGATTAGAATTATAAAAAGCCTCATGCATAACTGCTTAAGGCTTTTTGCTTTCTACAATATATTCCCCTTTATCGGGAATTTCTTCTCCTAAAAGAGTTTTATAAAAATATATCTTTGATGCATTGAAGTACGGATACAGATAAAAGAAACCTAACCCAAAGGTTATCAATCCTACTAGTACCCAACCGATAAAACTAATAAGAAAACTGAAATACTCCATTTTATGCCCCGCCATCAATATCTTGCTTTTATTGATTGCCTCCATCGGTGTTGTATCCGGATTTTCACTCATAATCAGAAAGGCCATCGAGTATCTGATAGCTGCAATAATTCCAGGAATGATAAAAAGAAGTGTCCATAAAACTATAAATAAAGTTGTAACCACGTGTAAAATAAAAGCATTCAAAAAGTTTTTAAAACCGTCAAAAAATCTCTCGATTCTCACTTCGCTTTTTTCAACTAAACGAAGATAAAAATTTGCAACACCTAAAGCTATCGGCCCAGACAATATAAGAGAAATCAATGAACCGATATTACCTCTATAACTAACGCTTACTCCACTTGGCAAATCTTTTACATTTTCACTACCCATACCTGTTACAATAAAAACAATCAAAGTGATAATTATCAAAGTCGGCCAATTGCCATT
>LGVF01068898.1_pt1 | contig 11031 bp, 3 predicted proteins | sample 469901 | NCBI WGS metagenome assembly LGVF01 (sample SAMN03893561, study PRJNA290197) | marine sediment metagenome | material: sediment; isolation source: combined push core samples #3730, #5133, and #5579 collected at Hydrate Ridge | place: Pacific Ocean: Hydrate Ridge | reverse complement strand
TCAGACCCGAGGTAAGTGAAGAAGATGTCCAGAAAAAGATTAAAGAAACTCTCAGCCAGCTAAGCTCCAAGGGGAAATCCAAGGGAGCCAGATATCGCAGGGAAAAACGGGATGCTGTCAGTCAAAAGGAACAGGAAAAAATTGAAAAAAGTGAGCAGGAAAAAAGCATCCTCAAGGTTACTGAATTTGTATCGGTTAATGAACTTTCCAGCATGATGGATGTTCCGGCAAACGATGTAATTTCAGTCTGTATGAATCTGGGCGTAATGGTCTCCATCAATCAACGGCTTGATGCAGAAACTATGACAATTGTAGCTGATGAATTTGGGTTTAAAATTGAATTTATCACCGTTGATCTTATTAAAGCTATTGACAACTTACCGGAAGATAAAGAAGAAGATCTCAAGCCCAGACCACCAATTGTAACAGTGATGGGGCATGTAGATCACGGGAAAACAAAACTTCTTGATCATATAAGAAATGCAAATGTGGTTGCCGGAGAAGCTGGCGGAATAACCCAGCATATAGGAGCATACAGCGTGGAGTTAAGTGACTCAAAAATTATTACTTTTCTAGATACTCCTGGTCATGAAGCATTTACAGCTATGCGTGCACGTGGAGCACAGGTAACAGATATTGTAATTATTGTTGTTGCCGCCGATGATGGAGTAAAACCACAAACTGTCGAAGCCATAAACCATGCACAAGCTGCAGGAGTTCCTATTATATTTGCAATAAACAAAATTGATAAACCTGCCGCTAACCCTGAAAAAGTAAAAGAAGAGCTTTCGAACATGAATATTCTTGTTGAAGATTGGGGAGGGAAGTATCAATCACAGGAAATATCAGCAAAAGGCGGTATCAATATAGATGAATTGCTTGAAAAGGTTCTTCTCGAAGCAGAATTATTGGAACTTAAAGCCAACCCCGATAAAAAAGCTTCCGGGATTGTTCTTGAATCTACCCTTGACAAAGGAAAAGGATTTGTTACCACCCTTTTGATCAATGAAGGAACTCTTAATATTGGGGATATTGGTCTTGCAGGAAATTTTTACGGACATACAAAAGCACTGTTTAATGAAAGGGGAGGGAATATTACTAAAGTCGGACCTTCTTCCCCGGTAATTATGCTGGGACTTGATGGTGCTCCTCAAGCCGGGGATACATTCAACGTCATGAATTCAGACCGGGAGGCAAAAGAAGTTGCCAATAAAAGAGAACAACTTCAACGAGAGCAAGGACTTCGCACAAAAAAACACATCACCCTGGATGAGTTAGGCAGAAGAATTGCAATTGGGAACTTCCAGGAACTTAATGTTGTAATTAAAGGAGACGTAGATGGTTCTGTGGAAGCTCTTGGCGATTCTTTATTGAAATTGTCCACCGAAGAAATACAGTTGAATGTAATTCATAAAGCAGTTGGCCAGATCTCTGAGTCTGATATCATGCTGGCAATAGCCTCCAATGCTATTGTTATGGGATTCCAGGTAAGACCTTCATTAAGTGCCAGAAAGATGGCAGAAAAAGAACAAATTGACATCCGCACTTACTCTATAATTTACGATGCCATCGAGGAAATAAAATCTGCCATGGAAGGACTGCTTTCACCTGAAGTAAAAGAAGAGATCGTAGCAACTGTCGAGGTGTTGGAAATTTTTAAGATTGAAAAAGCCGGTACTATTGCAGGATGTATTGTTAAGGATGGAAAAGTTAAACGGGATAACAAGGTTAGGATTATCCGCGATGGGATTGTAATTTACTCCGGGGAACTTGGATCACTTAAACGATTCAAAGATGACGCAAAGGAAGTTGTTAGCGGTCTTGAATGTGGTTTAAATGTGGCAAATTACAATGACATCAAGGTAGGTGATATTATCGAAGCCTATGTTGAAACCGAATTTAAAAGAACACTTTAGGATAGAGAAAAAACATGCTTACACAGCAAATACAATTTGATGCATAAATATTTTTTGGAATTGAAATGAATTAAGAATTCCTGATAAGTCGTTGTGACTCAAAAGTTGACGTGTATGCGCTGAGAACTCGAAGCCAACCGGTGAGTTTTGACTAATAAAAAACCCTCCTGTCAAACTGGAAAACTTCAAAATTCCTGTATTAATTCAAGTCTAGGGTTCAATCACTGATTTATACTGGCTGGAATCCAGTAAATCACTCATATCTTTATCTTCCAGTTTAATCTTTATCAACCATCCATCTCCATAAGGATCACTGTTGATAATTTCCGGTTCATCTTCCAGTTTAGCATTAAATTCAAGAACTTTTCCTGCGACTGGCATAAACAGATCGGACACTGTTTTTACCGCTTCAATGGTACCAAATACATCTCCTTCTCCCAGTTCTTCCCCCTCGGTTTCAACTTCCACAAAAACCACATCTCCTAGCTCTCCCTGTGCATAGTCAGTAACTCCTACAAAAGCATCCTCCCCTTCTATCCGTATCCATTCATGGTCTTTGGTATATTTCAGGTTCTCAGGTACATTCATGATAATAATATTTTAAGGTTTGTGATATGATTATTATATGTTCATCAAAAATATAAAGAAATGTCTTTCCCTAAAAAGAAATATCAAAAAAAGATAATCTATTTATAAACATCTATTGACCCTTAATTCATTTTTAATATATATGCACAGCTTCTGTCTTATCCTGATACATGCCTACAGCCAATACAATAATTTATGTCCACCTAAGTGTGGACATCTTCTGAGGTTTTTTATTATTTGAGATTTGCAATTTCCATTTTTCCTGTGTCTCCCTAACCTCTACTGCACTAATGTAAACCTAAGTGTAAACCCAAACTTGGTATTATAGGTTGGAAATGTTCGTGCTACAAAAGGCTTATTTACAATCCGGTCATAGAACAGTCTGAAGTTAAAACGATCACTCAACACATAATCAGCTGTAAACTTAAGTGTGAATATCTTCTGACCAGCCGTTGGTTCATTAGTTTCTTCCACAATTTTTCTCATGATAGTTTTATTGTCCCTGATAGAAAGATCTGCCCTAAGGTTCAGATCACTCTTCAATTCTTTCTGCTGGCCTCCGGTTCTCAGTACAAACTGAACTTCATCAAACCTGTAGCCTGTACCAATCACAATTTCATCATTCGTAATTTGAGTAAGTTGATTATTGGCAAGACTTAAAGAAAGATTCCTGGATTTCTTTAATTCCATTCGTGTACTTATCCCATTTTTCCATACCATATCAACATTGATTAAAGGACTGAAACTTTCATTGAGAGAGACTGCAGCAATACTATGTTCGGGAAGAAAATTATAGTCCAGGTCACGAATATCCTCTCCATCAAGATAGTTAAGGTTTGTTCGGTAAGCACCTATATCATAGGTTGACCTGTAAACATGTGAAATAGTTATTGAACGAAAGAATCTTTTTACAAGATCAGTCCTGTTTAATCCATCAAATGTAATTCTCCAGTTTGGCAATATGCTAAGAATGGAGGGAAAAGTGCTGAGTTCTATTTTTGTCGGATCCCTTCGGGCATAGGCAGCCAGGAAAGCCGGAACTAATACTTCCTGCGAAGTAACATCATATCCATTCTTATAATCTCCTTCAATGGGCAAGCCGGTTTCCGGATCAATGTCAGGATTATATCCAGGATCTATTGCTTGCCTCTCCCTGGCCAGTCTTTCAGAAATTACCTTGGTATATTCCATGAATATATCGAAGTTTTTTGACTCATAGTTGTTTTTTGCACTTATTTTCTCAAATGCAGTAGGGAGAGTTACATAAGACATACTAAAGTTCCCGGAATAAATAGGATTTCGTATGCTATCCGGGAAATTTCCGTTTGCATCAGCAAGGTAATAGGCACTATAATTGCTTGCAAACCTCCTGTTGGCAGTTAGATCTATACGTATACCTCTGATTGGCTCAATAGTGCTTCTAAGATTAAAATTCTCATTATGAGTCATCATATAGGCATTGTTCAAAATTGTATCGCTGGTAATCCAATTATTCCGAATTGCCTTTTCAGGGAAGTTCTTATCCTGGTATCCCAAAATAAAGGGCCAACCCGGAGCCATTTCTCCATTGACATCATTTAACCCGAGGAATTCGGTTTTTGGGTTATAACCTGGCAGGATGGTCCCCTGATTTTGTGAATAGGAAAGTGAAATATTACGTATGCCCATCAATACTCTGGACGATACTTCCTCAACCATAATCAGGGGATTATATTTTCGCTCTTTCCTCCCATCTACAATCAGGGTTAAATTTCTATGATCCTCTTCAGCCGTATAAGTTATTCTTCTTTCATTATCAATTTTAAAACTTCCCTTAATCTCCACATTGTTTTCATCAAGGACCCTTACAGTAATATCTTCTGTCATTAATTTATGATAAATTGCCTTTGGCTCATCCTTTTTTAAATTCAGTTTTTCTCTTCTATAACTTACAGTTTTATATCTCTTTTCATCCTGTTGTCCCAGCTTTCCACTTTGACTTTTTTGATTGATTTTTTTTAAATATCCAATTTTATTGTACAGGTTTACAAAATTCATCTGTCCATTTAACTGGGCTGTATTTGAATTCTGAATTGTATTTCCCAAATTGATATTCACCGAATCGGGAAATTGCGGCCCCACATACCAGTCATAACCTCCACTATAGCGTGCAGTTAAAGTAACCCAATTCAAAAATGGCAGTTTGTTTATAGGAACCGTGAAAGAAGCATTGAATTTATGATAATAGTGAGTTGTTCGGCCAAAATTTCTAAGATTTACCATTACAGAGTCTCTCCATGCATCATATTCATTGGAATATCTTTCTTTATCAACCCCACCAATAGGTTCATCAATTCTTGCAATATTCCCGGCGTTAAAATCAAATTTCAATGCACGGGTAAGGTCCCATTTGACATCGTAATAACGGTTCCAGAAAAAATCTTTGCGAAAAGTAGGATCAATCTTCAGATGTGGATTATTGATATTTCTGGTTTTAACCTCGTTATACTGCCTGTTCAAATCAGTACGGAAAGAAATATAATTCGGATAAGGATAGAAGTTAATATCTTTAATAAGCCTGAGAGATTGTGATCGTAATGCATTTGATTTTTGAAAAGGAGCTAAATTTTTAGGTCTTGTGTTAAAAATATAGGAAAATCCTCCCCGATAGTTTTTTTCCAGATCTATTTCAGTATTTACATTTCTTGATTCAATTTCGTTAAAAGAATAGTTAAACGATAAATTTGCAAGATCATAAAATCTGGGTTTCTTTCCCCGAATTCCAAAATTTACATTTGTAAAATTCAGACTCTTCCTCTTGGTATAATCCTGTGAATAATGTTTTATAGAATCTTTTTCAGTTTTTGTTTTTGCATTTTCAAGAGCATATTCTAAAGGTATGTCAGGCTCCAGGGGATTGTACTCAGGGCTGATAATGCTCTCGGAATAACCCATATATACAGGAATACGCACATTTGCCTTTTCCGGGAAGAACTTTCCAAGTTCCAGATTTGATGATACATCATATTCCAATGCGTCTTCAATACTTCGCTCACTTACTTTTTTCTCAATGCTTCCAAATCCGGGCTTAATAGTTAATCCTGCCACATCAATAGAGCCAAAATCAGCCAATTGTGCCTGCAAACGTGCAGTTGCTGCCCAACCACTCTTACGATCAAAGTCTGTAAGTCTTAATTCATTTACCCAAATTTCTCCCGACTTGGGTGCTCCGTCATCGCTCAGGTCATTAGGAACCTGAAGTGGGTTTCGCACACCCAACATAATGGTTCTTACATTACTGAGTACAGGGTTTCCTGAAATGCTAAGTTTTCGGTCATCTTTAAGTACTGTGAATTTATCATTTGGGCTTATTCCTGATCCGGCTCTTCTCATAGCCTCATTTCTGGCTTGCTTCAGGTCAAGAAACTGATCCAGGCTAATTACAATCTGATTAGATTCTGGCCAAACAATTTCCCTGTCTGATTCTGATTCATCATTATATCTTCCGGGCGGAGTAACTTTAAGAGGTATTTCATATTCATAATAATTATCCCGATAATCTGTCCCTAAACGAATAAAAACTGATAATTCGTCATCAAGCAGATTGTTACCTGTCAAAGCTTCTCCATGTACTTCAAGTCTCAGCTTTTTATATTTTCTAAAATCCAGCGTTAAGTTTTTAAATGCAGCTCTTGCATCTCCATCTTCAAGATCCTTAATATACAGCACCATGGATTGTTCATTAAGCTGTTGTAGCTGAGGATTATTTGGATCTATTTCACGATCAAATCCCGGAGGAAGAACATAATTCACTGGTTCCTTGCTAGCATTTTCCTCAATATTCACAGCTGCAATCTCAAAAATGCCTTCTCCGGGTTGAGGTGTAGTGAGTCGTTCTCCTCCACTCATCAAAGAAAAATCATATTTTCTCCACTCCCCTCGAACAAGTTCTAATTCTGCAAAACGCAACACTACAGGTTTACGAAAATCCCTCATAAACATTCTCATAAAACGTATAGATCTAAAATCCTGTATAGCTCCAATTTTCTCATAATCAGATAGTGGAATTTTAAATTGGTACCAGTTAACTGTAGATTGCTGTCCGTTGGCCATGGTAACCGTAGAGCTTATAATATCAGTAATATAATTGCTTCCCACATTCATGTTATTAGGTCTGAGGGCCACCTTGTATTGAAAATAGCTTTCAGTTTCTGACAATGTATTATCCCGGTTTATATCTTCCACATCTGGTAGGGTTGAACCGGTGGTGGGATAGGACTCATTAGATTGTTCTGCTGTTGGAGAGTTTCCATCAAGACCGTTATATGCTTTATAGCGATCCAAAATTCCAACCTGGTCCCGGTCATAATCAGATCCACGGTAATAATGGAAGTTGTCACTTGAAGGGTCCTGACTCATTTGATCCCATTGACCAGGATTAACAATATTTTGAAGTGAATCAAGATAAGTCATAAAGAAACCACCCTCATCTGTATCACCAAGTCCGTCCAGTCCAACATCCTGGTAAATCCTGGATTCAATATCATTATCAAATGCATTGACCAGAGATTGCTTCACCGGAACTCTTCCCCATGCTGTTGAATCTACATCACGAACATCCGGAGAAGTGGGAAGCCCATTTTCAAAACTTTTGCGTGAATCGTTTAAGATGTCTTCAGATATGTTTCCAAGATTAAAGTACAATTCTCCGCCCTGGTGAGTGGGATCTTCAACAAATGGATCCATCAGCCAAAATTCAATAAACTGGATATTGGCTGCTTCAAAATCATTGGTTTGAACCTCTCTCATCATTCCTCCCCAACGTGTTTCTGGTTCTATTAATTTCCCATCATTGTCAATTCCGGCAGAATATATATTGGATTCAAGATCATAATTATATGGCCCTTTTTCTTCGGGATAATATGCCAGGTTCAGAACTGCTATGTTGGTTGGTATTCCACTGGGACTTTCTTTATTGGGCCATATTTCTTTTTCAAATACTTCGCGCACAAAATGGCTCGATTGTTCATCAGGGTCATTCTTAATATGATTGGGAGTAGTTGCATTGTTTCTGAGGAAAAGAGGATCGATAACATACCAGGCTAATTTAGCCCTGTTATAACCCGATGCCAGGTTATTGTGAGTTTCAGCTTCACGGAAAAGGTCGGGTTGACCCGAGGGAAGACTGGAAAGAACCCATGCATTCAATGACTTCATGTCGATAGATGTCATACTTCCCTCAAAATCATCAATATAAGAAGTCCCTGCCTTACCTACAGCTTTGGAATGACCCGGTATTAATTGAGCAAATTCCCCGGTAAAACGGATATTTGAGGGTGCTTTTGTCTGTATCAATGGCAACCAGTCTACCATATTGGTGAGAAGCTGTGAGCCGGTTTCAAAAGAAGTATTCAACCCCCATATGGTGTTTGACATAGGCTCTTCCCCAACGTTTATCTTCTGTGTTAGTGGTCTTTCTGTAAGATTCATCACCGTAGCCCCCACATTAAACTTATCATTGATTTTATAATCGAGATGTGTCCCCAGTAAAGTCTTTGTTTGAATAGCAAACAACTGGTTGCTTTCAAGAGACACCCTGATAGGGGTCTGTGATTCAAGCAAACCCGGATTGATAATTCTTACCCGTCCAAGGTTATAATCTACAGTATAGTCCACATTCTCAGTTAGCTGGATCCCTCCGGCTGTAACTTTTACCGATCCCTGGGGAACATTTAAAGCATTCAGAGAAATATCCGAACTGCTTGAAGAAGAAAATGAACCACTTAGGAGGAATTTATTTTTTTCTGAAATTTGCTCTGCTTTAACTTTTGTGGAATCATATAATTCTTCAAATACATACTTGTCGGCAATTGCATCATCTCCGATTTTAGCTCTCAAATAACTTCCAAAAGGCTCCAATACCGGGAAAAAAATGCGCCCGTTAGATGGATTGATCGTAATCCCGGGAATAAAATCAAACATCCCATCCTTATTTTGCTCTAGTTGGGAATTCAGATTATCAAGATTCATAACCTGAAGCAGGATTTGGTTAGCAATATTTCCTTCAGTAATGTAATTAATTGCATTTCCGGTTTTATCATCCATATATAACACATGCAGATGAAAATCATTTTTTTCTACCTGATAAGCTCCAATGGAATAAACATTTTTCATCATCAGGTCCCATGTTGGTAATTTGGGGGTGGGGGCTGTTCCTTTCAATAGCTTCATTATCAAGGTGTTTGGAGCGGCTATTCCGTCTGTTGATAATTCTCCTACTGTATAAACCTCGCCATTCAGAGTGTATTCATATGCTACAGCCAATACTACATCAGTATTTAAAGAAGAGCTCAATGAAATATAGCCCAGTTGACGGTTCAGGGTATACTCCCGCTCTGTCAACTTTCTTGCATTTTCAACTTTCTCATAATCCTGCCCTATCAGAAAACCCGGTTCCAATGGTGAAAGAGTGCTGGTTATTGAGTTAATATCCCGAATTCCCGAATAAGTTGTGGTTAAAGATTGATATTGCCCGTTCAGGTTATTGTATGGCACAACTCCGGGAGTGTTCTGCTGAAATTCAGGGACAGTATTATATATATTCGCCGAACTTTCAGCCAGGTCTAAAAAGGCAGCTATATTTCTGGACTCTTCGAAGTTGCTTGATTGGTTAGTAACCCAAACCTCTATTCTTTCAATATTGATTCCAGTGTTTATAACCGGAAGGTTCTGTAATGCACGATTATAATTATCCCTGAAATAATGTGAAAGGAAAAAATGCCTGTTGGCTTCATAATCTACCGCTAAGACCTCATATTCTTCAATTTGAGCTCCTCCTTTCACTTCAATAACTGAAGTTTCCCCTTTTTGCTGTGAAAAAACTGTAGAGACTGTTAATTTCCCAAATTGTAAATCTGTTTTTAGTCCAAACAAACTCTGGCTCCCCGTAATTAGTGTTCCCGAAAGTGGAAAGTTAATATTTCCGGCTTCAATCTTTTTAATAATCTCATCTTCTTTCCCTGCATATTCAAGTTTTGTTTGATTTTCAAAATCAAAGGTTGCTTCAGTATTATAATTTACTCCCAGTTTAACCTTATCTCCAATTGTTCCACTCACATTCATTTGAATTTTTTCTTGAAAGTCGAAAGTGGTTACTTTTCTTAATCTTTCAGAAAGAGATGGATTGTCAATTCTGGAAATATTAACTCCAAATATAAGTTCTGCTGAACCTTGGGGAATAATATTGATCACATTGCTTCCAAACACCTTGTCAAATCCTTCACCTCCAACTCTGATCTGTGGGATCAGGGAAGACCTGAAGTCTCCTGTACCGCCGGTAGCTTTTTGTTTCCAGTAGGCTCTCATCTCCTGGTCAAATTCCCATTTTTTAAACTCTTCAAGAGACATGGTTACAGGGGTACGATAATTTTTGTCCCCTATCTTTTCAAAAATTGTATATTCATTGGTTTCGGAATTATAAACTATTTCCCTGGTAATATTAGATGGTCTGTTTAAATAAAGAGCTGATTCAGATTCTCTCTCAAAAAGATTGCCTGATTCATCTTGAAAAGGATATCTTAAGACGGGTGTTTTAGTTGTAGTGGTATCCTGAAATGCGAAAAACTCATTAGATCCAGGCCGGATTATTTTATTACTACCAGCATAAATAGCGAAACTAGTTACAGTTAGCCAACAGGATAAAAAGGCAGTATTGAACAAAAAATATTTTGCTGTCCTGGTCAACTCGCTAGGGCTAAAATAATTACAGTCTTTTGAGTGCTTCTCTGATCAGGTCTTCTACCGCAATTCCTGGATTCTCTGAAATCAGTTTGTCCAGAACCTTTGCAGCTAATGATTTGGAAAAACCTAATGTTGCTAAAGCAGATAACGATTCTTCCCTGTTTCTATTGCTTGAAAGACCAACAAATTCGCCCCCATCAGAGGTTTTAGCAAGCTTGTCACGCAAATCTACTATAAGTCTTTGTGCTGTTTTTGCTCCTATACCTTTAATTCCCTTAAGTACATGAACGTTATCAGAAATAATGGCAGCTCTGGTTTCATCCGGGCTTAATGCTGATAAAATCATTCGTCCTGTATTTGCACCAATCCCCGATACAGAAATAAGCAATCGAAATATTTCACGCTCCTGGATAGTTGAAAAACCATACAGCAGATGAGCATCTTCCCGGATAATCTGATGAATATAAAGAGTTGCTTCTTCAGATTCCGATAAATTGGAATAGGTAAACAATGAAATATGGATTAAGTAGCCAATATTTTGGGTATTTAGTACCAGTGATGTTGGGCTAAGTTGATGAACATTACCTCGAATAAACTCATACATAATCTTTGATATTAGTAGATACTAAAGTAAGGAAATTGTGCGAAAAAAAAAGTGCCAGTTTATAGACATAAGGAAAGGGGCCCTTTATAAAAAGAACCCCTTTAACAATCTTATAAAAAACGGTTAAATCATAGAACTTAATTATTTACAGTTCTCATCGGCCCTGCATTGCGCATCAACCACTGCAATTGCTGCCATATCAAT
>LGVF01092995.1_pt1 | contig 11033 bp, 12 predicted proteins | sample 469901 | NCBI WGS metagenome assembly LGVF01 (sample SAMN03893561, study PRJNA290197) | marine sediment metagenome | material: sediment; isolation source: combined push core samples #3730, #5133, and #5579 collected at Hydrate Ridge | place: Pacific Ocean: Hydrate Ridge | reverse complement strand
TGAGGGTCAGTGCAATCGTTGTTGTAAGGGATATCATACTCTGACGCCGTATGGATTCGATGTCCATTACACGGGAGATGATTGTATTTGATCTGGTCATGAGATTCTAATTTTTTAGATCTGATGTTTGTCTGTATGTGATGTTGTAGATATTGCGAGGTCTTTGTCAACTGGATCGTTTTTATGTGCTATACGGTCATTGTGCCCTTCAAGATTAGAACATTCTGTATATCTTCATCCAGCGATCCTTTATGTATTCTCGGTGTCTCTACTGTCACCAATCCTGATGTACCCCTCATTACACACTGCAACAAATAATTAAAGTCGTAATCCCCCTCCCCTATGTTTAAATGCTCGTCTTTAGCTCTTGAACCGAATAGAATTATCTTATCAAGAACCGCCCTTTCTACAACTTTTTGGATAATATCAATTAATATGTTCTGATCTGGCATAATATGTTCACTTTTTTTACTGTAATAAGATTCGAAGTTATAGCATCATTGTCCATAACCCTACCACCGTCTTTTTATTATTTATTTTTCATTGTACATAAATATAGCTATCTTCTAAAACCGTGGTAAAATTATATTTGCAATAGTGAATGCCGCCTACAATTCCGCCTGCAATCGTTCCAAAAAAACCTCTTGCAATTCCTACTGCACCGAAACTGAGGAAGACGGCAACGACCTGAAATATGACGTCTCCTGCTATGCTCAAGAATCCACAGGTCTGATGGACACCCACCTTCCATGTACTATAATTACCATTTCATACACTACTTGAGAAGACTTCGATAACCAGTGCCAGAAGAAAATACCAGAACGGTTCATATCCACAAGCAGCAGGCGAGCTAACAGTAGGGTGCTCACTGATGCGATCAGCAAAATGATGCGCAGCGCAACAAAAGCCGAGAAAAATTCGTTTTGCTCTTGCCCTTCACTGATTTGCTTCACGGCTGCTTCACCCCCGCTCCGCCAAAGCCGGCGTCGCCAATGAGGCTGAATATGCTAAAATATGCCAAGAACAGAAAATAAGCACCTAATACAAATGCACCGACTGCATGTCCAAAATACATCGTGCTTATAAAGCTGATGATAGTCTGTGCAATTTTCGTTATCAGCGATATCATGCTCTGACGCCGCATGGATTCGATGCGCATTATGCGGGAGAAGATCGTGTTTGGGTGGATCATGAGATTCTAATTCTTTGGTTTGATTTTTGTCAAAGATGGGTTCTAATAAATCATACAGAGAGTGAGGAAAGATTTTCCATGACTATATTATAACCGCAACTATTTTGGACAGGATTTTGCACCATTGTACAAGTATTAGTATTAAAGGAAATGTTAGTTGTTCTGGACTTTTCCGACAATCTCTGGATTGACAAACACACGAAAGTAGAAATAATTTTAGAAGTATGGAGGAAAACCAAGGGAATACTATAAATATAACTGGGGAATTCTAGACCACCACAATTGGGGATTTTTACGCCGCCATTGACAGCTTTAGCTATGATAAAGTATTTTGATCTCTCTGATATTGTTATTTTTTACCAATTTCATAGCTATCACTTTGTTTAGATCTTGCGGCATCTGAACACATAAACTATTGAATACTTTGGAAACAATTTACCTAAATCTATCGGGATTTTATAGAGACATCTATGCTTGCTCTTACTAAAAGTGTGTAAAATCGGTAGTCTCATCGTTTGTCCATAAGAATCTTCTATTTTGAATCCCTCATTTTCCAATATGTCAAACAGTTCTTCATAATAAAATTCTTTTATGTGATGTTGGTTTTTTTGGTACTTATCTGGAAAAGGTTTTCCAAATAGCCTATATCTTAAACGATTTAATATGTCTCTTGGATTTGGAGAAGAAATGAATAAATAGCCATTATTTTTAATTACTCTAAAAATCTCCCTTATCGTCTTTTGGTAATCTACTACGTGCTCAATAATTTCAAAAGCTGTTACCACGTCAAAATATTTGTCACCGACGGGCAGACTCTCGGCAGAAGATAGAACATAATGTACCTTGTTATTGTCATAGTACCTGTTTGCATAATTTAATGCAGAAGACGAGATATCAATACCTATTACTTCGTTAACCTTCTCTGGAATTGACAACATATTTGACCCATAACCAACGCCACAGCCCAAATCTAATACATCACCAAAAGCAAATTTAGATGCACATTGGTATCTTTGTATGTGCATCTCCACACCATAGGAGGGTGGTGTTATCATCGGATCAAGTCTTTCAATTGCGCTTTTGCCCTCATCATTTCCCCAAGGCATTTCCTTTTTTCTTAAATTAAGAATGACATCATCCATTGTATCCCTCCACCGCATCCATAAATATTCCCTCCCATTCTCTTACAATTACATCCCAATCAAACTGTTTAGCGTGATCTTTTGCCTTTCCTCCCATTTTACATCTTAAATCAGTATCATTTATTAAAATATCTAATTTATCCATCATCTCACAAAAATCTTTTACGATGAAGCCGGTCTCGCCATCTAAAACTGTTTCTGGTTTATAGCTGTCAAAGACTATTACAGGCAAACCACATGATGCAGCTTCAAGCGTAACTTTGGGAAATCCTTCGTGAATCGACGGAAATAAAAAAATATCTGAATTTTGATAATATAATACTAACTCTTTTATTGGAAGATTACTGGATACTTCCACATTATTCAATTTTTCGCGCTCTATAATCGAAAGTAAACGTTCCTTTAAAGATCCTGCTCCAATTAAACAAAATTCTGATTCAGGAAAATGTTTTGCTGCCTCTAACACTAGATATGGTCTTTTTCTCTCTTGAAGCGAACCGACATACAGTATCTTTATCTTTGAATTTAGGTTTTTTTCTTCGGGTGGAACAAAAAGATGAGTATCCACTCCCACATACATAACATGAGTTTTGATTCCATATTCCTCTTCTGCCGTTTCTCCAACATATTTGCTCACAGAAAAAACGTAATCACCATTTAAAGCATTTGATTTCGCAATTTTGTTGTATTTTTCATCTGCAGGGTATGGTAATGCGTTTTCAATAGTATGAACAGTAATTTTTCTGTCACGAAATGGTTTTCTAAATCTGAAGTAAATATAATCAAGATAAAAAGTTCGGACATAAAAGAAAATATTGTATTTGTTATTTAATAAATTTTTCAAGATTACAAACGAAGGAACGAATCGAATCTTGTCAGGAACTTTGATCAGGTGAATATTTTCTCGATTGAGCAACCTGTCGTCAGGCTTATCTTTATAGAAAATGGCAACGTCAAATAGATCAGGATTCAATCTATGGGTTATTTCTTTTGCATTTAGATTTTGAGCATTATAATCATCTTGATCCGCAAAGGCATGCATTACAATTCTTATTTTATCTCTTTGTTTCTGACTCATTTTCCCTCACATCATAATATCCATCAAATTCCAACCTTGAAATCCTATCTATACTTTTTTTTTCAAATCGAATATTGAAAGTTTTTCGTTCATCTCTTTCCACAATTCATAATTTTCGTTCAATCCTTTAATAGCTGAAGTAATGCCCTCTTCTGATACCTTGTATGCCATTCCACTGTACATGGTGTTTTTGAGTTGTGAACAAATAAGTGCCTTGAGAGATTTCTCAGCCAATTGCTGGGCATCGAAACAGATATCTTATAGAGTATCTCTTCAGAACATTTTCCAGTCCGTACTCTCTCCAAATCGCTCCTCGCACTTTTTAGCCAATCTGATACGATCTCTTTATTTTTCATACACTACACGCCCATACTTTACAATACCATGTATATCAAAAAAGGATTAGTCTTCAACTTGTTAAATCTTTCTGGGATATCCACGATCACACCAACAGGTGAATTTATATCAAGCTCCAGATAAATTCTCTGCGCAAGTTTCCGTTTATGAAGGACGCCTTTTTTCAGGACACAGATATCGTAATCGCTCTCTTTCGTCTGCCCTCCTTTTGCTCTCGAACCGAACAGGATGATTTTCTTAGGAACTGCTTCCTCTACGACCTTCTGTACAATCTCCTCCAAAATATTCTGTTTGGGCATAGCTCGTTCACCACCATGTTTTCTCAATCTTTGCGGTATCAAGCTCTCGGTTGTGGTTTGCGCCCGCTTCTGCGAATATAAAGCAGGGGTTTTCTTCGCTGACTGGCACATCTCTGATTCTTTTAGTTTTCATACAAATGCCCACATATTTTATGTCAATCTTTTAAATCTTTCATGTGCAACAGGGCCCTTGAGCAAATCGCGCACTTATCTTCTTTAACTGCTCTTTTGATTATACCAAACACATCATTCGCATTTTCCAAATACATCTCGACGTGCTCTTAATTATGACTATATGATACATACACACTCTTCGACGCTAAAAATCCACGATTTAGCATTTCCAATATTCCATCAAGCGTGTGGTAGGGTCGTCATTTATTGCGCAGCACATCCATTGTGCGCTCCATCAAACAATGCTCGACAGAGGCGATCAGGTTTTCATCGTTCAATTCGTCAGCGTCCTATATGATTTATGTAGAAAAACATCAACAATTATATAGCTTTATTTCAAAACTATAATTCGAAATAGTTTATCGTTTTAGCTAATGCATCAGCTTTCTGTTTAGCAATATCCATATCCACATAATTTGTTTTGAATTGTAACAGCTTTGGTTGAATAGATTCCGCAGTTGGACACAATCCAAGCTTATACTTCTGTAATTTTCCCATATAATAGGGACATTTGACCGGACAATTTTTTGGATAAAAAGCATGTTTGCGGAAAACTGGCTCAAGATAACTAAGTTGCCATGCAGCATATATGCCATCACCTCCAAAATCCATATATTTTTTCCTGAACTGATACCAATCAACCTTACTAGAATCCAATTTTAATACATACGCCCAATACGAATGTTTGCAATCTTTTGGAACTTTTTGTGGTTTTAGCCACTTACAACTTCCAACAGCTTGAGTATATAAATTAGCCACTTCAATGCGCTGTTGAACGAGTTCTTCTAAACGTTCGACTTGTGCAAGTGCTACAGCCGAGCAAAGTTCAGAGGGTCTATAGTTAAATCCCAATGAAACATGCCGTTCATATTTAGGATCCTGTATATCTTTTTTGGTAATTTTACCCTTGTTTGCACTGACCCCTGCGTATCCAAGGCTATTGAATCTACGAATTCTATTTGCCAGTCCCTCATCGTTAGTAATAATCATGCCACCCTCACCACTAGTTATCTGTTTAGAGCTCTGAAAACTAAAACTAGCAATATGAGCTAGGCTCCCAACAATTCTTCCTTTGTAGTAACCGAGAAAGCATTGTGCAGCATCTTCAATGACAATTAGATCATATTTATTTGCAATTGCCATAATTTTATCTATATCTGGAGAAAGACCATAAAGAGCAACTGGGATGATTGCGCGACTGTGCTCTGTTATCTTTTTAAGGATATCATCAGGATTTATTGTGAATGTATTTGGATCAACATCTGCAAAAATGGGAACTGCATTTGCATGAAGAACAGCAAAAGCAGTACTGGACATAGTCAACGGAGGAACAATCACTTCATCCCCAGGCCCTATACCTGCAGCCAATAGGGCAGTATGTAAAGTCGCTGTGCCGTTGATATGCGCAATCGCATATTTCACCCCGAACTTTTCAGCAAAAGCATTTTCGAGCCGTTTTGTCATAAGACTGCTAGTTGATGTTCTAAATTGAGTTTCCAAAACTTCCATTACATACTTTGTCTCATTTTCACCGATTCTTCTTAGTGTCATTCTTCCCTCAAGGATTTTTTATAACCAGCTGATCGTTCGATCCCCGCATTGATTTTTTGAAGTTCGGGTCGGTCATTAAGCAAGGTTAAGATATCTCTCATCAAAAATGTTTTTCCTGGTACATATAACCTTTCGTATACAGCTTTTGTAAATTCAAGGTCATTATTTGTATCTATGGTCCATCTCATAGGGGATAAATCAACATCGTTTTCTACATTACAAAGCTTAAATGTATCAGGTCGGTTCCAAATATACGGAGTTACATGCTCACGTTCCGATGGCTTTTTAGCATTTTCCCAAGCTTTTTCGAGGGTTTCAAAACTAAATACTTCAATATCTAAACCTTCAGGATAAGTCGGTTTAATAGTATTACTAACGTAATCAAAATCACCATCAAGCATAATCTGGATGATTTTATCCATAACTTCAGGGTCTTTGAATGGATCATCAGGGGTTATTCGAACAATTATATCCGCACCAGCCCGTTTGGCAGCCTGGTAAAACCGGTCCAAGACATCCTCTTCGCTGCCTACGAAACAATCCAGATGATTTTCATTAGCAAAATTCACTATAGCATTGTCTGCCGGGTTTGAGGTTGTGGCTAATATAATGTTATTATCGACCAATTTACTTTTCGAAATTCTATCGATAACATGTGCAAGCAGAGGTTTCCCTATGATATCCCGTAAGACTTTTCCTGGCAATCTCGTTGAGCACATTCTAGCTTGAATAATTGCTAAAACGCTTATCATACATCAATCACTTCCTTAATTTCTGCTGATTTTTTTGCTAATAAGGCTATTCTAAGAGTTTTCTTTCCTTCTATGCCATCTACCAATGGCGTTTCTCTGAATTTTACACAGTTGATAAAGTGCTGCATCTCCTGCATATACATGTCAGTGGGGTCTGCTTTGATATTAAATGCCTTCCACCCCCCCACATCCACTGAATATACCTTCACGAGCCTATCCTGGTAACTCCATTTTATCGTCCCCGTCTCGCCAATTATCTCGCATGTTCTTGAGTAGTCGCGCCTTACAAAATCCAGATGAACCTCACCGATAGCGCCACTTTTAAATTTCAAGAGAATTTCAGTGGCATCTTCTGTTTCTACTTCTAAACTGCTAACTTTCCCGGTAAAACAAAAAATCTCATCCACATCCCCTAAAAGCCAGCACATATAGTCTATTTCGTGGGATCCGTCTAAAATTATCCCCCCACCAAGATCTTTTTTAGCGGTGTAGCTTTGCATGTAGTCCTGCCATGGGCGCCAATCAGGGAGATACTGACCAAATTCCGCTCTGGCAGATAATATCGTACCAATTTCCCCCCTGTCCAACATATTCTTCACCAATTCTAATCCTCGGTGAAATCTAAAGTTATAACCCACACAAATTATTAACCCATTCTTCGAAGCTCTCTTGATTAGTTCATCTACTCCATCCAAACTGTTTGACATTGGTTTTTCTATGAAGACATGAGCTTTATGATCAACAGCTTTCAGCGCAATTGGTAGGTGTGAGTTTGGTGGTGTGCATATCAGGACTGCATCAATTTCCTGATCTATAGCTTCTTGTAGTTCCGTATACGTTTCTTGTATGCCATATTTCTCCGTTATAAATACAAGTCTCTCTGGATTTGTATCGCAGGCTATGATCTTACCAACTGATAACATCGTTAGATTGCGGATGTGTCGTTCACCTATTGAACCGCAACCAACCACTAAAATTTTCATATTTTCGCCCATGTAAATGGATCCCCTTTCTTCATATCCACTCTTGTTTCCCGGCTTATAACAACATCTTTATATTTTGGATCCAGGGCATCTATATCTAATGGTCTTAACACGTCAATCATATCTTCTGTTATTTCAGAACCTTTTGGAATATCTTTCGCTGCGCGCAAACATCTTCGTTGAAGAATGACAGTTTCCTTTTCCTCTTCATATAAATCCTTTACAGGCGAACCAATAGCTTTTTCTAATATCCGAATGCTATCAACCATCTCTTTAAATTCCTTTACATCCATAGCAAATGGGTGGTCAGGTCCTTTCCGAGTTTTGTCATCTGTAAAATGCTTCTCAATTACACATGCACCCAGACTGACGGAACCCAGAGAAACAATAATTCCCGGAGTATGATCAGAATATCCAATAATAACATCAAATAATTCACCCATTGCTTTCATTGCCTGGATATTCGAGTGTTCAAAATGCGAAGGGTAATTCGTAACACACTGAAGAAGGACAATGTCATTGTTTCCTTCAGACCGTATCGCCTTAATGGCTTCATCAACCTCGGCAATAGTGCTCGCACCTGTCGCCAAGATGATTGGCTTTTCTTTTTTCGCTATATATCTTAACATATCATGCCAGGTGATATCTCCAGACCCTATCTTGAAAGCTGGAACGCCCAGATCATCAAGGATATCAACTGCTTCCTTATCGTATGGCGAAGAAAGAAAATGAAGCCCTTTTTTATTTACATAATCGAATAATTCATCATGCCATTCCCGTGAGAATTCTGCACTTTTGTATACCTCATATACTGATTTTTCCCATTTTGCTTGAAATCCCATCCTTAGCTTATCAAATCCTTCCTTTGAAATGATTTTATCAGGAGTGAAACACTGGAATTTAACTGCATCTGCTCCACAATCTTTCGCAAGGTTGATAAGCATTTTAGCACGTTCCATGTTGCCGTCGAAATTCGACCCTATCTCAGCGATAACGTATGCATGCTCTCCATCGCCCACCCATCTGTTGCCTATTTTTATTCTTTTCACTTTGATACCTTCTAACACATTGTCCTGATAATCGCCTTAAGTATCTTCCAATTTGCTTTAATTCTTCTCCCGAATCGCGGAACATCATCTCTTTCATTTATTGTAATGCTTCTTTGAGTTACTCTATATCCTCTCTTCGCTGCATTGAACATAAGTTGAGTTCCTATGGATGATATCCTATCAAAATATCCAATATCTTTATATACCTTTATATGGTAAGCTTTTAGTCCACAGAGAGGGTCATCTATATTTGCTTTAATCTTTGTGATAAATGCAAAAAGATGTTCTGTAATTCGGGCGTAGTGAGGTCTTTTCCCAGTTACAACATCAGCTTCTCCATTTAGGATTGGTTCAATGATCTTGGGAATATCTTCCGGATTATGCTGACCATCGCCATCAAAAGTTAAAATAATCATTGCTCCTCTCTTCGCTGCTAATGCAAAACCATCATCAATACTTTTATCATACCCTTGATTTTTGGTATGTGAAACAACGATGGCGCCTTCTTTTTGAGCAATAATTGATGTTTTATCCATAGATGCATCATCTATCAGAATAATTTCATCTACATATTTCTTCACTTCATTAATCACTTTTGAAATCGTTTTTTCTTCATTCAGTGCGGGAATAATAGCAATTATTTTTTTCTCAGTCATACTTCAACTCTTCTACATACCCTTCTTCATGTAATTTTTTCATTTTTTTCAATCCATCTTTAACATTGGGTAAACGTTCTTTTAATATCTTTTCCGCTTTGGATACGTTTAATGATGTATTTTCTCCTCTTGGTGCTTTCAATCCTAATTTATGAATACTAATAGGTTTTATTAGGCCCTTATCAAGACCAAATACTTCTGCAATCATATAAGCAAAATCCAATTTACTACAAGATTCACATCCTGCAATGTGGATAATACCTTCATATTCTTGTTCTCGCAATTTAAATAATACTTCATTAAGGTCATTCACCAATATCGGTGTAAAATAAATATCTTTTAATGCAGGTAGTTTTTCATTATTTATTAATTTATTTAGCATCCACTCAGCTAAGCTGAATTTATCTCTTTTGTTCCAACCATAAATATTTGTTCGAACAACACATGAATGGGTGTGGAGTGATGGAATCGTTTGTTCGGCTTTCAATTTTGTCTTTCCATATACGTTGATCGGATTTGGTGTATCATCTTCTTTATAATCGCCCTTTTCTCCATCAAAAACACTATCTGTCGATATGTAAATAAGATATGCATCTGTTTTGCGGGATATCTCTGCTATATTAACACTTGTGAGAACATTCTGAGTATATGCTTCATCTGGATGGTCTTCGCAGTAATCTACATTTGTTAGGGCTGCGCAATGAATTATGAAGTCGGGGTTTATGTGTTCTATTTTAACGAGTTCTTCTTTCTTTGTAAGGTCGGCTTGGAAGAAATGAACATCTTCCATGCTAACTTCATTTTTATTATATGTTGCATAAACTTCAAATTCCGAGGCAGCGAATTTTGCAATATTACTTCCAAGAAGCCCGCTGCCACCCGTAATAATAATTTTATTCATGATTTAGCCTATCTAATCCATTTTCGTACCTGTTGTGATCCAATCGCTTCTTAAAACCTTAACAACCCCATCACATCTTCATCATCAGTACATTGATGTCCATAGGATATGAATCTCATTTATAGATCCTCAAAATTATATGGAATCGTATCATCCATATCTTCCGGCATTGTACTGAACACAACGATACTCGCATCGCTATCGCCAATATTCTTTATCGCATGGGCTGTATGCGGTGGCAAGTATATCAATTTATAATCTTCAGTGGTCGTATCAAGAATTATTTTGTCCTGTTCCCCCGAATACACATCTTTTAGGAGTAACGTAACCCTCCCGGAAACTATTGCAATCCACTCTTCCTTTCTCCTGTGATAATGCCTTGCCCGGGTTCTTCCTGGTTTTATCGAAACCAGATAGGAATGTAAACAATCAAAAGGAGTGTCACCATACCTCATCGAAACCAGCTCAGAGAGCCAACCATCATCTCTAGTAAGTTTCTCACGATACAATTCTTTATGTTTCATGACTCATCTACTATTTTTTCAATTTCGTCCTCTGTGAGCCATATATCGTTGCCTTCACTCGTGTATCTGAATCCTTCAGAAAGCGAGTTCCCATCCCTGAAATCATCTTTTTCCCAAAAAGGATGCTCTGGCTCAATGGCAAAATAATTGTCAAATTCCCTGGTATGTCTGGCTTCATCTTCTGTCAAAAGAATCTCGTGAAGTTTTTCGCCGGAACGTATTCCTATAACTTTCTTTTTAGCATCCGGTGCTATGACCTTCGCCAGATCAATAACTTTCATGCTCGGGATTTTTGGAACAAAAGTCTCGCCCCCCTTCATACGTGCGATGCAGTCCATAACAAAACGGACGCCCTGTTCCAGTGTGATCCAGAAC
>LGVF01081387.1_pt1 | contig 11039 bp, 9 predicted proteins | sample 469901 | NCBI WGS metagenome assembly LGVF01 (sample SAMN03893561, study PRJNA290197) | marine sediment metagenome | material: sediment; isolation source: combined push core samples #3730, #5133, and #5579 collected at Hydrate Ridge | place: Pacific Ocean: Hydrate Ridge | reverse complement strand
ATCTATGGCCTAGATAATGCCATGGCCGGCGAGCTGCTGGAGTTTCCCGGCGAGACGATGGGAATGGTTCTCAACCTGGAGGAAGACAACGTCGGTGCAGCCATTCTTGGTGAGGGACACCACATCAAGGAAGGGGATACGGTCAAGCGCACTGGTCGCATCGTTGAAGTTCCCGTAGGTGAGGAGCTCATCGGCCGAGTGGTCAACGGTATTGGTCAGGCCATCGACGGTGGTGGCCCCATTGCTACCGATAAGACCAGCCAAGTAGAGGTCAAGGCACCGGGTATCGTTACCCGCAAATCGGTTGCCGAGCCTTTACAGACCGGGCTAAAGGCAATCGATGCCATGGTCCCCATTGGTCGCGGACAGCGTGAATTGATTATTGGTGACCGCCAGACCGGTAAGACCGCCCTGGCCATTGACACCATCATCAACCAGAAGGGCCAGGACATCGTATGTATTTACGTTGCCATTGGCCAGAAGTGTTCAACCGTGGCCCAGGTGGTGGACAAGCTACGCCAGCACGGCGCCATGGACTACACCCTGGTTGTCTCTGCCAGTGCCGCCGATCCGGCTCCACTGCAGTTTATCGCCCCCTATACAGGGGTCACAATGGGTGAATATTTCCGCGACAACGGCAAGCATGCCTTGATTGTCTACGATGATCTCTCCAAGCACGCCGTGGCTTACCGCCAACTCTCGCTGTTGCTCCGTCGGCCACCGGGCCGCGAAGCTTTTCCCGGCGACGTCTTTTATGTGCATAGCCGTTTGTTGGAGCGGGCTGCCAAGCTTACAGATGAACTCGGTGGTGGTAGTCTGACCGCCTTGCCGATCATCGAAACCCAGGCCGGCGATGTTTCCGCTTATATTCCGACCAACGTTATTTCTATTACGGATGGTCAGATCTTCCTTGAAACAGACCTGTTCTACTCTGGGGTTCGTCCGGCGATAAACGTCGGTCTGTCCGTTTCCCGTGTCGGCGGTAGCGCCCAGGTCAAAGCCATGAAACAGGTGGCAGGTACGTTGCGTTTGGCTCTTGCCCAGTACCGAGAAATGGCGGCCTTTGCCCAGTTCGGCTCGGACCTCGACGTGGAAACCCAAAAACAGCTTCATCGTGGTGCCCGTCTGGTAGAAATTCTCAAGCAGCCACAGTACAAGCCTCTCTCTGTGGAAAAACAGGCATTGATCATCTTCGCCGCAAACCACGGTTATCTTGACGATTACCCGCTGGGTGCCCTGCGTCGCTACGAGGATGACCTTTATGCCTTTGTTGACAACCGCCATCCGGCGATACTTGAGCAGATGCGGGAGAAGAAGGCCATAGACAGCGATCTGCAAGCATTGATCAATAGCGCTCTGGATGAATTAAAGAATGAGTTTGTGGCCTGAGCAAGGCAGAAGGCAATAGGCGATGGCGAACCTGAAGGTCATTAAAAAACGCATCAGCTCAGTTAAGAGCACCCAGCAGATCACCCGGGCCATGAAGATGGTAGCTGCGGCGCGTTTCCGTAAGGCCAATGCTGCCGTAGTAGCGGCCCGGCCCTACTCGGACAAGCTACATGAGGTGCTTTCCAGCTTGGCCCTGCGCGAAGAGCGAAAGGTGCATCCCCTGCTGGCCCGTCGGGGCAGTAAGAAAAAAGCTCTGCTGCTGGTGTTGACTTCCGACCGCGGTCTTTGCGGTGGATTCAACGTCAATATCACCAAGGCTTCCGAGGCATTTGTTAACGACGAAACCACTGGGTTTGAGTCCTATGATCTGATGGTGATCGGTCGCAAGGGAAAGGAACACTTTGCCCGCCGGCCAGTCTATAATGTCATCAAGAACCATGAGGGGGTAACCAGCCAGGCTTCTTACGGTGTTGCCTCTTTGCTTGGCCAGGAAGTAGTGACCGGTTACAGCGAGGGAGTCTACGATGGGGTTTTTGTGGTTTATAACGCCTTTCGTAGTGCCCTCTGTCAAGAAACGACCGTGAACCAACTGCTGCCCATCGTGCCGCGGAAAGTGTTGGAAGATACGGTGGTTACGAGTTACGTCTATGAGCCGGATCGTGGCGAGGTGCTGAATTCGATTCTGCCAAAATATGTCGAGGTGCAGATTTACCGGGCTTTTGTCGAATCATTGGCCTCCGAGCACGGCGCTCGCATGAGCGCTATGGAAAGTGCGACCCAGAATGCCTCGGATATGATCAACAGTCTGACCTTGCAGTATAATCGGGCGCGGCAGGCGGTAATCACCAAGGAATTGCTAGAAATTATTTCAGGCGCGGAATCGATATAATAAGTTTATTCGCAACCGCGCTCGCGGTGGGAATTAGGAGGAAGAGTTCATCATGAATAAAGGCAAAGTCTCCCAGGTAATCGGCCCAGTGGTTGATGTCGAATTTCCCGACGGTCAGCTGCCCGAGATCTATCATGCCCTCAAGATCAGCAATCCTTCTCTTGGGGACAAGGAATGGAACCTGGTGGTTGAAGTTGCTCAGCACCTGGGCGAGAATACCGTGCGTACCATTGCCATGGACGGTACCGACGGCTTGGTCCGTGGCCAGGAGGTACTCGACACGGGCCGGCAGATTACCATGCCCGTCGGCCGAGGCACCCTGGGACGCATTCTCAATGTCATCGGCGAGCCGGTGGACGAGATGGGTCCGGTGGAAAGCGATGTTCAATGGGAAATCCACCGATCGGCCCCCGAATTTGTCGAACAGTCGACCAAAGTCGAGGCCTTCGAGACCGGCATCAAGGTCGTCGATCTGCTGGCTCCTTATGCCCGTGGCGGCAAGATCGGCCTGTTTGGTGGCGCCGGGGTCGGAAAGACCGTTCTGATCATGGAGTTGATTCATAATATCGCCAAGCAGCACGGTGGTTATTCGGTCTTTGCTGGGGTCGGCGAGCGGACCCGTGAGGGTAACGACCTGTGGCACGAAATGAAGGAATCGGCGGTGCTTGATAAGACTGCACTGGTTTATGGGCAGATGAATGAGCCGCCCGGAGCTCGTGCTCGGGTTGCCCTGTCTGCTTTGACCGTAGCGGAATATTTCCGTGACGAGCAGAATCAGGACGTGCTGCTCTTTGTCGATAACATCTTCCGTTTTACCCAGGCGGGCTCTGAGGTCTCGGCCCTGCTCGGGCGTATTCCCTCGGCGGTTGGCTATCAGCCGACCCTGTCCACTGAGATGGGTGAATTGCAGGAGCGTATCACGACTACCAAGAACGGTTCCATCACCTCGGTTCAGGCCATCTACGTACCGGCGGACGACTTGACCGATCCTGCTCCGGCTACTACCTTTGCCCATCTCGATGCGACCACGGTTCTGTCCCGGCAGATCGCTGAGCTCGGTATCTACCCGGCCGTCGACCCTCTCGATTCCACCAGCCGTATTCTCGACCCGCAAGTGGTCGGCGAAGAGCATTATCAGGTGGCTCGCGACGTGCAATATTGTTTGCAGCGCTACAAAGATCTGCAGGACATTATCGCTATTCTCGGTATGGACGAATTGTCCGAAGAGGACAAGCAGGCTGTAGGTCGAGCCCGCAGAATCCAGAAATTCCTGTCCCAGCCCTTCCATGTGGCCGAAATTTTTACCGGCACCCCTGGTAAGTACGTCGAGCTTGCGGAGACCATTCGTGGCTTCAAGGAGATTGTCGCTGGTAAGCACGATAGCATCCCCGAGCAGGCCTTTTATATGGTCGGAACCATCGAGGAAGTGCTGGAAAATGCCGCGAAGATGGCCGGCTAAGCCGGTTAGGCCTTAGCCCAGGAGAAGCAGCGAATGGCGCAAAAACTTACATTAGAACTGGTCACACCGGCTAAACTGGTGCTTTCGGAAGCCGTGGATGAAATCACCGCGCCCGGGACCATGGGGCAGTTCGGTGTGTTGCCGGGCCACACCCCGATGTTGACGACTCTGGATGTCGGTGAGCTCAGCTACCGTAAGGGGAATGAGACTTTCTATGTGGCGGTCAACTGGGGCTATGTGGAGATTGAAGAAGACCGGGTAACGATTCTGGTGGAGACTGCTGAGATTGAAGATGAAATATGTCTGGAGCGGGCCAGGGCAGCCCTGGGACGCGCCGAAGAGGCGCTGGCCGAGATTTCTGCCGAAGAAAAGGAATATCGGGTCATGCAACAGGCTTTGGCCCGGGCCATGGCTCGAATTCAGGTGGCGAGCCGAAAGGGTCGCTAAAGGAACCACATATCAGTAGCAATAAAAAAGGCGGCCCTTTGAGGTCGCCTTTTTTATTGCTGAATCCTTGAGCCGAGTATAGGGCCTCTGCTACCATACAAAGTTATGAATCGAAGCATTATCCATCTCGATCTTGATGCTTTCTATGCTTCCGTCGAACAGTATGATGATCCGCAATTGCGCGGCTTACCTGTACTGGTTGGTGGTCGCTCTGGACGTGGAGTTGTCTGTGCTTGTTCCTATGAGGCACGGCGCTACGGTATTCATTCCGCCATGCCCATGGCCAAGGCTCTTCGACTCTGCCCTGCGGCCGTGGTGCGTCCAGTGCGGATGGATCGCTACCGAGATTTTTCCCGGCGCGTGTTTGCCATCTTCGCCCGCTTTACCGATCGCATAGAACCCCTCTCTCTCGACGAAGCTTTTCTTGATGTTAGCGGTTGTGAACGTCTGTTCGGCACACCGGCGCAGATCGCTGCCCAGATCAGGACCGCGGTGCGGCAGGAGACAGGGTTGACCATCAGTGCTGGCGTGGCAATGAACAAGTTTCTGGCCAAGCTGGCCTCTGACCATGAGAAGCCCGATGGCCTCTATGTGGTTCCAGATCCGCCAGAAAGTTTTCTACTGCCTCTGCCCCTTAAGCGGCTCTGGGGGGTCGGACCCGTTACCTGCCTGCGTCTGGAAAAGCTGGGTCTGCGCACCGTTGCTGATTTGCGCCAACTCAGTGAAGTCCGCCTGGAACAGCTTTTCGACAGTGCGGGCCGGCAGCTATACCGACTGGCCCGGGGCGAGGATTCGCGGCCGGTGGTGGTAGGCAGTGCAGCTCATTCCATCGGTCATGAGGATACCTTTGATCAAGACCTGCAGGATCCGCTGGAGCTGCACCGGTCGCTGCTCGATCTGGCCGAGCGGGTGGCAACTCGACTGCGGAGCAAAAGTCTGCTGGGCAGCGTGGTTCAGCTCAAGGTTCGCTATGAAGACTTCTCTACGGTTACCCGTCGCCGAACCGTTGAACCGCCCCTTGATTCGGCCCTGGCTATCCTTCAGGTGGCAGAAGACCTTTTGCTTCGTACCGACGCGGGGCAGAGGCCTGTACGGCTGCTAGGTATCAGCCTTAGCCAGTTGCAGGAGGGACATGAGGTTCAGGGGGAGTTGTTTGGGGTAGAACAGAGAAGCAGGTTGTCAGCCCTCGATGGCGCAGTGGATCAATTACGGCTGCGATACGGGGCCAAGGGGGTGCAGAGAGCTAGTTTGATGCCTGAGTCCAGGGACGAATCAACGCCGAAAACGGGGGGCGATGGTGGGGATAGCTCTTAATAGAGACTCCTGGTTGTGAATTTCCAGGGTGGCGGTGGGGCGAAGTTCCTGGCGGTCGAGTAACCTAAACAGTCCGGCGAAATCGGCGCTGCCCTCACCGGCAGCCAGGTGGGCGTCGCGATCGCCATGGTTATCGTGCAGGTGCAGATGATGCAGATGCGGTCCGAGGGCCTTGAACCACTCCTCCAGGGTGACCTTGCCAAACAGATGCCAGTGACCGATGTCGAAGCAATGGCCCAGCCAGGGGGAGTCTATTTCGTCCAACAGGGTCTGCAGGGTATCGGGGTATTCCTCAAAAATATTTTCCAGTGCTAGTCGGCATCGTTGCTCCGCCGCCTGGGCGATGAGCTCAGGCCAGAAGCGCAGACTGGCCTCGATCCAGAGTTCGTCTCGACCGCCGTAGTGCCAGCGGAAAAAACCGGGGTGAAAGACGACTTGGCGGGCGTTAAACAACCCAGCCAGTTGCAGGGTCCGATCGAAGCGGCGGCGGGTGATATCGCGAATCAGCGGGTCGATGGCTCCAGGATTGAGGTCCATGAAGGGGGCGTGGATGGTGACCGTCAGGCCGGCATCGGCCAGCTTTCGGCTCCATTCGCCAAGTTCAGCGAAAGAACGGTCAAGGTCGGGCCATTTAAAGGCGATCTCCGGCTGTAGCCGCTGGTCTATGAGCAGAGGCAGCAGTCTTTCGAGCTGACTGCAGGGGACATGAATATGCAAGCGATCGCTCATGACATCAGCCTCCTGAGGCGACCTTTTCTAGTTTCTGAATGGCAGGAGGTTCGCCGATGGTGATCAACACGTCTTCGGCTTCTATGGTGGTGGTCGATTCCGGATTAAACATCATCTGACCGCTGTTTTTCTTAATGGCGATGATCATGATGCCCCAGTCTCGGCGCATGCCGGAGGACATCAGGGTCTTGTCGATCAGTGTCGAGCCGGGAGCCACACGAATCTCTTCCAGCTGCAATTCCAGGTTCTTGCTGCCAACAGCGATATCAATGAAATCCACCACCGAGGGTCTCAGCACCGCCCAGGCCATACGGTGGGCGCCAATTTTATAGGGCGAGATGACCTTGGTAGCACCGGCGCGAATCAACTTCTTTTCCGTGCCTTCCTCACCACAGCGGGCCAGAATGAAGAGGTCGGGATTGAGGCCGCGGGCGGTGAGGGTAATATAGACGTTGGCCGTTTCCGAAGCGACTGCGGTGATCAACCCCTTTGCCCGCTGTATGCCGGCTGCGATCAGAGCTTCATCATCGGTGGCATCCCCTTGCACAAACAGGGTACCCTCGGCGGCAAGTCTCTCGCAGAGTTCCGGGTCCCGTTCCACGACCACGAAGGGCACCGGCCGAGACCGGAATTCGCTGCTGATCAGGGTGCCGATGCGACCATAGCCGCAGATAATGTAATGACCCTGAAGTTTGTCGATCTGCTTAACCACTTTTTTCCTCCCCAGAATGGCCCGCAGCTGCCCTTCCACCATGAACTGCAGAAGACTGCCGATGGCATAGGCGATGATGCCGGCACCGAAGATAATGAGCAGAAGGGTAAAGGCGCGTCCGTGGTCGGACAGGGGATGCACCTCCCTGAAACCGACCGTGGCCAAGGTGATGACCGTCATGTAGAGGGCGTCAAAAAGACCCCAGCCTTCGATCAAGGCATAACCGACGGTGCCTAAGCCGATGGTGGCGAACAGAATAAACAGGGATAAGCGCAGGCGGCGAACCGGGTTCATGATTTCTCCGGCGATCAAGGATTTTAGGATGATAGCGTTCTGTCCGGCAAAAGGCAAGGGATGAAGAAAGGCTCGGGTGTTAGCGAGAGGGCGGGCTTGACAGGGTGGTGTTGCTCCCTACACTTCAACCATCTGCCACGTAAGGTTCCCTTTGCCTGGTGACCCCGTCACCTGCTAAGATAAATCTTTCTTCCATAGGCACCGTTTCAAACCTCTTAGCCATCCATCTAGGAGCAACTCGCAGCATATGACTACCCAGAACAAGACTCATCTTCAACAACCGGTCACCAGTTTTGCGCAACTGCGGGACTTTCTTGCCGCCGGCGCTCGTCCTCGCGAGCAGTGGGGAGTCGGCGCTGAGATGGAAAAGCTGGTCATCGATGCTGAAACCGGGGAGGCGGCCTCTTACCAGCGCATCGAAGCTCTGCTGGAAGGGCTGGTCGGTTCCCGTGACTGGAAACCGATTCGAGAACAGGGCCGCCTGATTGGCCTGCAGGGGCAGGACTCTTCGGTGACCCTGGAGCCGGGCGGACAACTGGAACTGTCCGGCGCCCTGTGTCCTGATCTCTACTGCTGTCGCAAAGACTTTTGCCGCTATCTCGACGACATTCTGCACGCCGCCCGTCCCCTTGGATTGCTCTTTCTTGGCTTGGGGGTACAGCCCTTTACCTCTCTGCAGAACATCGACTGGCTACCCAAGTCCCGCTACGCTATCATGCGTACCTATATGGAGCAGACCGGTGATATGGGCCAGAACATGATGAAACAGAGTGCCGGCCTGCAGGTCAATCTCGATTTCGCCGACGAAGCCGATTGCATCGACAAACTGCAGGTCACTCAACTGCTTGCACCCCTGTTTTATGCCCTGTTCGCCAATTCACCTTTGCTTGAGGGGCAACCGAGCGGCTTTCTTTCCACCCGTGGAGAGATCTGGGCCCGTACCGACCCGGACCGGTCCGGCTTGATTCCTGGGTTGTTCGCTGAAGGGGCCGATCTAGGCTGCTACGTCGACTATGCCCTCGATGTACCCATGTATTTTATTGTTCGCCAGGGGCAGTTGATCGATATGACCCGGGAACGTTTCACTTTTCGGCGTTATTGGGCCGAAGGTTTTGCCGGGTTTCGAGCAACTCTCGGCGACTGGGACCAGCACCTGTCGACCCTGTTTCCCGAGGTACGCCTGCGACCACAGATTGAGCTGCGCAGTGCCGACAGCCTGCCCCCTGGACTGACCCTGTCGGTGGCTGCCCTGGCCAAAGGTCTGTTGTACGATGATGCGGCAAGAGCTGAAGTCCATCGGCTGTTTCGATCTTACGATTCAGAGACCTTTCAGCAGGCCTACCGGCAGTCGTGGCGTTTCGGATTGAGGACCCGGTTGGGAGGCCATACCCTGCGGGACCTAGCTCTCCAGATTCTGACCCTGGCACGGGAGGGGCTGACTCGTCAGCAACGGGAGCGAGGCAGCCGATTCGATGAGACCTTGTTCCTCGATGGTCTGGATGAAATAGCCGAAAGCGGAGTCACTTTGGCAGAACGGTTGCTGGGCCGATGGCAAGGTTCACGGCAACAGCGGTTGGACGCTCTCAAGGAACATTGCGGATTTGAACACTGCGGCCCCTGATTCTGTCAAGTTGCGGGCAGCCAACTAGCAGGAGGAGTAGATGCGTAGGATCAGCGAACCGATCGATCTGTCCCTGGCTAAAGAATCTGTTGACACCATTCGGCTACTAGCCGCCGACGCTGTGGAACAAGCCCGTTCCGGACATCCCGGCACGCCCATGGAAGCGGCGCCCATTGCCTATCTGCTCTACGCTCGGCATCTGCGCCATGCTCCGCAGCAGCCCGACTGGCCCGGTCGCGACCGTTTCATTCTGTCCTGTGGGCATGCCTCAGCGTTACTTTACAGCTTGTTGCATCTCACCGGTTATGATCTGTCCCTCGCTGAGATCAAAGCCTTTCGTCAGTTCGGTAGCCGCACTCCAGGGCATCCCGAATTCGGCCACACCCCGGGGGTGGAGACGACCACCGGACCTCTCGGGCAGGGCTTTGCTGTAGGGGTTGGCATGGCCATGGGGGCTCGCTTTTTAAAGGAGCAGGTCGATCAGGAGTTGTTTGATTACCGCATCTACGCGCTCTGCTCCGATGGCGACCTGATGGAAGGGGTCGCGGCTGAAGCCGCTTCTTTAGCCGGTCATCTACGCCTCGGTAACCTGATCTATCTCTACCTTGACAATCACATCACCATTGAGGGCGATACCTGTTTAGCCTTTTCCGAAGAGACCGCTACCCGGTTTTTAGCCTATGGTTGGCAGGTGCTGCGGGTCGAAGGGGAAAACCTACTGGAAATTGATGCCGCCATCGCCTGCGCCAAAGAAGATCCACGACCCAGCTTAATCATCGCCCGCACCCATATCGGCCAGGGAGCGCCCAACAAGCAGGACAGTTCGGCGGCCCACGGCGCCCCCCTTGGCAGCGAAGAACTGCGGTTGACCAAACAGGCTCTGGGGCGGGACCCGGAACAGAGCTTCCAGGTGTCGAAGGCGGTTTTTGACCACATGTCCTCGGCTAAGGAGCGAGGCGCGGTTCTGGTTCGAGAATGGCAAGAGCAGCTGGACACCCGCCAGAATGAGCCACGGCTGGCACATTGGCGACAAGGGGTTGAAAAGGGCCTTCCAGCCGATTGGCAGCAGTGGCTTCCGGTCTTTGATTCGGACGCTGGATCGATGGCGACTCGTAAGGCCAGCGGTCTGGTGCTTAACGCCCTGGCTCCTCACCTGCCGCTGCTGATGGGGGGCTCGGCCGACCTGGCGCCATCCAACAATACGACCCTGGCGGATGAGGCAGCTTTTCGGCCGGGAGCTAGTGGTCGCAACATTCATTTTGGAGTACGGGAGCATGCCATGGGGGCGATTCTCAACGGTCTGTCTCATACCCCCGGACTGATCTCCTTTGGTGGAACCTTTTTGATTTTCTCCGACTACATGCGGCCACCCATTCGCTTAGCCGCTATGATGGGCTTGGCTCCCATCTATGTTTTTACCCACGATTCTATCGGTCTCGGCGAAGACGGTCCGACCCATCAGCCAGTCGAACAGCTGGCAGCATTGCGGGCGATTCCTCAATTGCTGGTAATTCGTCCCGCCGATGCCAATGAGACGGTTGTGGCCTGGCAGGTCGCCCTTGCTGAGCGCCAGCGGCCGACGGCATTGGCCCTGTCCCGGCAGAATTTACCGATTGTCGATCGCAACAGTTATGGAGCTGCTGAGGGCGTGGCTCGCGGCGGCTATGTGCTGGCGCCCGAAGAGGGGACTTTGCAGGTTTTGCTCATTGCCAGCGGTTCCGAGGTGACACTGATTCTGGAAGCTCGAGAGACGCTGCAGCAGCAGGGTATTGCTACCCGGGTAGTGTCTCTGCCGTGCTGGGAGCTCTTCGAGGAACAGTCGCAGGCCTATCGCCATGAGGTGCTGCCTCCGACCTGTTCGGCACGCTTGGCTGTCGAGGCGGCTTCAGCCTTTGGCTGGGAACGTTATGTCGGCGATGGTGGGGAAATCCTGGCCATGGATGGCTTTGGTGCCAGTGCGCCAGCCGACCAATTGATGGAGCATTTCGGTTTCACCGTTGATCAGGTGGTCTCCAGGGTTCGGCAATTAATAGAAAAAAGCTGAAAATTTTATGGGAAGTCAGTAAACCTTTTTTCTGCAGGCTCGTCAAAGTATGCGAGAACGGATTTCATAAGACAGGAAGAGGCCTATGACCCCTCAAGTTGCAACTGCTGTGGTTGATCATGCTTCGGCTCAGGATTACAC
>LGVF01001927.1_pt1 | contig 11088 bp, 10 predicted proteins | sample 469901 | NCBI WGS metagenome assembly LGVF01 (sample SAMN03893561, study PRJNA290197) | marine sediment metagenome | material: sediment; isolation source: combined push core samples #3730, #5133, and #5579 collected at Hydrate Ridge | place: Pacific Ocean: Hydrate Ridge | reverse complement strand
CGTAAGGCGCATTGATCCAACGATCATAATTACGGCAGATATAAAAGATGCTGAGGGTAACATCATTGTTCCTGGAGGGCATCAGATCAACCCACTGGATCTTAAAGACTTTTCGCAGGCAGTGGTTGTCTTTGATCCATTAGATAAAAAGCAAATTGCATTAGTCGATAAACGTCTATCTGAACTCAGCTCCAGGTATTCAAAAGTAACGTTGATTGTTACTCAGTTTGATAAAGCTAATGGTTGGGAGTCATATAAATCGGTTACTGATCATTATGATGCGCCTGTTTTTAAACTGACTTCAGATGTCGTATCTCGTTTTAACTTAGAAAATATTCCCTCAATAGTGACCGCAGAAAATCGAGAATTCATTGTTGAAGAACTTGCTATAGATGAAGGTGAATAGCCATGAAGCAACTATTACGTTTACTTGTACCTTTTTTATTTGTAACTAATACAGCCTCAGCTGATCCAGGTTGTATAGATGCTGAAGTTATATCAGGAAAATTAATCACTGATATGTGTTGGGATTGTATATTCCCACTAAAAATTGGTGGTGTACCCATGTCTGGAGGTTCTGGTGATCCACCACCATCAAAAGCAGTAAATACGTCTTTATGTACTTGTTCTGATGACTTGGGTTTTCCTCGACCTGGGTTTACAACATCTATGTGGGAACCTGCGCGTCTTATTGAATTCCAACGGGTTCCGGGATGTTCTTCAGTTCTTAACGGCGCAATGTTTCCGTTCGATCGAATCAATCAGGGCAATCATCAAAAGGGTGGTAAGCAGGGAGCGCAAGGCACTTTCATGCATTATCACTATTACTCATTCCCTTTGTTAACCATATTGGAATTATTTACAAATCCTACCTGCAGTGCAGATGGCTATATGGATTTAGACATGATGTATATGAGTGAGCTCGACCCGACATGGAATAATGATGAACTCGCATTTTTTACAAATCCAGAGGCTGCTGCTGTTGCAAATCCAATAGCAGCTGCGGCGTGTCCCGCTGATGCAATTTCATCAACCGCAGGTTATCCAATTGATTCACTTTTTTGGTGCGCTGGATCGTGGGGTTTGGTTTATCCGCTTTCTGGTAATCAATACACATTAAGTTCGGTTGTTAAAAATACCAGTTTATTAAAAGTGAAAACGCTTATGGCACTGCATAGACGAGGCCTTGCTCACCGGACAATGGGAACAGATGCCATGTGCAATGGTGTGATTGATCCAACCATGAGCAAGGAAATGTATAAATACACTTTACTGCATCCTTTACCTGAAACAACAGATTCACATGTGACGGGTGAAAGTACATTTACCTGGGGCATGATGAGAACCATACCAGCAATAGGTGAAGACCTAATCTATACGGTGTGGAGGTGGAATGATTGTTGCAATACCAACTAAATAAGTCATTGATAAATATATTATCTAATTGAATTGCAACAATATATCTACTAGTAAAACACATTGGGATTTAACAATGAGAATTAAACTACAAAAAGTTATAGCAAACATCTTGTCTATAACTATGCTGTTCTCGACAGTACAACCAGTTATTGCGGATGTTATTTCAGATACAGGTCGTCAAGGGCAGGCATTTGGTCAAGAAGCGGTTGATAATTTCAATGCTGCACCTCCGTCAATAAGCGGTGGTGTTATGACGATACCGTTAACGGATGGTGGGACTTCAAGTGTCAATGTAAATGATTTATTCCCAGGAACTAGTTCGACTAGCACGGCACCTATGTCTGACTTCTTTCCTGCTGGCGCAGAACCAAATACTGCCGAACTTGAAAGCGTGAGTAATGACGGTGATGCGATGGACACAACAGGTGAGAATATTCAATCCATTTTATGGAATGACGCCGTCTTACCTGAACCTACTTCAACTGGTGGCATGGCCTATAAAGTTATGATGGACATGGCCAATCAACCACGTCCAGATTTAAAAGATGATCCAGTCTTTAATACAACACGAAGTGTTTTTGAAAACATTGATGAGATATCAGCAACTTTTGGTGATTGCTCAACTTCAACGATATTAACGGATATTGGAAATACTACACATATTCCAGATTATAAAAACTGTGAACGTATCGTAGATAAATCGGCACGTTGTGATGTTACCCATGTTTTAGATGCAGGTTTAATCCAGCATGTATCGGGACCTTATAACATCATGCCTACCCCAAGTGTAAATAACTCGTTAGATGTATGGATAGGAACTGTCGGTGATAACTATTGGGCTGGGTGGTGTACTATTTATGAGCAAACTAATTCCTTCCGTGTTATAAGCCCAGCTGCCATACAAAGCGTTACTCTTACTCGCGCTACTTATGATGATTATATGCAAGTTTGGGTCGGTCGAGAAGGTGAGGAGCAACTAGTATGGTCTGGCCCTAATGGTAACTTCCCACCAGAGACTGTAGGTGAATGTGAGTTAGGTACGTCTTGGAACCAGAATCCAAACCTTGATATAACATCACAATTCCTAGCATCTATTGATGCTGGCGATGTGGTTAGATTTAAAATCCGTGTGTCTGTTGCGGGGAACGGTGAAGGTTTTGCAAAATTAACAATTCGATATGATCAATCGCAAGTTATCGAGCAAGATGTTTGGGTTCCACAAGATTGTGTTGATGCAGGAAACGAAGCTTTAGTTGGAATCAGTGATGGCTATGCATCTGGAAGTGTCTCGTGTACTTCAATGCCTAATAACGTCAACCTAGTACCAGAATATACATATTTAGACACCGACGGGCTTTTAGTTACAGTTCCAGAACAATATTGTCGGTTCATGAATGAAGTAAGCATCTGTGAGGATGGTATACAGACACCCCCGTTACCTGGCATTCCAAAGTTTTGTGAAACAGTAGCTGTAGATATAAGTTACGACTATTATCAAGGTAACCTAGATTGTTATGTTGCAGCTAACGGCGATACAATTTGTCCAACTTCTGGGGGTGGCGTATTAGACACCTGCGTGCAATATGAAGATGATCCACAATGTGGATTTATAAGTGCTGACTGTGTTGAAGGCTCTTCGTCAGCTAGTAGTACATGTTATATTTTCAATGAAGTATGGGATTGTGGAACAGATGTAATAGTTCCAGATATACAATCAACACTTGAGGTTGATTGTGCTGGACCAATCCGTTGTATGGGTGATGACTGCATTGATCCAAATAAAACGCAATCATCATCCTTCGCTGAGGTTTCCGCTAAATTACACGCAGCACAATTTATGGCGCAGGATATGAACTGCGTAGAAGTTACGGGAACAACAGATGTAACGTGTGACGTATTTGGGGGAGAAGGGTACACCTGTAAAAAAGCAATGGGTGGCACTCAGGATTGTTGTGATGTACCGACCCAAGTAACAATGGGCACATATTTGAGAGGCATCATGTCAGTGGGCGTTTTAGATTCAGGCATTATGAATCTAAATTTAGGCTCAGGTGTTAAAGGTGCCTGGGAAGTTATACGCACACCTGTTGCCGATTCGATCAACACTGTAACAGAACCCTTTACTTCATATATTGACTCTATGTCCGGTTCTGTGACGGAGTATTTTCAGCCAGTTACAGATTACGTAAATTCATTGGTAGCAGATATGCAAGCTGCTGTCGATGGTGTCATACAAGATATGCTAGGTAATGCTGGTGCTGAAGCGGGCGCAGATGCTGCGGCATCTGCTGCCGGTGACCAGGCTGTGGAAGAAGCTGTAACAGATTCAGTTATTGGATCTGCAGCCAGCTTTTTAATGACCGCCTATACTGCGTATGTTGTAGCGGTCATGGTTATACAGATTGTTTGGGAATGTGAGAAGCCAGAGTTTGAGTTAGCAGCCAAAAAAGCAACAAACTCATGTCATTATTTAGGTTCTTTTTGTGCCAGTGATGTTCTTGGAGTTTGCATAGAAAAGCGTGAATCTTATTGTTGTTTTAATTCACCATTATCACGAATCATAAATGCACAGGTGCGACCACAAATAGGCCGTCCGTATGGCGATCTTCGTAATCCTGATTGTACTGGACTCAGTATGGATCAAATTTCATTGATTGATTGGACTCAAATTGATCTAAGTGAGTGGACTGCGATTTTAGCGCAAAACGATCTGATGCCAGATGTAAATGCGATGAATCTGGATTCGCTTACAGGTTCTGGTAATACATTTAATCTGGTCGATCCTAATGTACAAAGATTAGATGCAGAACAACGAACCTTTGAACGTATCGGTGCGGAAGATATAGATCAACATCGCAAAGATGCCGCAACTAATACATTGCTTGATCCATCAGGCACACCGGCGCCGTAGGTTAACGTATGTCCAGGAAATTGATCATGGACGCACTCAGAAAGGAGGAGATAATAACATGGGGAATAATTACGCCGGCAAAGCTATGGGACAAACTGCTGAAATTCTATTACGAAACCGTCTAGATAAGACCGCCCTTACACTATTAGATGAAATATGTGATAGATGGTGTGGTTGCAATGCTGACTTTAAATCAGAATGCCATATACGTCCAGAGCATTTACATCCTGATTATGATGATTACACAATACCTGGTGCGCCACTTGGTAACTTAATAGCTGAGGCGTTTGGTACTGCTAATAGAAATTATGTGGTCGAGTATAAGGAAGGCGGTAAAAAGTGGCTAGAGAAGGAATGGTGGCAAGGACCATATAAAAAATTTAGAAAGAGGTATGAATTTCACTGATCGGTTAATACGAAAGACGTAGCAACGATTAAAGAAAAGAAAATGAACAAAATAGATGAAATCCTTGGCCAAGCCAATATTGACTTCAACAAGTCTATTGTTTCTATTGTGGAAGAAAAGATACACGACATACAGTGGAACAATACTACGGAGCTTTCAACATGGGACTGGGTTTTACCCGAACAATTACAGAAAGGGGACCCGAGACCAGCATTAATGTTTTGGATTCTATCAATAGCACAAGCATTCAAATTTTGGACGCGTAACCCAGACGGTACGGTAGAAAAATATTTTTATGAAGGCTTAAGTGGCAGTAACGCCATGTTTACAGCATTGCGCAATGAATGGGGAACGTTTCATACTCCACTGGTCTTGCGTAAGATTAATAAGTCACACTCATGGTTCACCGGGGCGTTTAATTCACCGCCAGATGCACAATTAAGACTAGACATATTAAATGAAATATTAGAAGGTGATAAGCTAGAGCAAGCAGCATTTTACTTTATTGAACAAGCTAAAATCGGTACGATTACAGTTGATAATGCACACTGGTTAACACAACAATTCCCACTAGCGTACGGCAATGATAATTATTACAAAAAAGCACAATTAGCCTGTAGCGCTGTAGCAGGCTTTCTTTCACAACGAGGATATGTGATTACTGTTAAGTTGACTGCAATGGCTGATTACCAGGTACCACGTGTATTACATCGATTAGGGATACTTAGATACAGTGAAAAATTGTTAAAGGATATTAATGAAGGCCGATTAATTCCAGAAAAATCATCTGAAGAAAACGCTATCCGAGCAGCAACAATATTAGCCTGTGAAAAAATAAGTGAGATTTACAACCTACCTGCAGCTGTAATTGATAATGCACTTTGGGCGTCTCAGGAAATAGCAGGAAATGACAGGTTTCATTTAACTGAGACAATGAACTATTAAATCATGTTTCTCTTCACCTAATAATGTTTAATAGGTATAATAAAGTTACATGATAAGCAAATACAAATACATATTTTTTACCACATTATTGTTTTTCTTTACAGCTGTTGGTACATATATGTCCCTGGAGACAGGTGAAACATGGATGAAAGCATTTCATCGAGCTGGATACCCATGTTTCGGATGGCTTGTAATATCAATGCTTAGATACATAACCATTCAACATTACAGTAAAACAAAGACCACACTAGCAAAATAAATTCCGCTTCACCCCAGCACTAACAGCCGCAAATTCAGGCAATAAAAAACCCACGCCGAAAGGCGCGGGTCCTTTAATATTCAAAATTGAACTATCGACTTATTTCGCTTTTATCGCTCTTTTCTTCCTCTTTTTCACAGGTTTATTAAGCACTTTATCTGCAGCAGCAATAGCTTTAGTGTAAGCGTTGAGTCGTTTTGAAGCTGCTTTTAATGAAGCCAATTCTGTCGCGACGACTGCTTTACTTGCACGGGACTTAGCCAGATCGGCCGTGGTTGCTTTTAAGTCTTTAGCAATGCTTGCAACGGCTTTTTTATTTGCTGCATTTGGTGTTATTTTATTTTTAGCTGCGGCCGCTTTATTGCGTTTAGTTAATGTCGCCTTTTTCTTAGTGTGGCGCTTAATTTCTGCTGTCAATTTTGTAGCATCAGCTGCTGTTTTTGTGACTGCTGTACCTGTAGCGTCACATGCTTTACTTAGTGCTTCGGCTGAAGCGTTAATTGATTGATCTAGAGCTTGTGCTTTTATAACGGGTTTTGCTTTTGCCATAATAATCCCGATGTGATTAACAATAAAAAACGAATAATAGCAGTGTATGAAAAAATCACAACTAATCAATAATATGAATGATCTTATGCTTAGTAGAAATAACCGGCAACCCAACATCCTTAAATTTGAGTTATATCTTTGGCCAAAAAAAAGGCCATGAAAACATGGCCTTTAACTGAGTGCTAAACTTATAGCTTATGAATCTATGACCTTAATAAAGTAATGAGGCTTACCTTTATTAAGTATCATAGGCACTTTTAGTTTTTCTTTATCTGACATTCTAACTTCACCTGGTGCAAGGTAAATATAGGCCCAACTAGGCAAGTGTTTACTCACAGCTATCAAAAGATCCATTTGATTGAAATCGAATATCTTGTTGTCTAAAAATACTGGAGCAGTATAGGCATTTTCTACAGGATTAAAAAACCAAGTAGATCCTTTCCCTACAAACGTAGCAGTGTGATGTATTTTCTGTGGATCTCTTACTTTATATATAACAATACATTTAGATGGCTTGTCATTAGGTAAAGATTTACAATTTTGAGATTTATCATTTGTAAGCCTAACGCCTAACGCTCTTTTATTTTTTCCATTATCAGAAATAATAACATGTGGCGAGTAATTGAGATCATTAGCAGCATTTTCTGTCGCTTCAATAATAATATCAGCCATTTTATCTAAAGCTTCCTGCTTACTGGATCCACCGACATCTTCAGGCATCCATGCAATAACACTGTTACGTGCGGAAGGTGATTCACCTTGCAGAGCCCAGGCGAGTATATTCATTCCAGCCGTGGCTGAAGGAGACAAACCTCCTGCTGCAGGAGCATTATAACCTGCCCAACCATAAGCAAGACCATAACCAACAGAATCTCTGATGTCAGATACCGTGTCTTTAGGTACTTCGACATCTCTAAGACCGTAATCCATTTTTGCAGCTTTAACGATATTACGTGCCTTTGAATGCTCAGTATCATACGTTAGTGGCTCCATGGAAGCACAACCGGTAGCAACTAAAATTGCACCGATTAAAGTGACTATGTTTAAGTGGTTCATTATCTTGTCCTTAATAAAATATATAATTAAATATTCTCACATATAGGAAATATGCAAGTTCTTATACTTAATAGTGACATATTAAAATATTTATAAAAAATGGTCAAAAAGTGTGGCCATATTAACAGTTTGAATGTTAAGCCGTGGCGAGTTCGGGTTCAGGTACGGGATCAGATTTGGATTTGGATTTTTCTGATTTTACAGCAACTTTTTGAGTTTTTTTCGGCTTTATCTGTGTTTCTTTTTCTGCTTCTTCAATAGCACTTAAGACTTCCTCATCGGTTTCCGATGTATCAGACGGTGCAGCAGCTTCGACTTCCTCTATTTTGCCCTGATTAGCAGCGTCACTTCTGGCGCGACGTTCAATGTTAATCACACGCCCTGATAATTTGATCAGTCGTTGACGCCATTGAATACCAGCCACTTTCTTTTGTTTGTCAGTCAGCTCAGCGGCATACCATACCGTATCAATTAAACGCATTAGTTCATCCAGAGACTTAACCAGCGTCAGAAATTTATTCATTCTTGGCGAGTAGATTTTTAGGTCAAATACACGGGGTTCAGTGTAACCGGCGAGTGTTTCGACACCGTTATCATCAAGGATTTTCTTCATCTGATCAACCTGAAGACGTAGATCTTTTTCTACTTCTGAGAAGTAGCCATTGATAACATCATTAATTTGGTCAATCATATCTTCGTCACATGTTATTTGTAAAATAACCGAGATTGAGAATAGAGATCGATTGAGTTTTTCAAAGCAGCGATGCATGACGTGATGGGCTTGTAGGCTGCTAAATGTAAAAGATTCATTAAATACTGCTCGTGAATTAGGCTGTTGAGTTTGTGTCATTAGTGTTCTCCTGGCAGATAGACCATGTTAGATTAGCACTAGGCTCTTAAATTATAGTTTTACAGAACGCACCTAAAAGGGGTTATATCAAGCATTTTGAGATTCTGTAAAAATGGTATATAGTTATTACTAATAACTCTTTGTCGCTTCTGCGACTACTCAAGGTAGCTAGCCTTTCCAAATAATTAGTATTCGCAGCTTTTGCTGTTTTTCTCACCCACAGGGGTAACCCCTGCTGGTGCGGGTGTTACCTCAACAATTTAGAGGTAATCCCTATGTCTAACCTAGCTTATTTCACACTTGATGCATTGCTTGGCCTCATTGCAATTGTAATTTTATGGTATGTATTGAAGAAGGTCTTTTCAATTCTCAAAACATCTCATAAAGTAGCCAAGTATTCCTTACGTGGATTTAGCAAACCACACAATCAAAATGACCGTGTTTTTTTTGTTAAACGTGTTGAACGTGTTCGAGGTCTTAACGATCTTCGTGAAAAACAATCAACTCCGGCCACATTGGTAAAGACTATTCCTTTGACTCAATTTCAAAAGTCTCAAAATTGGTCTTTGTACGATATCCCTACGTATGTACGTAATGATATTGTGATTCATTAGTCTTAATCCTACCCAACGGGGGTAATACCCCTGCTAGGGATATTGCCCTCCAATTTTCTTTCGAGAGGTCGATATCATGGATATATATTTCTAATTCTTTTAGCGTGCACTCTGAATGCGATTGTTATTTCTCGCCCTATTGTGAGAACTCTTCGTCTTCTTGGTGTTAACGTCTAATTTAATTATCAATTATCAATTATCAATTTATTGATAATTATTTACGCGACCCCGGTTCTTCCGTGGCGCGTTCCTTAAATACCTTGATAATAGGGTGTTTAAGGAACACGTCACATATATAAGGAAGGACCATGTTCGTATCATCATATGTACATGGGTATTTTTGATGCTGATCAGAATGTGATCATCATTAGTAAAAAGACGGTAAGTGATGGGGGATACCTCATCACTACAAACTAAAAGGTGTAATTGAGTGTAACTAAATAGAGTTATAGTGAATTATGTCTTTGGACATATAGCGAAAGCTGATCGCTTTTATAAGAACAGCAAAATTTTTCAGCCTATGGGCGCACTTCGCCTGTAGGCATTGGTGCGCCCTCTTAACGTAAAGAGGAAATACTTATGGACGTAGTAAGTAATAATGCAACAAAATCTAAACAGTATTCTATTGGCCAAACCTTTGGTTTTACTGATGTTCCTGATTCTGTCACAGCCTTAGGTTGTGCCAGTAATGATGGTCCAGTGCCCGGTCAATCCAGTACATATGGTTTTCGCCGTGAATTTCTTCGAGAGCTCCTAGAGTTCCTAAGAGATCCTGCGGGTGATGGCTTTTATGTAGTTGGGCCGACAGGTTCTGGTAAAAGTTCTGGTGTAACAGAAGTACTGTCTCGGCTTAATTGGCCTTGCCAGGAGGTAACAGCTCACGGGCGTTTAGAATTTGATGACTTAGTCGGACAATTCAAACTCGTGAGTGCCGCACCAGGAGAGCCACCCACCATGCAATATATTTATGGTGTGTTGGCCAATGCTATGAAGTATGGGCACGTACTACTTATAAATGAAGTTGATTATATTGATCCATCTGAAAATGGTGGCTTCAATGACATCTTAGAAGGTAAGGCATTAACTATAACGGCTAATGGTGGTGAGATTATTCACCCTCATCCTATGTTCCGAATCATCTTTACTGCCAATAGTAATGGCCGTGGTGATATATCAGGACTCCATAACGGAGTGCTGGCTCAGAACATTGCCTTTCTGGATCGATGCCGAATGACGTATGTGGGTTACATGACTCCAGAAGATGAAGTCAAGATTCTTGCGTCAAAAATACCTGCTATGCCCGTTAAGTTACATGAGAAATTGATTGAGGTAGCTAACGCTATTCGCAAACAGTTTCTGGGTGAATCAGGTACAGGTGAAGACGGCAAACTAGCGGTAACGATGTCCACGCGGACATTATTTCGTTGGGCAAAACTGGCTATTGATTTCAGGCAGCATCCGACACCGTTGAAATATTCAATGGGGATGTCACTGACATTACGAGCTGATTCTTCTGATGCCCTGGCAATTGAAAAAATTGCGAGCGGTATTTTAGGAGATCAATGGAATCCATCAGGCACCTAAAAGGAGGTTATCGTGGCAGATAGTCCAACTTTCAATTGGTGGATGAAGGAATGTAATGCAGCATTATTTAAACCTGTTTTATCAGCACTAATTGCTGAGTTCAAAACTACGTTTAAAACTCTTCAGAGTGATACTGCAAAACTTGGACCACATGTGCTTTTAGAGGATTCGAAAACTGGCTTCCGGCTGGAAGAAGATACCTCGATGCAAGACAATCAATTCCATCCTTACACTTGTGGAGGGGCAGGAGAGATTCCTTGTGAACATGGGCACATACCCGTTTTATTTTTTGCTTCTTTGAAGAAAAAAATAAATGTGGTTCCTGATTTAGCTGAAAAGTTATTATTTTGCGATGAGCAAGGTGAATATGTTCAGCTAAATGATTGGCCTGGGCTGAAAAACGAACTTAGACGTATGGGATTTAATCCCGACCAGGTTCGTTCTGATGCTGAGGCTATTGGGTTTGTCGATGCAATTATCCATCTGGATAAAATT
>LGVF01043426.1_pt1 | contig 11089 bp, 7 predicted proteins | sample 469901 | NCBI WGS metagenome assembly LGVF01 (sample SAMN03893561, study PRJNA290197) | marine sediment metagenome | material: sediment; isolation source: combined push core samples #3730, #5133, and #5579 collected at Hydrate Ridge | place: Pacific Ocean: Hydrate Ridge | reverse complement strand
CGCTCAGAAAGAAGAATTTCCGGCCCACCTGGTTAAATTGATGGGACAATTGGGATTTCTTGGCCCGACCCTGCCGCAAAAATATGGCTGTGCCGAACTGTCAAACGTTGGTTACGGACTCCTGATGTATGAATTGGAACGTGGGGATTCCGCCCTGCGGAGTTTCGGGTCAGTACAGGGATCTCTTGTTATGTATCCCATTTTTGCCTTTGGCAGTGAGGCGCAAAAGGATCTCTGGCTGCCTCTTCTGGCTCAAGGGAAGGCGATTGGTTGTTTTGGCCTCACCGAACCGGATTTCGGTTCGAATCCCGCAGGGATGCGCACCAGGGCTGAAAGAAATCCGGACGGCAGCTGGATACTGAACGGCGCCAAAATGTGGATTACCAATGGCTCAATTGCCGATATCGCAATAATCTGGGCCGCTACAAAAGATGGCGTTCGGGGTTTCCTGGTAGAACCCGACACTCCAGGTTTCTCCACTGTGAGGATGAAAGGCAAGTGGAGTTTGCGTGCGTCGGTCACATCAGAACTGATCCTGGACAACGTCAGGGTTGAGGAAGAAAAAAGCCTACTGCCAAAGGCAAAAGGCATCAGAGGCCCCCTCAGTTGTCTTACCCAGGCAAGATACGGTATCGCCTGGGGGGCTCTTGGTGCCGCTGACAATTGCTACCAGACTGCACTTGAATATTCGCTGAGCCGGGTCCAGTTTGATAAACCCATTGCAGGTTTCCAGCTCCAACAGAAAAAACTTGCTGAGATGGTTACAGAACTGACAAAAGGCCAGTTACTCGCACTGCAGCTGGGCAGGCTCAAAGACCAGAATAACTATAGTCCAGCCCAGGTTTCCATGGTTAAAATGAATAATGTAAAAATTGCCATGGATATCGCCCGAACTTCCCGTACTATGCTCGGTGCAAATGGTATTATGGGAGAATATCCTATAATGCGGCATGCAAACAATCTTGAATCGGTCTATACATATGAGGGAACCCACGATATGCATACCCTGATTATCGGTGAAAAAGTGACAGGAATTGCAGCCTATCGATAAGCATAATTCTTCAAATCTCAAGCAGAAGTGATATTTGTGAATGCAGGGCAATGACTGCAGTGTCCACTTTCAGGATTCGCGCTCCTATGGAGCAATCGTTAAAGCCCTGTTCCCTGAATTTTTGCACTTCATAATCAACCCACCCTCCTTCCGGCCCTACAGCCAGAAGCACCCTGCCGCTTTCTTTATTAATTTTCTTCTGCAGGGAGGATTGGCCGCCGGGATGTGCCACAATATGAGTACGGCAACGATCCTTGATGGTTGGGAAGTAATCCTCAATAAATGGCTTAAATCGACGATGCAGATATATTTCCGGTAGGCGGGTATCCACCGCCTGTTCCAGGCCGTGAAGCAGATAGGGTCTGAACTCTTTTTCCGCTACAATGGAGGCTTTCCAAAAACTTTTTTCAACACGATTTGCATGTACCAGGTGAATTGTTCCTACACCCAGTGCCGTCACCTGGCTTAAAACCCTTTTCAACATAATCGGCCGGGGCAATGCCAGAACAAGATCAATGGACGCCACTGGAACCTGCGACTCCAATATCTCGAGATTGAGGTCAACAGAAAAAGGAAATTTTTGTTTAATGGCTGTAACTTGTGCTTTTCCCCTTCCACCATCTATAATCCCGAATCTGATCATATCCCCAGAGTTTAACTTCAGGACTTTTACTATATGCTCAGCCCTGTAATCGGTCAGCCTGATATGATTGTCAGTAATTTCGTAAGAATCAGCGAGTATAATATTCATAACTGTCCTGAAATTATTTTGTAAGCATGGAGAAATAGAGTAAAGTAGTAACTTGCTACTAACTGATTTTCTTTACTTTTTCTTTTATATGAAAGTCATGTGCTATCCGGAAGAAAAGGGGCCAAAATCCAATGTTTTTGATTTATAATATCGTGCAATTTATCTTTCTCCCGTTTATCGCGCCTCTGCTCTTTTTTTCAGCCCTGGCAACGCCTAAATATCGAGGACGCATAGTCACTCGCCTCGGGTTCGGAACCAAAAACAAGATCAGTGCTCCTTCACCAAATCAAAAAACATTCTGGGTACATGGTCTCTCTGTTGGTGAAATAACCTCAGCTGTACCACTTATCCAGGGCTTAAGGAAAAAATATCCTTCTGACAGGATTATATTAACCGTCTCTACACGATCAGGAGAAGCTGTAGCCAGGAACCTCCTTGGGGAAATCGTCGACCACATTATCCCATCCCCACTCGATTTTTTACCGGTAATCGCACTATTTTACACTCGTATTCAACCGCAACTCTTCATCCTTATAGAAACGGATTTCTGGCCCAACCTTCTTTTATACCTGCAGCGTAAAAAGGTTCCCGCTGTACTGGTAAACGGCAGAGTATCAGAAAAATCCATGGCAGGATATAGACGATTTGCTTTTTTCTTCCGCCCGATGTTTCGCTCTTTTCGATACCTCTTTATGCAGACGGAACTTGATAAACAGAGCATGGTTGATCTTGGCATAGAAAAAGAAAAGATCAAGGTGCTCGGCAACCTGAAGTTCGACACCCACATCACCGAAAAACAGTTCGTTCCGTCTACCTTATCGACACTTCTTCCCGACAATACGCTTGTAATTACAGCCGGCTCAACTCATCAGGGTGAGGAGGATATTCTCTTTACTGTAGTTAAAAAGTTACAAACTTCTCATCCACAAATCACCCTTGTTCTGGCCCCCAGAGATCCAGACCGCGCCGATCAAATCTGTACAATGGCCAGACAACACGGGTTGACGATAATGCTCAGATCTGAAAACGGCCTAACTCATTCCGATATTCTTCTCGTTGATACCATAGGGGAACTGATATTTTTCTACGCTCTGGCAGATATCGCTTTTGTGGGCGGCAGTCTGGTCAACGAGGGAGGTCATAATCCAATCGAACCGGCTATCCTCGGTATCCCTGTCCTGTTCGGCCCATATATGCAGGACTTCCAGGAAATCGCGGTTTCTCTTATCAAGGCAGGGGGAGGTGAACAGGTTAATGACTCCGAATCCCTCCAGCACGTTTTAGAACTTCTTCTAGATTCTAAAGAACTGAGATATCAACGCGGTATTTCAGCAAAACATTGCGTCCTTCAACAGCGGGGGGTAATAAAAAAACATCTGGAAATCTTGCAAACACTGTTGTGAACCGAATTTTCGAGCATATATCATACCACCTGCTCTCTTCAGTCACCATTGCCTTTATTCTTGGAATAGCGTCCACTCCCTTTCTCCACTTGAACAATTTCTTCTCTGCATTCAGCGCCGTCGTTCTCTGCTTCTTTCTAGTAGTAGTCACGATTTTACATCATTTTAGCAGAGCCAGAACAGTATTTTTACTCTTACTCCTCCTTTTTTTCTTTATCGGTGCATATCATGCGCTGTTACAATCATCTCCACCCAGCGCCAAAAATCATATATGGAATGCAATTGCGGAAAAACAGAAGGCCGTAATCGTTGGCACCCTTGCTGCCATGCCCGGGTTTAACGGCAAAACAAGCAGGCTGCAGGTTGCAGTACAATTTCTGCGCCTAAGCGACTGGCATAACCTCACTCCTGTAGAGGGCAATATTTTACTGCGGATGGAAGGATCACTGTCAAACCAATACTTCCCCGGTGACACCCTGGTGATCCGCGCTGATCTGAAGAGGCCAACAAGCTTCCTATCACCAGGAAGCTTTGATTTCAGTCAATATCTTGCCAGGCAGGATGTCTGGATTACCGGATTTATACGCTCCCCTCTCTTCATCCGAAAACTGCCTCACAGGAGCTCATTTTTTCATAACCTGCGCTATTTTCCGGAAAAAGTTCGAAATGCTATCGGCAGAGAAATTGACACCAGAGTTTCCCCTGAACTGAGCGGTCTCTATCGAGCCATCCTCCTTGGAGACAGGTCAGGGGTAAGCAATACAGTTTTAGAACAGTTTAAAGCAAGTGGCGCGATGCATATTCTTGCAATATCGGGGATCCATATGAGTGTTATAGGAACCCTCCTGTTCGTCATATTTTACAGGACACTCAGCCTCTCCCAGACAATACTTCTCAATTTCAATGTCAGGAAGATGGCTGTTCTTTTTTGTCTGCCTTTACTCATCTTCTATTCCATGCTGGCCGGATTGAACTCTCCAGTAATTCGTTCCGTAATAATGTCCACTGTTGTCATTGCAGGAATCTGTATTGATCGGAAAAAATCGGTTAGTGAACTCCTCTTTTTTGCAGCCTTTCTTATCTTAACAATCTCTCCACTTCAACTTTTTACAGCTTCGTTTCAACTCTCTTTTACTGCTGTGGCTGCAATTCTTTTTATTCTCCCCACATTGAAACAGTTGTTAATCACCACTACCGAAGAAGCAAGACAGACCGCAATCTTTAAAATATCAACCTGGCTGACAGCTGGATTGCTGGTTTCCACTGTGGCGACTTTTGCAACCGCACCTCTTGCTCTTTATTACTTCAACAGGCTGTCCCTGATCGGCCCTGTGACCAATATCATTCTGGAACCCCTCATATGCCTCTGGAGCCTCACCTGTGGAGTCATAGCCATTCCATTTCTCTTCTTCATACCGGAGGTAGGAGATTTTTTCCTCCAAATTGGCAGCTATGGTCTTCAAGTATCACTGAATTTTGTTCATTTTTGTTCATCTTTCACCTATTCAGACTTTCGACTTCCTACTCCGCCGCCCTGGCTCATCTTTCTCTATTATCTGTTTTTTCTGCTTGTAACTTTACAGACTGGCCGTAAAAAACGGTTTACCTTTTCAGCTATGGCTCCTTTCTGTATTGTCATAATACTTTTTTTCTATCCACCAAGCNNGGCAGCTCAACTTTGCTTAAATTCCCTTCCGGATTCTGCGTTCTCATCGATGGTGGAGGATCTTCCTACTTATCGACCACGGTGGGTGAAAGAGTTATAGCTCCCTATTTATGGAAAAATGGGATTTCCCGAATCGATGCTATCATAGTCACCCACCCTGATGCTGATCACTACAATGGATTGCCCTTCATTGTTGAGCACTTTTCTCCATCCACCGTCTGGTTGAACAGCTTTACAGGGCATGACACTTTTTTCGAAGATTTTTTACAACAGATAGAAAATAAAGGGGCTGCATCAATCATAGCAACAGATGACCAGCAACTCAGGATGCAGCCTGAATTAATACACTGCATAGCAAATACAACTCGCTGGTTAGACACGGAATTTACCCAGAGTAGTGGCAGGAGGGAAAACAGCGGACTAGTCGTAAAAGCATGTGCCAAGGATCTCTGTCTTCTTTTTCCCGGGGATATCGGTAAGGGAGCAGAACATGCTCTTGTTGAAAAGGAATATTCTCTTCATGCCAATATCCTGCTCTCGCCTCACCACGGTTCAGCTACCTCAAACTCAGAACAGTTTCTCAAAACTGTTAAGCCAAAATATATGGTGGTTTCTGCAGGAAAAGGGAAACAGAAGACCTTTCCCCACTCTGAACTGCCCGGACTTTGCAGTTTAAATGACATCAATCTCTTGCAAACTACTCAATACGGCACAATTGAGATCGTTTCAAATCTGACAGGATATAAAATATACGGCTATCAAAAATATAAAAACAATCCTCTTGCAAATCTAAACCGGTTTCTCATAGCTGAATTCAGTGGAGACTGACTAAACTGCCCATGAATTATTAAACCTCTGTAAAATCAGTTGGTTCTTTCTTCAAGAATTTTAAAAATTTAGATTTTTCAATGGAATTTGAATAGGCATCGTCAGGACTGATCTTTTTCTTAAGCAATAGCTCCATTATCGCATCATCCAAAGTCTGCATGCCATACTTCTTCCCTGTCTGCATTGTGGAAAGAAGCTGGAAGGTTTTCGAATCCCGGATCAGATTTCGTACTGCCGGAGTTGCAATAAGGATCTCCAGGGCAGCGCACCTTCCCCTCACATCAACTCGCTTAAAAAGAGTCTGTGATACTACAGCCTTCAACGCATCTGACAATGTTGACCGCACCTGCCCCTGCTGGTTGGCGGGGAATATCTCGATTATTCGATCAACCGTTTTCATGGCATTGAGGGTATGCAAGGTGGCAAAAACCAGGTGACCGGTCATGGCAGCTTCCATGGCGAGAGAAATCGTTTCCAGGTCACGCATCTCCCCAACCATAATGATATCGGGATCTTCACGAAGGGCACCACGAAGCGCAGCTCCAAAACTCTTAGTATGGGTCCCCACCTCCCTGTGATTTATAATGCATTGCTGACTCTTATGGACGAATTCTATAGGATCCTCAATGGTAAGGATATGATCCTTTCTGGTCTTATTTGCCTCATCAACAATAGCTGCCAGGGTTGTCGATTTACCTGAGCCGGTGGGGCCGGTGACCAGTACCATGCCCTTTGGTAAATGGGCGAGTCGGCTGATAATTTTTGGCAGACCAAGTTGATCACATGTCAGAATATCACTGGGGATTTCACGAAACACAGCCCCCATACCATATTTTTGTCTGAAAAAATTGCACCTGTACCGTGCAAGACCGGGGATTTCATAACCAAAATCCACATCTCCCGTTTCCTCGAAACCCTTAATTTTTTCCTCGGGGCATATCTCATAAAGCATCGCTCTGAGTTCATCGTCTCCAAGTTTTTTAAACTTCACCCGTTCCATATCGCCAAGGATACGAAGTATAGGCTGCTGTTCCGCCACCATATGTAAATCGGAAGCGCCTTCATCATTCATCAATTTAAAAAACCCGTCTATCTGAGCCATATCACTCCCCGTGGTTCAACACAATTGAAGTTTTTTTTACAGTGCCATCTTCTTTTATTGTTACTGTTTTCTATAGTATCATATGATGACTGTTTTATTGAAATATTTTATAATTTCATCAACATCATCCATAACTTTAAACAGAAACATATCCTCGCTGCTGATATTACCGTTACCCAGAAGTTTATCTTGTAACCAATCTACAAGTCCAGTCCAAAATTCACTCCCAACAAGAACAATCGGAAAAGATTTGATCCGCTGGGTCTGAATCAGAGTTAGAGCTTCAAAAAGTTCATCAAGGGAACCAAAACCACCGGGCATACAGATAAACCCCATTGAATATTTCATAAACATAACTTTCCGAACAAAAAAATATTTAAAGTCCAACTCAAAGTTTGCGTATGGATTTGGGCTCTGTTCGTGTGGTAGATCGATATTAAGCCCCACGGAGACTCCTCCAGCCTCCGCAGCTCCCTTATTGGCTGCTTCCATAATACCCGGCCCGCCACCGGTTATCACACCGTAGCCATTTTTTGCAAGCTCGGCACCAATCTGTTCCGCTAGGATATAATTTTTATCATCGGCACCGGTACGTGCTGATCCATAGACTGTAACCGCTGGAACATTAATGGATGACATCGCATCAAAGCCATCGACAAACTCTGCCATTATCCTGAACATTCTCCAGGAATCACCAACGACTGAATTATCCAGACAATATTTAGGTTCTCTCTTGACTTTTCTTCTTTCTATATTGCTCATATCTTACCTTCTCTTATTCCATGTACGCCTTATCCTGTAAGACATAGCTTAAGATTATCATAAAGATCAGAATTCGCCCCATTTACTGATTTCACCTTGTTAAACCAGTTTAATGCCCTCTTGTGCTGACCGATTTTGAGGTAAGATTGGGCTAAAAAAAGCTGCGACTCAGTTCTCAATTCAAGGCTTTTAAGACTTTGTTTCAGGTTCCCTATAGCCTCTGGCAACATGTTGCAGTGAAGCTGTATTTTTGCCAGATCCAATCGATAGACACAATTATCGGGGTCAAGTTCAGCACTTTTTTGACAAAGAGATAATGCTATATCATCCCCTTCCTCCTCTTCAAAATAGACCTGCCCGAGGAGATGCATAGCCCTGTCATCATATTCATAACTCCGCAATGCTCTTTGCAACCACTCCATAGCTTTCATTGGCTGACAAAGAGCAAAATAACTTTTGCCGATATAGTACGCCACTCCTTCGGCCAGGCGTGTTACTTCACATGTTTGATGCCAGGGCAGCAGATAATCTAAAGCCATCTGACAATCACCTGTTTCAGATGCGAGAATACCGATTTGTCGTTTAAGATCATTTTCCAACACAGATTCATCCATTCCTTCTTCAACAACACAGGCTAACGCCCTTTTGAAATAGGCAATCGCCTTCACTTTTCTATCGCTGTCGAGTTCACCAAGGCCAAGGTTATACAAGGCCATAAAACTTTTTTCGTCAAGTTTCAGGGCCTCTTCAAAACAGTTCTCGGCTGAGGCAAATCTACCCATCAAGGCGAGAGTAACACCGAGGCTGTTATGTAAATTGACGTTGATCTTATCACATTTTAACCCTCTCTTATACTCCTTCACTGCTTTAACCAGATCTCCATCACTAAAATAAATATCTCCACTGATATTGAGACTGACCGCATCAAAGAGCGCCACCCCCGCATCACCAAAGAATGCTGCATGGGCTAAAGCTTTAAGGCAGTTATGGGGAATTTCGGACTTTTTAAAATCACTATACGGAAAACAGCTCACTCCAGCCGATACCGTTTTGTTACCATCGATGTCCCTGCAATGGCGTACTATATTCTCTGTCCATTCCAGAATTGTATCCCTACTGTCTCCCTCAAAATAAACCAGCAGATCAGTCTCTGATGCTACGATGGTACCCTTTTTTAAATGTGGTCTTACGATTTGATCAGCCGAATAACCGGCATCATCACTTCTGAAATGTACAAGACAAAAATGCTCAGATTCCTGCCACAATCTGCGTAATCTTCGAATCAGATTACTATCCGGCCGAACCAGTGGATGCTTTTCCGGATGGGCAAACAACCCAAAATCACAATAAGAGAAAGGGCCTCGTTTTGTTGCAACACGCGAGGCTGTCCAGGCCTCGTCAATAAGCTGTCGACCAGTTTTTCCACTGACGTAATCACTATCAATCCTGCCACGACAACTCGTACCGACATGTATGCGGGAAAAACCTTCCCGCTTGAAATAAGCAATCAGGGAGTTTGCCAGCTTAGATTTATTATTTTCACTCTGAAACTCAATTAATACTGCAAAAACAAAATTCCCGAGATAGTGGGTAATCGCACCTTCAGGTATACATGTCTGAAGGCTTAATACACATTTATGCAAATGACTGGCAACCAGTTGGAACGACCCGCTCCTTGCGGGTATCTCCACAACAAGCAGCTGAACAGGTTGTGTTGCCAGTGGATTATCAAGAATCGAGTATAAATTTGAACTATTAAACAACCCGGTCTGATCATCAATCCTTGCCTGTTTAAGCAGTAAGAAATGATCCCTCACCTCATTCCGAACATCACTTAACCAGTCATCTCCAACTCTTTTGTTAAATAAGGGGTCAACCCTTGAAAAAAGTGCAACCACCGTAGTTTCTTCAGTCAAATCAAAAGGAATCATAAGATAATCATGATATATCCCCCTCCCCTCCACACTTCTATTACTCACAGAACGGAACAGGGCAACAAGGTCATCGACACTTTCACCCTTGCCAAAAAGTGTTTTCAGCTCTTCTTCATTAAAGATAAATCTGACATTTTGGGCAGTTGGAACCTTCCTTAAAAGAATATGCCGAAAAGTTTGGGAAAACCGCTTAAAATCATCAGCTACCAGCTTTTGGTTGTCCGATATTGCAGGAAATGGTTTTGATTTAATCACACTACGACTCACTGACAAATAAAGCAGATAACAACTCAACAAGGTGGGAGATTTCACTATCCTGAATTGTCCTGACATCAAGAAGATATCGCTCTTTTTCTATCCTTCCTATTATCGGAGTATCTAAACTTCTCAACTCTCTCTCCAATTGACTCAGTTTCATGGAATCCGGAATCAGTTCCACAGCCCAACTTGCAATATTATACTCTGGAAATGAACCACCACCTACCCTGCTTACTGTTGAAACGATTTTTGAGTTGCACCCTGAGATTTTTTTGTATTTCAGCCTTCGCTGAATTTTCCGGGCTCTTTTCTTCAACTCTGAAATATCCTCCGTCAACATTGATAAGGTCGGAATCTGAGAAACTGCCTGATCAACATCGTAATATTCACATAGCACATTTTCCAATGACGCAAGTGTAAATTTATCTATCCTGAGAGCTCTATTGAGAGGATTTTTCTTAATTTTCTCAATGACATCTCTTTTTCCAACTATTATTCCGGCTTGAGGGCCACCTAGAAGCTTATCGCCGCTGAAAGTAACAACATCTACACCGGAACTGACAATTTCCTGAACCGTCGGTTCTTTGGGAAATCCATATCGAGTGAGATCAATAAGACAGCCACTTCCCAGATCCTCCATCGTAAAGATTCCTTGTTGTCGTGCTAAAGAAACAATCTCAGGTGCAGAGACATCAGATGTAAATCCAATAATACGAAAGTTAGATGTATGTACACGCAAAAGCAGAGCTGTTTCTTCAGTAATTGCCCTCTCATAATCATAAAGATGGGTTCGATTGGTTGCCCCAACCTCGACGAGAATTGCACCGCTTTTAGCCATCACATCAGGAATTCGAAATGATCCTCCAATTTCAACAAGTTGTCCCCGGGAAACAATAACTTCCTTTCCAGATGCCAGAGTATCCAGTGCTAGAAAAACAGCCGCCGCATTATTATTTACCACAATTGCAGATTCTGCCCCTGTAAGATCACAAATTATTTCCTCTACAAGAGAGTACCTGCTCCCCCGCTTACCACTATCCAGATTGAATTCCAGGTTGGTATAATGCCCACCAGCGGTCTTTAGTTGATCTGTCGCATCTTTGGAAAGAATCGATCTTCCGAGATTTGTATGGATTACTACCCCTGTGCCGTTTATCACTCTCCGTAAATTTGGCGATTGCATTTTAGCTATATTTTTTTTAATAATCTCCAGCCATTGGCTTCTTGACTTTTCCTTACTGTCACCATGATGCTGGAGTATGCTTTCTCTTTCAGTTTGAAGAGTTTTTTGAATTACAAGTTTGATTAGGAGATTGGGTGCTGAATGTTTTAAA
>LGVF01204206.1_pt1 | contig 11090 bp, 20 predicted proteins | sample 469901 | NCBI WGS metagenome assembly LGVF01 (sample SAMN03893561, study PRJNA290197) | marine sediment metagenome | material: sediment; isolation source: combined push core samples #3730, #5133, and #5579 collected at Hydrate Ridge | place: Pacific Ocean: Hydrate Ridge | reverse complement strand
GGGGTGGGGTGGGTGATGAGGTTCCTCATTTCTTCTATCGGCCCCACAATTTCCGTCGATGGATTGATTTTTGTAAGGATTCCTTTAACCCAAAGGCTTTTAAAGAACCCACTTCCAAAGGAAATAAGGGGGTTGGGTCTATTATTTCCTATGGATACATCAATAATGGCCATGAATGGATCGGAGAATTTGAGGGATTTACGGTCAGAGTAAAAAAATATCAGATACAGATTCAGAGTTTCATAAATAATGCGAAAGTGTACCGCATCCCTGTTTCTGAGGGGGGGTGTAATGAAATCCGGGATATTGTCTTAAGAATGGAGGCAGACATATTTAACTTCCTTAAATCCTTTATTTCTGTTGGTGGGGGTTCTTCTGATTTCCATGTTTTGAAGCGTAAGCAGGAAGAGAAAATTACGCATGAGGACGCTATTTCTATGATCCCCCGCAATCAAACTTTTCATACCCCTCTTTTCAAAAAGGTTTATGAGGTCCCTGCTGTCGAGTTCTATGATACGATTAGTACCGTCAATTTTATTTCTTCTCGTTCCATAGAAAATATTTCTCCCATGATTTCTGAGGCCATGAATCTTCTTTCTCAACACATCGAGACTTTAAACCCTTTAAAGGCATTAAAAAGGAGCGTTTTCTGTATTGACGACGTAATCAAGAATAAGCACCTAGTAAAAATGCTTTCTCCTTGGGAGATGCATAATTTTGAGGATTGGCTTTTCGACCAGTTCGGCATTAAGGCTTAAGAACATTATGGCGTAATGCCCTTAGTGTTTCAACCATCTTAAGAATCCGTCTTCTATCATTTTGACTTTTTTAAGGCAGTTTCCACATACGCAAATTCTCCCTAAATCGTCGGCTTCAATATTATACATAGTTCCTATTGGGGTATGGCATAGAAAACAGATCTTTGATTGTGCTGATAACCTCATATCTATCTCTAAATCTTTTTTACTCATTTCTCCGGCGGTTTTGTATTTAATCATATTAGAGAAGATTCTGTTTTATTTTAAATATGTTTTGTAGCTGTGCCATTAACTCACACACACAAATCTTTATTAATCCGAAAGTATTTTTCTTGTTTTATGGGGCTTAATTCTGTTTGTCGAAGTCTACACTCGATACCTTGCGGAATACCCAAACTCATAAGCCCCTGGTCCAGGTTTGAAGGTTTACCTACCGTCTTCCTTCTTTCTCTGGGTCTTTTCTGTCCTGGCGTTATCCACAAAGTAGGACTATTCGGGGGGGATCACCCATATCCCCCCTCCTTTTCTGTGGGGCTGAATTATGATTTATGAGCCTGAAAAAGAGGTAATAGGGAACGATTCGGTATCTTTTTCGGGCATTACGACTTTAATTATCCTTCTTCTTTTATTCCTCCTCGTATTCACTTCCGGGCATTTATGGGGTGATTCTTTTTTTGATCTTGTGGGGTGGGCCTTGTTTGGCTTCTAAGATGGGGGTTGTCATTATCTTATTAATGTAAAGTGAAAATGGTTGTTTCAATCGGTGAGGGTGTAGCTGTTTCTTCTGATATTACGGTTTTGGGTCCTCAAGATTTGTCAAAACCCCTCATTAATGTAAAGGCTCAAATTATCAGTCATTTCACTAAGGAAGAGATGATTGATCGCTTATCTGTTCTTCCACCGGATAAGACCGGTATGCTTTTCCAGTTCCTATGGAGAACTGGGGTTCGGGTGACTGAAGCGATCTCTTTATCTATGAAGGATCTGGATTTCGCTAATAATGAGATTATGATTCGGTGGCTCAAGAACCGGAAAGCTCAATACCGGGTTATCCCTATGCATAGTTCTCTCAAGAACCCTCTCTATTTGTTTACTGCTTCGCTTCTAGCCGAAAATAAGATTTTCCCGATTACTAGGCAGCGAGTGGATCAGTTATGCAAAAGATACGGATTCGATCATGCCCATAAGATCCGCCATTCTTTCGCCATTAATTTTCTTAGGCAATCTGATACACCTATGGCCTTGATTGAGCTTCGTGATATTTTGGGTCATAAGAACATTCAGACGACCATAGCTTATCTTAGGGTGGTCCCTATGGATACTAAAGCAGCTCTGGGGCGTGTTAGCTTTGACTGATATTTTTTTTCATATATTAATGTGGGGTGTGCTTATTTTTGGTATCCCTTATTTTGGGGGGTTATTCAAATGGATTGCGGAATCCCTTGATATAGAGTGGTGGGATAGATGAGGAGGGTTAAATATGAGAGAAAGCATTAAATCGGGTCTTTTCGCTGCTGCTCCTTTCTGGATAGCTGCGGTTATTGTGGTGTGTTTGGGAGCGTTCCTTATTGATCTTTGGATACCTGTTTGTCACCCCCCTTTTTCTTCCTTGTTTTCTTGGGAGGGGGTAGGGATGTTCATCGTTATTTGTGGGGGTCTGGGGTGGGTCTTTCATGGTACTGGGTTCTTACTTGTGAAGGTGAATTAAGATGAGGAAAAAATATAGTTTTAGGTGGGATTCTTGGGGGGAAATCATCTCTTTTTTTGTGTGGGTCTTTTGTGTTCTTCTCGGTGGGGGCCTATGGGTTTATTGGGGGTTCCCTCTTTTAAAGGGAATAATAATCATATTCCTTTTTTTTACTGCGGGGTGGTTCGGTTATTTATCTGGGTGGCCTAAATTCAGGTCTAAGGAGGAGTGGTATTAATGGATCATTCTAAGAAGCGTTATTGTCCTTGGTGTCAGGTTAAAGTGTCGGTTCGTTATAGTGAGCGTGAGGGTGTGGCTAAGTGTCACATGTGTGGTTATCCTATTGGTAATTATTCTTGTCCCATCGTGGATGAGGTAATGGAAACAGAATAATTCAGATTTCAATACAATGACGAAAATAAGGAAATGTAGGGATTGCGGTAAACCTTTACAGGACTTCGACGAGAATTATTTATATTGCCCTGCTTGTTGTACTTATTGGGAATCCCTCATAGATAAAGCGGATTAATACGAAGGTGAAAAAGGATGAATGAAAAAGAACTAGCCGAGAAATATCTTACTCAAAGGTCATGGAGAAAGGCTACTGGTTACGCTTTCAATACACAAGAGATGAACCCAGATGATTATGATGAGATTTTCTTTGAAGGCGATACAATGGAAGATGCTCTGCATAATTTACATAGGAAAATAGATAATTATTGGGTTTATGAGCCTGCGGAGGATTCTGTTGATGTACATGAGGATATTTGGGACGCTGTAGAGTCTTGCGAAGAACAATCAGATGTTTCCTATGATGATTTCAAGAAATCTGAATTATCACGAAATGTGTGAAGAATGAGACAAAATCTTACTTATATCAAAGGAGATGAGTATTCAGAAGGGTACTATCAAGGTTATAATCGTGGTTATGAGGATGGTCACGAAGATGGTGAAAAATGAGATGCACAAAATGTGGGAATAAGATGATTCCTGATTTATATGTAGGGAAGATGTTATGCACTCACTGTATGAATCATGGAGACGGCAAACTTGAATTTGTCCATTGTCGTGGTGATGGTGAAGAATGAAACGATACAACCCTAAATGTAAGCATTGTAAGGAAAAGATGCGTCCGGTATGGAAGAATCCGGGAACAGAGAAAGACGTGTTTAGTCACTTCGAGTGTCGGAGTTGTGGATGGAAATTGTCGGTCTGATAAGGACGGTGAAGAATGAAAGAATTGAGCTATGACCAATACTCTGATTGCATAAAGAAATTGGAGGAGATAGAGAGTACTTTATCTTATACTATATTGGACGACGAAGCATTATTGATTAATCACCTGAAATCATATCTTATGATGCGATACTCAAAACTGAGAGAAAAGAAAAAATGAAATATAATGTAAATCTTTTCCTTGAATGGCTCATCAAAAGAGATAAGCCTATCGAGGAAGCGTTCACTGAGGGCGTGATGCGTGATTGTGCTTATGCTGTTGAGTGTCACGAAGAATATTTGAAGAAAGGGCATATAACCCAACATATCATTAATCGGTCTGAAAATGATAAGAATAAGACATAAACCATTAACAGGTATTGATAAGAAAATACTTTGTGATAGGTGTGGGCATCCCCAAAGAGAACACGAGAACCCTTACTGTGAATGTACTCATAAAGGGTGTACTTGCACATCATTCGTAACCCCATTATTGTATCCGATTCAATGGAAGATACAGGGGATGATGGAAAAACGGATACTCACAGAACATAAGAAACATTCAAAGAATCTGCCTAATGATTGGCATAGAATTGCGGCTCAAAAGATTATTTCAACATTAATCGGAGAATATCACTTAGACTGTAGAAAATGATAAGAAAAGACCATGATAAAATTGTGAAGAATATTTTTGAAGATTTTGAGTGTTTTATAGGCTCTACTTATATGTCGAGGCATGATTTTGAGAAGATAAAGGGAAAGTGGTACTTTCCGAAGAAATGTAGGAAATGAAATGTGAAAACTGTGGGCATGATATGAATGAACATAGTGAATATGTTGGTTGTATGCATTACGAACCAGGTAATCCGAGATATACCAATGGTTACTGTTCCTGTCGAGTTAAAGGAAAAAAGATACACAAAAGCAATCATAAGCGAAAATGAAGATATTAGAGATATATTGTGGAACGAAATCCTTTAGTAATGTAGCGGAAGCCAGGGGGCATAAGGTCTTTACTGTGGACTTCAATCACAAATTCAGTCCTGATCTCTGTTGTGATATGCTCTATTTCAATAAGCGGATGCTCCCGAAGGAGTGGCGTAAACCCGATATGATATGGTTCTCTCCACCCTGTCAGACGTTCAGTATGGCAGGTAACAGTATGTTTATGGGGTTCCCTACTGGCTCAAAGACCTATATCGGTCTTGCTCTTGCCTATAAATGCGTTGAATTGATCCAGGATCTTAAGCCGAAGTATTGGGTGATAGAGAATCCGAGGGCAGGATTAAGGGCAGTATGGTTTATGAAACCCCTGGAGAGAACCACCGTTTCGTATTGTCAATATGGGGAGACTAGAATGAAACCTACAGATATATGGAATAATTTTGGTTTCATAGGAAAATGCTGTAAGAATGGGGATTCTTGTCACGAATCCGCACCGAGGGGGTCGAGGACAGGTACACAAGGAGAAAAGTCTGCTGAGTATCGAGGAGTTATCCCCCCTCCTTTATGTGGTGCGATATTAGATAAAATCACTATGAAACCTACTCGTAGGATGCCGGATGATTGTGTCAGATTTGGTAACTTCAGTTATGAAAAAAAATGATATCAGATAAGAAATACAAATTGATTTACGCTGATCCCCCTTGGAGCTATGATAATAAGAAGACTGGGGAATCTATGGTGTCCGGTGCGGATTCTAAGTATGATACCCTGCCTTTAGAGGAATTAAAAGCGTTGCCGATTCCTGGGATATCAGAGAAGGACAGCGTGTTATTCATGTGGGCAGTTGTCCCTCTCCTGCCCGAAGCATTTGACCTTATGAAAGCCTGGGGATTCAGATATAAAACCGCTATCTTTTGGAGAAAAATAATGTCTTTAGGGATGGGATACTGGTTCAGGGGACAGGTAGAGTTATGCCTTCTCGGAATCAAAGGAGAGATTCCTGCTTTCAGGTGTCAGAAAGCTAATTTTATTCAGTCAAAGGTAAGGAAGCACTCTCGGAAGCCGGATGAGATGTATGGCTTAATTGAGTCCCTGAATATCAATCCTAAGATAGAGTTATTCGCTAGGGAGAGAAGGGAGGGATGGGATGTATTCGGAAATCAATTACCGGGGGATATGCAGACTTTATTACACAATCTAAACCAAAAATGAAAGTATTGATAGCTTGTGAATTTAGCGGAATCGTAAGAAATGCGTTTAGAGATAAAGGGCATTTTGCTGTTTCATGTGATAAAATTCATCCTGAGAAAGGAGGATATCATTATTATGGTGATGTATTGGATATACTTGATGATGGTTGGGACTTGATGATTGCTCACCCTCCATGTACCCATTTAGCTGTGAGTGGTGCTAGGTGGTTTAAGGATAAGAAAATAGAGCAGAGACAAGCCCTAGATTTTGTAAAAAAAATGTTGGATGCTCCAATAGAAAAAATCGCCCTTGAGAATCCAATAAGTATCATATCAAGCAGAATCAGGAAGCCAGATCAGATTATTCAACCTTGGCAGTTTGGTCATGGAGAGACTAAGGCTACCTGTTTCTGGCTCAAAAATCTTCCTTTACTCAAACCCACTAAAATAGTGGAAGGCAGAGAAAACAGAGTATGGAAAATGGCACCATCAGAAAGTAGAGGAAAAGACAGGAGTAGGACATTTCAAGGAATAGCCAACGCAATGGCGGAGCAATGGGGATAAAATGGCAAAAATAACTATTGGAATCGAGGAGAACCAGGAGAAGAGGGAGATATCATTCAACAGCTATGATAAGGCTATAGCGTATCTTGTAGAGAATAAACCGAAGGATAGCCTTACGGATCGCAGGACGGAAGCTTTACACGATTAATATGGTAGACGCAATAATATACGGGGTTATATCTGGGGTAATCCTTTATCTTTGGGGGAGACTTAGGAGATTAGAGAAAGAAGTACATTCACAATAATATGGAGGACAAAAATGATGTTGACAGTTGAAGACGGAGAAAAAGTATGGTTATTTCATTCACAAACAGAAGAGGTACTTACTATAGCAGTAGAAAAAGGTAAGTATATTGTTGAAAAATCCTGATTATCACAATAACATGGAGGACGAAAATGGAGAATACAAGCATAAAAGACGGATTAGATTTGTGGATAGGTACACGATTGATAAATGTATTTGGGTGGTTCCACTCATTAGTAACTTAAGGGGGATTATGGGGACAAGACTGCAATCGAGACAGTCCCCATAATCTTTTTCACAATAATATGATTATCGGTAAAAGGCAGAAAATTAAGGGTTTCATCTTAACCATTTGAATACCTTAGTTTCTCCTGCCGATTATTTCATAAAAGAATGACTAAACGATATGTTTTTTTACATTATAAGAAGGATGGTACTCTAGTTGATCGTCTGAGTAATGATTCATTAGATGATTTGCTTAAAACCATTCAGGAATTAAGACAATACATAAAAGAAAGATAAGATGAGTTGGATTGAATTATACGGTAAAGAGTTACGGTTCAGGGAGATGGAACTCCGAACCAAAGAAATGAATGAGGTCTTTGCTGAGTGGCGAAGAGACGGATACGTAACCTGAATCAACGCATTAGGTTTATGTAATGTTTATAAACGTTGATACATCAGGAATATGTAACCAATAAAGACCGTTTATATATGTCATATCAATATGATTGTAGGTGAAACAAATGGAAGAAATGAAGCCTTGCCCGTTCTGTGGGTGTAAAGAACAACAAGTACATAAAACCACTATGTTATCGTTTGTTGAGTGTGAACAATGCAATGCTAGATCACAATTCGGTGAGACTGAGGAACAAGCCGTAAAGTTCTGGAATAAGAGATCTGATTTGGTGGGGGTACAAGATGCAGAAAAAGAATTCTTTTAAGGATTGGTACGATCAATATTTTCGTAATCAACAAGACGATGATAGTCCTTATACTTATGAGGATATAGTAGAATCTTTCAATGCAGGATACCAAGAAGGGAACAGGAAAGGGTGAAATGATGAAAAAGAAGGATGATTATGAGGAATTAGAGAGAAAGTTTTCGGGTATTGAAAATCAAAATGATATAATCCGACAGAGAAATACGGAATTAATGGAACAGCTCGAAGAAGTCAAACAAAAATATGATGAGCTTCTTAAGGAGTTCCTTAAATGTCAGCAAATAATCTGGAGTAGATGATTTTCACGAAAGGATAAAAAAATGAGAAAACAAAAACAGACAAGAAGATATCATTGTCATTACTGCGATTACAAATTTTCAAGAGAGATAGGGACTGCAGATGTTGGCAGTAAGCATAAAAATTGTAGTAGTCAAGTCAGGTGTTCCCGATGTGGGAACTTCTTAAAGACATTTACGGATAAATAGGTTAAAACATGAATTGTCATGGTTGTCGAGAAGAGAAGGCGATGGCGTATGAATCTCAATGTAATGGGTTTCATGTTGCTACTACTCCAGATAATTATAAGACTTATCCGGTTGGGAACCATCATTATTTATTGTTGATTGTTGATGATAAGGGGAGGGTAGTTATTCAATGATACAAATCTTAGCGATGTGGACAGTCCGATTTATTCTTAAGGTTGTGGAGTGGTATATCGCCGTTTTTATGCCTAATACTTATATGGATCTGTATAAGGGTTGGTGTCGTGATGATGCCCTTATTATTTTTGATGTGGATAATTAATCTTTGCCGTCCTTCTTTTTCTGCTCTTCTTTATATAGGTGTGTCTCTGATTCTTTTTTATGACGACTGAAAAGGTTATGGATAACCTGATCTACATTCTGATATTCGTCGCTATTCTTCCGACGATTGGGGCCGCCGTTGTGGGCATAACCAATATTTCGGGGGCTGCGTTAGTGATCTTGTCTCTTATACCACTCTTCGTGGTTTGGGGTGCGATCCAGTATATCAGGAAGCAGACTGGCGGAAGAAAGTAAGGGCGTGACCTAGGTGATGCCTTTTACTGAATCTTTTTTATTTTTTCTTAATTTTGTTTCTCCTCGAAATCCTTATATATGTGTATGGTTTGGGGGGGTTTCATGCTGAAACCCTTAGTTTTTGTGTGTGTTCTTCTCTGTTTGGTCCTCTCTGTTTCCGGGATAGGTACTTATCCTGCTTTTGGTGGTCCGGATGGTCGGTATTATTCGGAGGAAACCAATAAATTTAATTCTGGGAATGATGATTGGTATATTGCGGGTAATCCTCCGGTGGGTACTCCGGTCGGTATGCCTTTGGTGGCTGATCTCGATAATAACGGTGAGAAGGAGATAGTGATCCTCACTATTCCGTCTATCCGGATTTATGGGGCTAATGCTACGGCTCAGGGCGTGGAGGTTTACGGTAAAGCGTCTTATCTCACGTCTGCTCAAGAGAGCGATACTTATTTCTCTAACATGATCATTTATGATATTGATTCGGACGGGTTCCAGGAAGTCATAGTTTATTCTGTTGAAGAGAAATATATGTATATCCTGCAATATAACGGTACTCATTTTTGGGATGAGGGCTTTAATGGATCTAATACTAACTGGTTAGTCGGCAATGCGGAGGGGTCCTCTGATGTTTTGATTGGGTGCGGTGATAGTGATGGGTGTTTGATGGTCTACTCTGATTATTCTACTACTGCTATAGCGGGGAATCGGTATCTTTGGGCCTCCCAATTTGATAGTACATCTCAGAACGTGGGTAAGCAGGTAGAAATCACTAACGTTGGTAGTCGTGGGCCTTGTTTACCTAAATTTAAGAGTATGCCTTTCGATGGTTCCAGTTATTTCTTTACTTTTGATGTGTGGAGTTTAGGCAATATTCGGTTAGTTAAGGCTTCCATTAATTCTTCTGAACACGTCACTTTTTCGCAGGTTGTGGGTACTAGGTCTTCTTTTGATGTTTCCCCTGATTGTGGTCATAACCGGATAGAGTTCACTAGCCCGACTTTAAACCCTGATTTCATGCTTGAGTCTGGCTCTGAAATAATTTACGGTTTCATGGTTGACGATGACGAGTTTAACATGGTTTCTTATTATAATAATCTTGCCATAATCAAGAATTACCCCAAATTTCAGGATGCTACTGGTCTTATCATAGGGAACCCTTTTGTTTCTTCGGCTTTCATTGACACTGATTCTACTAGCGTTTGCGTGATCGGTTATTCTTCGGATCACTTAATAGATGAGGACGGCAGATTAAATATTCTTTGTGTCGATGAGACATCTTCCCATAGTGGGCCTAATGAGAACGTCGAATTTATTTATCCTCATAGTCCAGCCCCACAATACAATATTACTGCTACCCTCGTTTATTCTGTGGCGAGTCATTCCATTGAAAGTATTTCCGAGGGTCCGAGTGGTCATATTTCGGAGATCCTTACTCCTTATGGCGTGTTTTCTTTGGAGGATCGTTCTACTGCGTGTAAATTATGTTTTGATAATAGTTGTTGGGTATCGCAGATTTGTGACGCTGAGAGGGAATGGAATCTGCCTTTGCAGAATCAGATCGCTCTGATCTCAGTTGATTTCTTGGATAAGGATAAGGAGGACTTGATAGGTCTTACTGATAACAGCCTTTATTATATTTCGGATGGCTCCATTAATCGTAACGCTTATATCGGTGAGGGCAGCTTTATTCAGCCTAACCCGGATAATACTTGGAAGGTGCATCTTAAGGATTATGTTGTCGTTGAAGGTGGTCTTAAGGGAGAAGTTTCTGCTTCTGATTTCCAGAAAGTGATCGGTGGCCCGTATGGGGTCGGGACTTATTTATCTACTCATGTTAAAGATGTTTTGAATCATTCAGTACCCGAAAATAATTTATCAATCGAATTAAATTATACTTTCGATTTTTCTTGTTCCGGTGCTAATTATACTAAGGTTAGTATGTTCCTGGATTGGTTCCAATATGATCCTTTAGCGGAATTAACGGTCAGGCTCTATAATTTTTCTTCGGGGTTATGGGTGGATCAAATAGAGATTTATCGGTCAAATAATGTTTTAGAGTGGCATAATTTTACGGTTGATAACTTTGATGATTTTGTTTCAGACGATATAACTTATTTGGGGTTTAAGGATTCTTATTCTTCTAACCCTTATAACGGTCAATTAAACATAGATTATTTGGGGATCGAGTGTTATGGGGAATCTGTTAATGTTCCTTCTAATAGCACTAACAGAGTAAAGATTACTGTTGTCCCCGTTGATCCTGACGGCGATACTGTTCAGGCTCGGGCTTTCCTTTATTTTGGTGAGGATAACGAGCAATGTACGGGGTGGAGTGGTAATCAGTCGTCGGGGTATCCTATTCCTTTGGAGAGCGAAACCGGGGTGATCCTTCGCCCGAATCAGACTACTCAGGGCAGCATTTTAAGGATTGAGGTCCGGGACATAGTTAATTTTGGGTATGTGGCTGCTTCGGGTTCTGCTGTTTGGG
>LGVF01004533.1_pt1 | contig 11092 bp, 8 predicted proteins | sample 469901 | NCBI WGS metagenome assembly LGVF01 (sample SAMN03893561, study PRJNA290197) | marine sediment metagenome | material: sediment; isolation source: combined push core samples #3730, #5133, and #5579 collected at Hydrate Ridge | place: Pacific Ocean: Hydrate Ridge | reverse complement strand
GGTGTAGTCCACACCATTGAATTTTGTAATGTTATTCATGTATAGTCCTGAATAAATTAGTTATCTATGGTCCTGATATAATTATTGGTATATGAAAGTGGGGAATGGATACCCACCTGAACAGGATTTATTTTCCCCCTTAAACCCAAAAAATCAGTATCAATGGATTCTTTTATGAATTATAATGTAGTTGATTGTCAGACATTGACCGTCTAAACTTACAGATATAACCAAATATTTGCTAACAACTCAGAAATTAGTGACTGAAGATGGGAAAGATATGTTTAAATATATTTAATTCTTAACTATTTGATACATTAGGGGGTTTAAGTCCAATTGGAAGGGTAAAATTAACAAAATGTTAATTGACAATACAGCGAGATTATCGGAAAAGTACCTGAAAAGCGCCTAAATTGAAACTTCCAGAAATATTGTTAAAGCTAAATCACCATACTGCGCCCGGTCAAATTTAGACCGCAAAGCTAAAATATTCGAAAATTAGGCTTTTCCGACAATCTCACAGCATAAACATACAGACAATTAAATAATTTTAACCAGAACTATACTGGAGAAACACATGAGTCTAGTTGCGCAATTGATTGTAAACGGGATTATTGCAGGGAGCACTTATGCATTGGTGGCAATTGGTCTTACTATGGTCTTTGGCATACTGCATTTTATTAACTTCTCACATGGTGAACTTGTGATGCTAGGTGCCTATTTTACTTTAGCCATGATATCTATAGGATTATCCCTTCCCTTGGCTATTTCCATCGCCATACTTCTTGTCGTACTTGTAGGATTGATAACGGATATTGTGGTCTTCAAACCTCTTCGAAATCAGAAGGCAGACAGCCTGAGTCTGTTAATAGCCTCCATTGGTGTTTCAATAGTACTGCAAAGCTTGGCACAGCTCTGCTGGGGGCGTGATATAAAAGTGTTGGACCTGCCGTCTGCAGCACCCATAGAATTCTTTGGTGCGAGTATCACACTTGTTCAGATAGTGATGATATTCACTGCTGCAGGAACAATGGTCCTACTCTTTGCCTTTCTTAACTTTACCCGTATCGGAACAGCACTTCGTGCTACCTCTGACAATGAGGAAATGGCAAGGGTGGTAGGAATAGACAATGACCGGGTTATAATCGTGCTTTGGATAATCAGCTCAGCATTTGCTGCGATTGGAGGCATACTTATCGGAATCAATACCAACCTACAGATAGGTATGGGCCTGTTAATTCTGATTAAAGCACTTGCCGCCATAATAATTGGTTCAGTAGGTAATATCCGCGGTGCACTAATTGGCGGAATGGTGATAGGACTGAGCGAAAACATTGCACTCATTGCTCTCCCTTCCCAATATAAGGATGCTGTGGCGTTTACCATCATGATACTGGTGCTTTTGCTTAAACCTGAAGGCATATTTGGCTATAAGGAGCGGGTCGGATGATCGAATCATATTGCCTGCATATCATTATACTGATTATAATATATTCAATCCTGGCAGTCAGTTTCAATATCCAGCTTGGCTATGGTAAGTTATTCAATCTATCTCATGTTGCCATGTTCGGTATTGGTGCATATACGTCCGCACTACTGACAGTGGACATGGGTATGCCATATATCATTGGTCTTATCTGTGGCGGTTTAGCTGCGGCAATATTCATAATGCTTATCGGTATCCCTGCATTGCGGCTCAGAGGCGATTATTTTGCTATTGCCACGCTTGGTTTTGCCGAGATTATAAGACTTGTTTCCCATAATGAGCGCTGGCTCACTCATGGACAGTTTGGTATTAGCAATATAGTCAGACCGGAAATATTCTGGATCAGTTTTAGTAGCTATGAATCTTTTACAGTCTTTGCCCTGATATTTCTCCTGTTTACTTATTTACTCATGGAACGGCTGATCAAATCACCCTTTGGCCGGGTGCTCAAAGGCATCCGTGAAAATGAGACCGCAGCAATGAATTTAGGGAAAAATACATTTAAATTCAAACTCCAGACTATGATGATCTGCTCCTTCTTTGCAGGTTTAGCAGGTAGTCTGTACGCCCACTATATACAGTATATAAGTCCAAAGGATTTTGGCATAACACCACTCATTAGTATACTGGTAATGGTGGTTCTGGGTGGTATGGGCAACAATAAAGGTTCCATCCTTGGAGCTGCTATCTTAATACTGATCCCCGAACTTTTACGATTTTCGGGTATGTCTTCAGACATCTATGGTCCTGTCCGGCAGCTTATAATCGGGCTATTGCTTATTGTTCTTATTATAATTAGACCCCAGGGACTACTAGGGGAAAAAAGATTCATACATGAATCAGAGGCTGAACATAATGCTTAGCGTCTTAAATGTGACAAAGAGATTCGGTGGACTTACAGCACTGGACAATTGCACTATTAATGTTGAGAAAAAAGAGATATGTGGTCTTATCGGCCCTAATGGTTCAGGCAAGAGTACGCTGTTTAATGTGATCACAGGTTATTATCCGTCAGATAACGGTGAAATAAGTTATAATGAAACACATATCGAAAGTATGGCACCCTATGATATAATCAATATGGGAATCAGTCGAACTTTCCAATTGCCGAATCTTTTTAAAAAAATGACCTTGATGGAGAATATGCTGATCGCTTCTAAAGCCCAGAAAGGTGAAAATATCTGGAGAGCCTGGTTTGGATTAGGTGTCAAACAGCAAGATTATGACAATTATAATAAAGCAATGGATCTGCTGGAGTTTTTTAATCTTGTTCAGTTGAGAAATGAATATGCAAACAGCATAAGTTTCGGTCAGCAAAAACTCCTCGAACTTGCCAGGGCGCTCATGACAGATCCTGAGATTTTATTGCTTGATGAACCCACAGGAGGTATAAATCCTGTCCTTGTCAATAAGATTATTGAATCGATTAAGGAAATGAGAGATAGAAGTATTACGTTTTTGATCATTGAACACAATATGAGTGTTGTTAGTAGGTTATGTGATAGGGTGTATGTACTTGATCATGGTAAAAATATTGCCATGGGTACGCCTGATGAAGTAAAAACAAATGAACAGGTAATTGAAGCCTATCTGGGCGTGTAGTATGCTACTGGAATTGAGGGAAGTGATTTCAGGTTATGGAAATCTGGATATCCTCCATGGTGTGGATATGGAAGTGGACAATGGCGAAATTGTATGCATAATAGGACCCAACGGTGCAGGTAAGAGTACGGTACTTAAGACAATTTTTGGTCTGCTCAAGCCTAAAGGTGGTACTATTTATTTTGCAGGTGAACAGATAAAAGGAATTGATCCTCACCGTTTAATCAGGAAGGGAATTTCCTTTGTTCCGCAGGATAAAAATGTATTCCCGTCCCTCACTGTTGAAGAAAACCTTGCAATGGGAGCATATACCAGACCTAATATGGTGGAAAAGGGTAAAGAAATGGTTTTTTCCCGGTTCCCATCCCTATACGACAGAAGAGATATTCGGGCATGTTACTTGAGTGGTGGCGAGCGCAAGCTACTGGCAATAGGAATAGCACTCATGCTTGAACCTGCATTGTTATTACTGGATGAACCATCAATGGGTCTTTCACCTAAATATAAAAAAGCTTTATTTGATAAAATCGCCGAAATTAACCAGGGCGGCATACCAATTCTGATTGTTGAACAAAATGCCTATAAAGCATTAAAAATTTCCCACAGGGGGTATGTTCTGGATATGGGAAAAAACAAGTTCCAGGGAGAAAGTGGGGAATTGCTGGCAAATCCACAAATCAAGAAGCTTTACCTTGGTGGTTGACATCATTTCAACAATTCAAAATCTTGAGAAAAATAGGGTTAATTCGGTCTTTATCGAGAAGAAAGAGCAGGAGATTGATTACTGACAGTAATTGTTATATGGCGTTTATATTACTATAATAGTATATAAATTTTCAATAAACCAGCCGGGATTTAGAGACTTTTTAATTTATTCTGATCAAGTATGATAAATGGATCATGGCAAAGAAGATCAACCACAGAGAGCACAGAGCGTTATTGTTTTCTCTGTGCACTCTGTGGTTATAAACCGTTCCATGAAATAATAAAAAGTCTCGGGATTTAAGTTATCTGACCAAAACCCCGATTCTGTCTAGACTCAAAACATCCTCCTGATAAAGCCCCATCCCCGCCAACCCTGGCTAAAATACGATGCTTGTGCAGTGCGATTTGTCCTTTCACGCATACTCCTGCTTCCCGATGTACTTTTCTACCACCCAAAACCACGGCCTCTCATAGAAACTCATTCTCCCGGGCCTGGGCTGGAAACCCATGCATCCACAAAGCTCCACAAAAGCACCTGCCACCCCCACGCCACATGGGCGGGCGGGAGCAGAGCAGGACTGGCACCCCGGGCAGGCGGCAGACTGCGGCAGTGCGGAGCAGGGATGCGGACTTTTTTACGAAGAATGGGATTTCGTATCACAAATACGAAAAACTTATTAATATATAATTGTAGTTTGAAATGTGGCACTCATTCAGACACACAGGTTGTGTGAATCTGTGCAGTAGAGGGGACGGCATAAGAACAAGGGAGAATTAAAATGAAAATACAAGGAATTGTAACAACGATAGTGTTAACCTTAGCACTTATCATCATATCTACGACAACAGCAGCCGCGCTTTCTTGCGACGGCGGCGACATCTGCGTGAACGAGACTGGCTGGTGGCGCGACGGCGGCGCGTTCAACGCGAACGGAACACCAATACAGGCTGCGGTCGATAACGCGCCCGCGGGCGAGACGATATTTGTGTGGAACGGCAGCTACACCGAGAATGTGAACATTACGACAGCACACCTCACGCTTGCAGGCGAGGGCGCAGCCGCGGTCACCGTGACTGCGGCTAATCCGGGCGATCACGTCTTCAATGTGACCGCTGACTACGTGAACATCTCAGGGTTCATAGTGACGGGAGCAACTGGATGGGGTGGCTATGCCGGAATATATCTTGGTAGTGTGGACCACTGCACCATATCGAGCAACAATGTCTTGATTAACTGCGAGGGTATCTATCTGTACCACTCCAGCAACAACACGATAATTGATAATAACGCTTCAAGCAGTATCAGTTGCGGTAGTGGCATACTCTTGAGATCATCCCACAGCAACTATATAATTAACAACAATGCTTCTAACAACGAGTATCCCGGTATCTATTTGTACGCATCCGGCAGTAACACTATAGCAGACAATACCCTGATCAACAATACAGCCTGTAATTACAGCTATGGTGGTATCGATCTTTATTTTTCCAGCAGTTCTAACACCATAACAAACAACACTATAATTGACAATTTGGGTAATGGCATCCGTATATGGGACTCCAGCAACTCTAATACTATAACAAACAACAACGCAAGCTCGAACCGATATAACGGCATCAGCATGTATTCTTCAAGCGACAACAACATCACAAACAACACAATATCGGACAATACATGGGATCTTTATATTCAGGATTCAGAATCCTCCTTCAGAGATAACACATTAAGCGGCACAACGATCTCCTTCACATACGGGGGAGATGTGTCGCTCAAAGGTGTGGGTTCGCCAGCGGCTGATCCAGCCGGGCAGCAGACCATCGGGAAGTTCATCAATGCCACGAACCAGAGCGCAGGCGCATGGCTCTTCCTCAACTTTAGCTACTCGGACGCTGATGTGAGCGATCCGGATGAATCGAACCTTACGGTCTGGAAGCACAACGGCGCGATGTGGCTTGAAGACGGCTGGAACAAAACCAGATATCTCGATACCGCAGGAAACGTCGTTGGCGTGAACATCACGAGTTTCAGCGTCTTTGCACCAGCAGTACCCCTGGAAACATTCACACCGCCAGACCCGGTAAACCTCGCAAACACGAGTGGAGAGTATTGGATCAACTACACATGGTCTGCCGGAACCGGTAACGCCACAGACAGCTACAATGTGAGCCTGAACGGCGCATGGACGAACGGAACTGCAAACACATTCTCAAACACGAGCGTCGGTCCTTCCGGATGGGCGAACGTAACCGTCTTCGCGTACAACGCGTCAGGAGCAGGAATGCAATCAGCGGGAAGTGTGAGCGATAGCGTACAGGCACCTGCTGCGACCCTGCCAATAGTAATAGTACTCAGACCGGATGGCGGAGAGGAGATCCCAGGCAAATCAGTATACGACATCACATGGAACACGACTGCCGGAACGTACGACTTAGCTGCAGATCCGATAAACATCTCTTACTCGAATGATTCCGGTGCATCATGGAATTCCATCGCTTCAAACGAACCGGACGATGGAAGATACTCCTGGAGCGTGCCTAACATCAATTCAAGCAACTGCACGGTCAATGTGACAGTAAGAGACGCTGATGGGAATACCGGAAGCGACGTAAGCAATTCAACGTTTACGATCCTGCAGACTGATAACTCGACAAATGAGACCATCCCGGCAGGAGAGACGGCGACCGTTGAAGGACCGCCTGAGTCGAACACAACCGTAAACGTCACCGCAGACGGAAATGTCACTGTAACGGTCGCATACTACAACGAGACGCCGCATCCGGGAGCCGACGAACCCGATGACATGCTACCAAAGTACATCGACATCGCTTTCAGCAACAATGACAACGTAACGTGGCCCATCTACGTTGAGATGCACTACACCGATGATGAGGTTGAGGGAATGAATGAGAGCAGCCTCGGGCTTTACTACTACAAGGACGGAGCATGGCATAGATGCAGCGATACCGGCGTTAACGTCGATGAAAACTACATATGGGCAAACGTAACAGCAGATGAGTGTCCGGGAAGCCCGTTTGGAGCTGGAGGGCCTGATACCACCCCGCCTGTGATCACCATCACAACGCCATCGCCTTACGGGCTCTACACGGCTGGCATGACGCTTGACTTCTCGGCAACAGACGATGAGAGCGGCGTTGCCAGTGTCGTTGGCAACCTGACCAACACGAGCGGAGTGTCACAGGATGTTGACAGCGGCTTTGAGCCTGAGGTTGGCGTCTACACGCTGGTTGTAACAGCTTACGATAACGCAGGCAACACAAACGTTAGCGATCCGGTCTTCTTTGTGGTCTACGACCCAGACGGTGGTCATGCGACAGGCGGCGGCTGGTTCTATCCTGACGGTGACAGTACCCTCCCAGGCGACGAAGCCAACTTCGGGTTCACAGCCAGGTACAAGAACGACGTATCCACAGGCAAGCTGAACTTCCAGTACAATGATGCTGACCTCCATCTCAAGAGCACGAGCATCGACTGGCTGACGATAAGCGCAGTGAGCGCCCAGTTCCAGGGCACGGGCACGATCAATGGAGAGGGCTTGTACACCTTCCGGGTGAAGGCGAAGGATAACGGCGAGCCTGGTGTGGATGTCGATCATTTCGATATCAAGATCTGGGAAGGCACCGATACAGAGGCTGATCCGTACCACAAGGCAAAGAACACGATCTCGGGCGGGAATATCCAGGTTCACACGAAGTAGAGGAGACGCAATCGAGTGACTCTGGTGCTCCGTTTCTGGTGGCGGGGCACCGGCTCACTTTACATCAGTAAATTAAATAATCGATCTCAATATACTGGCATTATCAGATAATTTTAAATAGTAAACATTACAGAGGGATTTAATGTATAATGGTTTTGTAGAAATTTTCAATATTTCTGCAGATAATCATTTAACGGATTTAAAGTAAAGGAGGATTTTTATGACAATAAAGAATGCTTTTTCAATTTCTATTATCATTTCCATAATAGTACTGTTTATTGTATTATCCGGATGTGTGGAAAAGGCTGAAAAAGAAAAAACCGTAAATATTGGGGGTATACTTCCGTTAACGGGCGATTTAGGAGTGTACGGTCAAAATGTTAAAGACGGTGCAGAACTGGCAGTTGATGAGATAAATACAGCAGGTGGTATAAATGAGAAGCAGATTAAATTCACATGTGATGATAACAGAGGTGAAGCCTCTGATACGGTAAGTGCCTTCCATAAACTTGCGGATATGGATAAAGTCCCTGTCATACTGGGCGCTGTGGTGAGTACTAATACCCTGGCAATAGCACCATTGGCCCAGGAAAAAGAGGTTGTGTTAATCTCCATATCCACATCACCCAAACTTTCTCAGTGGCAGGACGGCTATTTCTTCAGGGTCCTTGTATCTGATAGCTTTCAGGGAAAGGTCATGGCACAACTTGCCAGAGATTTGGGCTATAATGAAATGGGTGTCATGTATATCAATAATGAATATGGTGTTGGATTAAAGGACATCTTTGTAGATGAATTCGAAGCCCTGGGAGGCACGGTATTAATTCAGGTACCCCACGACGAAAGCAGGACAGATTTCAGATCAGAACTTACTAATCTGAAAGCAGAACATCCTCCTGCAGTGATGTTAGTGAGTTATGTGAAGGAAGCGTCCATAATTTTCAAACAGTCAACGGAACTTGGACTTGAAACACAGTGGTTGTGTTCGGAAACCCACAAATCCGATAAGTTTATTCAACTGGTGGGAGATGCTGCCGAAGGCATATTGATCACTTATCCTGCTACTGATCCTAAATATAGCAACTTTAAGGCAGATTATAATGCTAAATATCATAAAGATCCAGGTATCTATGCCGCGGAGGGTTATGATATGATCAAGGCTATTGCAATGGCAATGGAACAGGCAGAAAGTACAACCAACGCCACTGCCATAAAGTCTGCTATGAGGCAGATTGATTATAGTGGACCATCAGGACATAAGGTGTTTGATGAGTTAGGAGATGTTCCTGGAGTGTATGATGTCTGGACCATCACCAACGGCACTTTTGAACTATATGATGTTAATTTTTCTTAAAAATACTACAATTAAATTGTGCATATTTTTTTATGCACAATTATTTTTACCCCCTTCCTACGATTACATCTCTGCAAGCTCTCTAACACCTATACTATAGCGTTTAGACACTCCAATTAATTCAAAAGTTAAATGGAGAGCACGAATAACCCGTTTTAATATACTTTGCCCAGTGAATTGAGAGACTTTTTAATTTATTCTGGAAAATACTATACTTAATCATATATATAATTTTCAAAATACTTAAGTAGTGGTCAGGAAATAATAAAAAGTCTCTATTCCCAAGCTGTCAATGATCCTGGCACCCATATCCGGACCGCCCCCTATATCAATTACACTATCCCCATTTGATATTTGCGTGGACAGGACCTCTTTGACCAGTTCGTGCATAACACCGATCTTGGTGGCGAAAGTATTGGTGTAGTCCACACCATTGAATTTTGTAATGTTATTCATGTATAGTCCTGAATAAATTAGTTATCTATGGTCCTGATATAATTCTTGGTATATGACTTGACTTTCAAAGATAACTGGAAATCGCCCTGTTTTTTGAAATGGATACTTAAATTCCGTTAAATCCTTTCCGGACTATCTCGATGCCATGATCCCCTATAATGTATTTCCTGACTGACAGGTCATGTTGGCTGCCCCTTAGCTTAAGAACTGACAGGGTGCGGTCAAACCGGTTCTCTGCCTCTGTAAAATTAAGCATAATAATTGCATCGGCTATGGATGATATACTTATATTATGTATGTTATCAGGTGAAATTTTCTTTGATACCTCGTTGGTTAACATAACGGTGATGCCTTTGTACTTTAAAAAATCAGTAAGCAACCTGATATGTTCCCTCAATTCGACTGGATCCGGTATGACTGATTCAAGGTTATAGACCCCATCATACAGCAATCGTTTTACACTAATGTCCTCAACATTCGATTGTATCTCCAGGTTGTGTTCCTCTGGTGAAATATCCCTGGGATTTGCATAGATTATCCTGAGCAGGCCACCATCCATGAACCCCTTAAGGTCCCAGCCCATCCTGGAAGCTTCATATATCAACTGGTCCTCGCGTTCCTCGAACAGTATGATCATTCCAGGTTCACCCAGTTCCAGTCCTGCCATTATGAACTGCAGGCCAAGAAGAGTCTTACCCGTCCCTGCTCCCCCCATGACCAGTATTGCGGATTGGGAAAGTATCCCTCCATGCATCATGCTGTCAAGTCCACTGACCCCGGTTGACAATTGGTGATTACCAAATTCCCGATCGCTTATTGCAGGTTCAAGTTTTGGGAATATACGGATACCTTCTGTTTCGATCTTGAACTCATAACATCGGGTAATATCAGATGTTTTACCCACACCCCGTATTTTAACTATATGCATCTTCCTGATAGTCCTGTTCCCGATTGTTTTCTGGTCCAGGTATATCACGCCGTCTACAATATGGGGCAGGATCGAATTGTGGACTTCCGGCCTGCTCAATTCACCTGTTACCAGTGTTTGGGCAGACCAGTCCTGCAGCATTGCATCAAAGGAATAATAAAAGCGGCGGATATCACTGACAGGAAAGCCAAAACCCAGCGTAGTCAGGGGGTTTATCACTACCCGGTCAGGATTAGTGGAAGCCATTATGGTACCGATGTCCAGAAGTATGGTCAGTGGGTCCTTCTCGGCAGTGGAGCGGTCCACAGGCCGCACAATGATATTGTCATTGAAAAAGGTGTAATTGTGTAAATAGTCCATCAGTTTTTCCGATGACTGGGATGTGATGGGGATATAAAGTGCTTTTTCACCGTTTGCAGCAGCCGCTGATAATGATTGTAGTGCCAGGGTGGTTTTCCCGACACCTACGCTGCCTGCGATAAGTACCAATGATGGTTTTGGCAGGCCACCACCTAATATTTCATCCAGGTATGCAATGCCACTGGGACAGAGTTTCATAATTACTAAATATGTTTGATATTTAAATATTTATACTTGCTGAAAACAAACTTTATTCCAAATCCTGCAATGGTAATGATATCCTATCCATGGTTTTTATTATTGTTCTGTACTGCAATTTCTATTTCATGCACAGCTTCCGGATTGGACAGGGTGGAGATATCTCCTACTTCCTTTGATATTAGGGCCAAGCGCACTACCCTGCGCATGATCTTACCGCTTCGGGTCTTTGGGAGGTCGTTAACAAAGTATATCGTGTCCGGCCTGGCGATCTTCCCGATCTCTTC
>LGVF01268505.1_pt1 | contig 11107 bp, 9 predicted proteins | sample 469901 | NCBI WGS metagenome assembly LGVF01 (sample SAMN03893561, study PRJNA290197) | marine sediment metagenome | material: sediment; isolation source: combined push core samples #3730, #5133, and #5579 collected at Hydrate Ridge | place: Pacific Ocean: Hydrate Ridge | reverse complement strand
GCTACTTTTTTTCTTTTTATTTGCTCTGAAACTATAATATTTTAGGTATGCGAAACTTTAGTAAGTAATATATTAAATAACAATTGATAATCAATTAACAAAAGATAGTTAGAAATATTAAAAACTATAAATAGTATTATCGAAAAAATAATTATTCTATATCCTTCTTTGTGAAACATTTTATAATTGGATTAATTGTATATAAATATAAATAAATGGAGAGGCAAATATAAAGCTATCAAATCTATCAAGAAAACCACCATGCCCTGGCATTATTCTACCAGTATCCTTTATACCTGCTTTTCTTTTAAACATAGATTCTATGAGGTCTCCAAATACTCCAAATATTACAATTATTGAACTAATAACAAACCAATCAAATAAACTATATTCTAAATAATAATTTGCAAAAATAAAACTAGATATATATGTAGCAACAAGTCCACCAATAAACCCTTCAATCGTTTTATTAGGCGATACTCTTTCAATAAGTTTTCTTTTTCCAAATTTTCTTCCTAACAGGTAAGCGAAACTATCATTTACCCAAATCAGGATGAAAACACCAATAATAACAAATGGATTATATTCTAAATTGTTAAATGGTATTTTAGCGGCTATTGATAGAGGTAGGCTAACATATACTAATACAAGAAGCACACTCCCTAGATTAACAAAAGGGTTAGGGTTTTTCTTTTTTAGCTCTAATAAGAAGGTAGAAAAAACTAATATATATAATGAAATTTCTATTATTACATCATTGAACCCATAAAAAAAAGAGATATTATATGAAAAAATCAATAGAGATATAGGGTAAACTGTTTTGTTTAAATCGAAATTTTGAGTTCTAGTCAATTTGCTAAATTCATATACTGAGACCATCATTATAATAAATAATAGAATAAAATATGAAACTACTGAATAATATGAAGCAAATATTATCGTAATTGCTAATACAAAGCCTGACAAGGCTCTTTTTAATAATTCCATTAATTACAATTCATTTTTTTATTAAAATCCCATTTGTCAGCATACATACCATATACATATTTCAACTCTTTATTTAACACATATTCTTCGTCATATTTCTTACCAAAATTAACGTGGTAAACATATATTTTTATTCCAGCATCTTTTACTTTCAGAAGAAAATTTTTATTATCTGCAATTTTGTTTCTTGACATTGCAATATGCTTTACTCCTAAGTCTTTTAATATCTTAATCCTATCGCCTTTTATATTAAAAAAAACACCTTCTGTAGGCATTGCTGACCTTATCCCAATACTTAAGCCCTCTTTCAACGCATTCATAGAAAACAACTCCATAATTAACCTCTCCTTATCAATAAATTTAGAAGCAAATTCCTTTGGAGTATTAACCTTATCAGTTACAAGTATGGCATCTGGATACTTTTTGAACCATCTATTTATTCTATCCATATCTATAGGTGTGTACTTACCGTGCAGTTTGTGGGCAAGAAATTCTTCCTTAGTGACAGGTAAACTACCTTTATATTTTACCCTAGCAGCCCATTGTTTCCAATCATGTGCAGCAACAAAATAATTATCTGATGTTTTAATTATGTCTAATTCAAATAATCTAAAACCCTTTTTATAATTCAGTTCAAGTGCTTCTAATGAATTTGTTCCTTTAATCTTATCTATAGTTCCAGCTCCATGTGCAATAAACCTATTTTCATCTTTCATTAAGTCATTTAATTCCGAATTCGAAATAATTTGAGGCTTATTAATTGGTAAAACATTCCAAGGAAAAATTGACTTAATACTATTATTACTAGCTCCTACTATTTCATTTAATTCTCTACTATTAAAATATGCTATATATGACGCTCTAAATTCTAAACTAGCTAAGTCATAAAACCCAATACATTTGAGCTCTTCCCTTACTGTTTTTAATTGTTTAGTGGCTTCATCATTTGCTACAACTAAAAATGGCTTATTGTCATTTTTCATTTTCCTTACGAAAGCAATAAAATTTGTTGCATTTATTTTTTTTACATAAGTGTCGAAATATTTTATTTTATCAATCCCACTATCATTGTAAACAACATTAAGCCCCCTTTTTAATGTAAAATTTGTACCTATTGTTTTTATATAAGAATTTCTAACTTTCCTAGATGACCCTCCAGAACTTCTAACACTAATAAGATTATCTGTTTTTAATTTTTCACAATTTGATATTTCATCCGTATGAATAGTTTGATAGTTTATTTTTGATGTAATAATACTTTTAATAATAGTACTAGGTATCGTTACTTTATTATTTCCAACAGTAGTATAACCATTCATACGCTTATCTCCGATATATGCAAAAATTTTATCATTCTTTACATTTACAACCAAAGGTAAATACTGATTTTCCCTTTCAAGATAATCCAAAGACACATTAAAAGGAATATCTTCATTTTTCAGCAATACAAGGTAATCTGAGAAAAACAATTGTTTTGTATAACCTTTTTTAGAGTTTAAACCGTTAAATACAATTGAATCATCAGATGATTTTATTGATAACTGACCTCCATTTATACTAATATCTATATCTCCAGTAAAAGCACTTTTATGTAATGCTGCATCATTAAGAGCTACTATTTTTGTCACATTATCGTTAATAAACTTATCTTTCTCTGAAATAGTAATGAAATCAGTTAAGAAGTTTGCATTTGTTTCTATTTCTGCACCATCAACAATAAGACGTGGTAAATCAATTTGATAAATATTTTCATCTACATCAATACCTAGTTTATCTTTCTTTACATTACTCAACAAAAACAAGCTTCTTTCTTTATCTAATTTTTCTAGTTCCCCTAAATTATCTCCATGCAATAAATGATCTGGAAATATATAAATAGAAGTATTGTTGTATATATTTTTTTGTTTTAGATAATTTATAAGATCACCTATTAGAAAATCTAGAGTAGCAATAGTATATTCATGTTTTGAAAAAGATTTATTCTTAAATCTATCCTCTAACCTATTGTCATATACACCATAAGGAGGATGAGTGGATACAGTAGATAAAATAAGAGCAAATTTCTCTTTTTTTATAATATAATTATCTATATTGTTTTTTGCTTCTAGAAATAAATCATAATCAAATAACCCAAATCTTGCATGTGCATATTCTGTTTTAAAATCTTCTCTATCCTCTATATTAACATTAAATGCCTCTACCATTTCTCTTGTACCAGAAAAATCAGCTTCTCCAATTAACATTTTAGTTAAGTACCCCGAAGCATTAAAGACATTACCTAATCCAGTAATTTCAATATTTGTTGTATTTTGAAATTCATCATTAGAGCCATGATGATTATTTTTAGTTCCTGTTTTAACCAAACTAGGAATACCAGATAAAAAAGTATACAACGATCCAGAAGTCCAACTTGCTCCTTTTACTTGTTTCATATCTAAATAAGTCCATTTATTAGCTAGTTTTCTAAGATTTGGTGTTACTTCTTTATACTCTTCACTTAAAAAACCACGTTCAATGGATTCCATTGATATTATTATTATATTCTTACCTCCCTTGGCTCTCAATTTATCAGGTGTAATATATTCTGATGGATTAATACTTAAATTTCGTAAAGCTGTATCAAAGTCAACGTCATCAGTTGTTTCTATCTTATATATTTCATATAAATTGTTCATTACACCTCCATTAAGCGACATAAATGAAAGAATAATAAAGGATACTACTATTAAAATTTTATTTCCTACAATATTTCTATTGGACAAAATATTTGAAATATAAATACTATACGATAATATCGGAATCAATATTATACTAAATAAAAAATAAATCCAATATTGTTCTAAACCTATTACAAAGTCATCAATATTTGCATGTTTATAGAATTTATAATCAATTAAGCTTCCGCCAATAAAAATAGAAATCACTTCCGAAGTAATCAATATAGATAAAAAAGATGAAGCTAGTTTTTTAATTAACTTGTTATTTATAATTACTACAATTATAATTGACAGTATGAATAGTAGTAGTATTTGAAAGTACATTTGCTTATTATATTAAATTGATTTATTTTTAATAAGAAAACTAGTTATTACTGATTTCATCAGTCTATTTTCAATTAATAGAATGAGTTATAAGTTTCTTCTAGTTTAAAAATATTTTTATCTGCGTTAAATTTTTCTTTATAATCCAAAACTAAATTTTCTGAAAACTTAGCATATAAAGATTTATTTTTGATTAATGTAGTTAAGTCAACATATTTATTCACATCAAAATTGTCTATTATAAATCCATTTTCACCATTTCGAACTAAATCTTTGTTGCCATCTACATTTGACAAAGCTGAAGGAACACCCAAGCCATAACCTCTATTACAAATACATTATCTGCTTTTCCCATTACACCAAAATATATTGATTCTTTTTCTGCTTTGATATATACTTCGTTAATGAAACTTTGCTCATCATCTGTAAAGTATTTATCAGATAAAAATTGCTCAGCCAACTGTGGCATATATTTTTCGAAAGCAGACTTTATGGTTTTAGTAGGCCAAATAAACATAATTACCATTTTCCAAATAAGAAAATGCAGTTTCTATATTTGGTTTTTCTTTGAAAGCAGAAACTTTAAAAACTTCATTTTCAGCATTTCATTTTTCAATATAACCATATCCGGTATCGGGTCTACTTGGTGGAATTCCTATTGTAACTATATTATTTCCTTTACTAGAAAAATCTATTGCTTTATTTATTGTTTCTTCAAATCCTTTTTTGTTTGATATAAAATGATCTGCAGGAGATATCACCAATTTGGCATTTTTATCTTTGCTATATATTTTATATGAAGCATAAGCAGGTGCAGTGTTTCTTCCTTTTGGCTCCAACAACAATTGTTCTCCTTTTACTCCTATTTGTATTTCTACCAAACCAGCATACTCAGTATTGGTAACAACATAAATATTTTCGTGAGGCACAAAACCAACAAACCTATCATAAGTTTGTTGCAAAAATGTACGACTAGTGCCTAACAAATCTATAAATTGTTTTGGATTTTCTTTTGTGCTAAGTGGCCATAGACGTGAACCTATCCCTCCAGCCATAATAATAACATATGTATTATTTTTCATAAAATACTTCTACTTTAGTATCTACGTATTACTTAAACTCTCTTTCGAATCTTTCTTTTCATAAGCTCATATATATATGTTATACTCCGATTACATTCTTACTTCCATAGGAATTATAAATATTCTCTAACCTTGATATATTTTTCCTAGAATCAAAATTTTCGTAAAATTCCTTTTCTACACATTTCGAAAACTTTTTATAGATAGCTTTATTTGTAGTTAGTTTAATAATATATTCAATAAATTTATATACATCAAAATCATCTACGAGAAATCCATTTTCACCATTTTTAATTAAATCTTTATTACCATCAACATTAGACAAAACAGATGGGACACCTAATGCCATAGCCTCTATAACAGATAAAGGCAATCCTTCATATAGTGCCGTTGAAATATAAATTGACGCATTTTTTAATATAGCTAAACCCTGATTTCGTTCTACCCAAGGATACAGTACTACATACTCTGATAAACCTATCTCTCTTACTAGCTCATTAACAGCGTCTAGGTCAGGAGAGTAATAACCCACGCCTAAAATAACCAAATGTTTTTTTAGGCCTTGATTATGTAATTCTTGAAGAACCTCTATCATCTTCAATAAATTCTTCTGATAAGAAGGCCTTCCTATAGTACAAAGATATCCAGGCGTTAAATCAAACTCCTTAGGTAGGTTTAACTTGCTCTTATTAATTATAGGAATAGAATTACTGTATAACTCTACATCTGAATCTTTAAAACCAATTTCATTTATAGCTCTATTATATTCAGAAACGGAACAAGCAATAATCTTGGACTTATATGAAATAATCTTAACAAATTTCTCAATAAAAATATAAAACTTACGAGCATACCATTTTTTAGCACTTAGAAATGAAAAAGCGTGTGGTGTATAAAAAGATGGAATTCTATGTATTCTACCTACTATTCTTCCTAAAATCCCAGCCTTTGCACTATGTAAGTGAAGAACGTCGGGAGACATAGTTTTTACAATAGATAATAACTTAATTATATTCTTAAGATCAGAAAAACCGATGCTACGATCTACTAGAAGTATTTGCGAAGAAATAACTTCTCCTACTTTATCATAATACTCATTATGCTCTGCTTCACGCAATACTGATAAATCGAATCGTTGCGCATGTAAATTTGTATTAATTAATCGAATAGCAATATCTACACCACCACCAGCAAAAGCAATGTGTAATAATTTAATCTTCTTCATTTATACTTTTTAATAAAATAGATTCGATTGAGTTAGAAGCTTTACTCCATGTATATCTATCTGCATTTACGCGTCCCTTTTCTACCAAACTTTCTCTAAGTTCCTTATTAGATATCATCTGAATCATTCTTTCTTTGATATCTGTTATACTATTTGGGTTACAATACAAAACAGAATCTCCATAGATTTCTTTAAGTGGTGGTATATTTGATAGTATCACAGGACAATTAGTTAATTGAGCTTCAAGTGGAGGGATTCCAAACCCTTCATATAAAGAAGGAAATATAAATGTAATAGCGTTATGATAAAGAGATTTTAACTCCTCATCAGGTACTCTTCCTTTAAAAACTATTCTTTTGTTTTTTTTTAAAATATCTAAATCAAGTATATTTTTAAATCTTAATGTATCAATACCTCCAACAATTAATAATTTTAGATTATCTATTTCAATTTGATTAAATGCCTCAATTAATCTTGATAAATTCTTATTCTCACTTAGAGAAGATACTGCTAAAAAATATGGTGAATTATTAATACTATTACTTACATTATTATCTTTAAAATTATCATCTACACCATTATAAACAACATCTAATAGCTTTTTATCTAAATTATAATAACTGCAGATTTCCAATTTAGAAAACTGACTAACTGTAATAATTCTCTTCGATGTCTTTAAGATTAAAGGCACTAAAATTTTATATGTATTTCTAAATAACCAAGAGAAATTATTTGGATACTTAATATATGTTATATCATGTAATGTGTATATCTTGTTTAAATAGAAAATAGGGGCAGTACTCATAAGGTTTAACAATAAAGGTGTTCCTTTTGAATACAAATAAAGAGGAAGTTCTACTTGTTCCCAAAAATATCCCGAAGTCCAACCAATATGTTTTACTTTTAACTCTAATGAAAGTTCTTTATGAATAATATTATTATTTGGAGCAATGAATACACATTCTAATCCTTTACGATTAATTCTCCTCGATATTTCAATAGCAAACCTCTGTACACCCGTAATTTCTTGAGTTAGAAAACGTGCATTTATATATACTCTTTTTTTCATGTTTTTTTTATTAAACCTATAAAATAACGGTATAAACAAGCTAAACATAACATTACCAGTTTGTCGCTCTAATAAGTTCTCTGTCATAAACATCAACGCAAAAATTAACACAGAATAAAATAAATATTTGTTAGTATTAACTATAGATGATTTAAGGAAAATAAATATCCAAAAAATGAAAACAAAAAAACCAATAACGCCATTTGATAATGCAAAACTCAAATATTGGTTATGTGAATTGTAAAAATATCCTCGTTTCTTAAAGATGTCAGTATCGTATTTTTTATAACATTTTTTCATCCCAGTGATATATCCTGCTGTTCCTAATCCAATTATTGGAGATTCTTGTATATTTTGAAAAGTACATTGATAAACCGCAATTCTAACGTTTGTAGAATTATATATTAAGCCTTTGGGTGGCTCAAACTTTGTTTTCAAAACTTGTCCAAACCTAGTATTTAAAGTTGGCAGTATTAAAAAAAGAAAAATGACAACAAAACCTATTCCTGAAAATATTATTATTTTATTTCGTTTTAATTTCACTAATGAAAAGAGTAATACAATAATAATAATCAATAAAACAATTATTGACATTTTTGAACCTGATATTAAAACGCCTATAATTCCAATAATAATACTTATTAAGTGCTTTTTGGAAGTTTTTGATAACTTAAAGAAAGATAATGATGACACAAATAAAGCTATTAGCCCAAAATATGTTGGATGTTCTCCAAAAAAGGGAGTACTTGATATTGTTGACCTTATAATGTCAGACCCCCTATTATGAGTGACTTTCAATGCAGCAATTTCATCAAAAAGGCTATACAGTGCGCCACTGTAAAGTAAATATCCAATAATTATAATTATCAAAATACTTCCAGACAAAATAAAAGTATTTATAACTTTACTTTTCATTTTAGGAGTAATCACATATTTTTTCCCTAAAATAATAAAATATAAGAAGGGAAAAATAAACAGAGGTAAACCTGTTTCAAAAACTTTCATTGCTTGATAATAATCATTAGTATAAAATAAGCCAACAACATAGAGACTTATAGGTATAGTTGTAAGAAAAAAGCTTTTAAAATCGGGAGACCATCTATTTTTAATATCGGCAAATAAATATATTAACGACAATAATGAAAATATGATAATTGAAAGACTAACTCCTTGAATATTTAATAATGGAAATAGAGCAACCATTAAAATTCCATAAAATGGAAGGTTATTTAATCTTATAACTTTATTCAGCATACTTCCACCATGATTTAATTGCTAATAAAGGAAGGAATACTAAAAATGGTATTGATTGAGTGTAAGTAATAAAGAGACCAGCAACAAATATACCAATCAAGAAAAATAAATTATCTTTAGTATATGCTATTTTTTTAAAAAGAAATAGCATAATTACAACTACCCCTACAATTCCTAAGCCATGAAATACAAAAAGCCAATAGCTATCCATAGTGGCAGCAAACCCAATGCCTTCTGGTGCTGCTGTACCAATATTTGCAAGGTTTCCTCCATATAATATATTACTGTCTAAATCTACCTTGTTTATCCAATTGTCTATTCTCATCCAAAATGATGCTAAACTAAGTAATCCAGAATAAGAGATTGCAACAATACTCCCTACAATAGTGGGAAGTCCTATTAGTACATATTTTAGATATTTCTTATTTGTAAATACCTTCAATAAATAGTATGTAATAATTATTAGATATACACTTCTAGTAAATGAAAGAAAAACTAGGATAATGGGTAGCCAAAAATACTTTTTATACTTTGAATGTAAAATAAAGAAGAATGAAAACACTCCAAAAACACCAACTGCGGCAGATTCGCCAACAAGTCCAGGACTACGCCATGTTAATCCCATGAAAGTACTAATTTTAAAATTCAATAAAGGATCCTTAGGCCAGTAAAAACGACCTGTCATTAGCATCATATACGCTTCTCCTCCTATAAAAATATTAAGGATTACAAAAGAAATATTCAATATCACTAGAATAATTAAAAGCTTTGAAATAATATCCAGATACGTTGTACTTATTTCTAATCTTGAGTACGCTACAATCATCAAGAATAATACGACTACCTCCCTTACACTATACAATAGAGAGATAACAGGGATATGATTATATACAACAATTATATAATGAATAAATAAGTAGAAAAATAAAATAACACTTATAAAAGTTACATTTAATTTACGCTTTTTAGAAATATTAATAAAGAAAGGAATCAAAACTAATAACATACCAATAGGATGTAAAAACTTTTTTAATTCCCAAAAACCAAAAAAATTAAATACATTATATGTTAGTATGCCTTGAGTTGAAATAATCTGCAATAAAATTCCGCCAAATACAATTGAGGAAAGTTTTATTTTTAAGTTTAATCCTTTGATATCCACTAATTATTAGAAATTAAAACATTATCAAATATAGTAAGATACTTATAACCCACATCCATCTCTTTATAGTTTTCAATAACTTTTACTTTTCTTTTTTCTAGTATTTCAACTATCATTCTAGTTAGTTCAGTTTCATTGGGTTCAAATAAGTTTAAATCAGGTAACAAATCAATAATTCCACCTCTTTTACTACCAATAACCATTTTTTTATGTTTCAAACCTTCAACCACTACCCTTCCAAATGGTTCTTGCCATAATGAAGGAACAACTAATACATCTATTTTAGAATAAAACTCTTGTGGCTGTACCTTACCTATGAACACAACTCTTTCTGATCCATAATTATCTTTCAATAACATAGTAAATTCTTCATCCCCTTTACCTGCTATAACAAGTTCCCAGTTGGAATAATGTTTTAACTTATTAAAAACTGATAATAATAGCTTTACACCTTTACTTTCTGTTAATTGACCAATAAAACCAAAGACTATTTTTTCGGGATTAAATTCCTTTTCTTTAGAAATAATGTTCCCAACATCGTTACCTATAACGTTTTGAGAAACTATATTTTTGAAATATCCCATTTCTAAATGTTTTTCTAAAATATAATCACTTATCCCTACTAAAGCATTTACCCTACTTGATATTTTTTTCTTAGGCATAGAATATACTCTACATGTTGCACATTGCTTAATGCAATTTTTACCATTCTTATACATTGTTACATTTGGACACAACAAATGATAGTCACGTAAAGTATGAACTATTTTAATTCCAAGTTCAGAAATAATATTCCATACATTCGCAGAAAAACCAGAAATATTATTTGTGTGTACTATATCTGGCTTTTCATTTTTTAAAATACTTCTGATCTTCTTTGATATGAAAATATTATACGAATCAAATGCATGCCAAATAGTTTTTTTTATAAAACTATGCAGGTCATCGTTAAATCCCCAATATATATTTTCTGTATTTATGTAATAAACCAAGACTCCATTAACATAATTAGAATAATCTGATTTATCAGTAGTACTGACAACTACAACATCATGCCCTTTGTCTTTGAATTTCTCTGCTAAATTTTGCACTGATTTTTCAGCACCACCAATGAAATTGGGGAAATATAGAGTATTGAATATTAGAATCTTCATTATCAGATCGATTTAATAAACTGTAAAGCCTTCAACTCGCTTTTCCCAAAAAAATCGGTACCAACTGCCTCATTATAGAATTTTGCCTTATACTGAACATCTGATTTGGAAAGTTGTTCGGCATCTATAACAC
>LGVF01675261.1_pt1 | contig 11126 bp, 9 predicted proteins | sample 469901 | NCBI WGS metagenome assembly LGVF01 (sample SAMN03893561, study PRJNA290197) | marine sediment metagenome | material: sediment; isolation source: combined push core samples #3730, #5133, and #5579 collected at Hydrate Ridge | place: Pacific Ocean: Hydrate Ridge | reverse complement strand
TAACTAATAAGCTGAAGGTCTAACGTGTTTACTAAAAGAGTTAAATAGTAATCATCATACCAATAACCAATTATTTCATCCCCAATCCCTATTTCTGTTTCTAGTTGAATTAATTGCTCTTGCGTATAATCATTTTGAATATTTGTAGGGTAATCTTCAAACTCTAAATAGCCATTACTGTTAGATAAATTCATACTAACTTCTAAATTATAAACTGGGAAATTAAATATCATAAAGATTAATATAACAAAAATTACTGGGATAACTATCTTATTACCTTTTCGCCAAGTTAGAAGATAATCTAACATATTTCTTGATGTCGGAATATATTTATTTTTTAGATATGAAGATATAGCAAATAATATAGTAGTAATAATTATTGCTAAAGGTATTTGATAGTAAGGAGCTAAATATCTAAATATTGATAAGAATACATATAATAAATAAACAGTTCTTAAGAAAAAAATGAAGTTGTTTGCAAGTGTTCGAAGTTGGTCTTTGATTTCATCAATATGATTTCTTTCGAATAAAAACATAGGAATAAACAATAAAATTAAGGCTATTAATACACAAAAAAACTCAAGTGTATTTATGAAGCCAGATAGTAACGTCAAAGTAATTATTGCATAACTAACTAATCCATGAATAATTGTTGTTTTAGTTAAGTCTCTCTTATCAACGATTCCTCTTTGTTTATTAAAATAGAATGTTGAAACAAAAATAAGCAATAATGGTACAATGTAAAATAAATCAAGCATAAATTGCCCTCCTTTTTAGTTTTCACATATATTATATCATTTTTTAAAGAAATAGTGTAAAATGAATTATGAGAGGTGATTACGTTGAAACTGTACCGTTTAAGAGCGTTTCCGAAAGGGGAATTTGGCGGGAATAATGCCGGAGTTGTTCTTGATTCTGATGATTTAAAAGAAAAGGAAATGAAGAGCATTGCTAAAGAAGTTGGATATAGTGAAACAGCATTTGTAATGAAAAGTGAAAATGCTGATTTTAAGGTTCGTTTTTTTACACCTATTAGTGAAGTTGATTTGTGTGGACATGCTACAATTGCAACTTTTAATTTGATGCGTGATTTAGGATTGCTTGAAGAGAAAAAATATACTCAAGAAACTAAGGCAGGAATATTGAATATTGATATAAAAAAAGAGATGGTTTTTATGGAACAACCAGCTCCTATTTTTTCAGAAATCATCGATAAAAAAGATATCTATTCTTGTTTTAAAAATAAGAATTTTATTCATGATAAACTGCCTATCCAGGTTGTTTCAACAGGTATGAGAGAAATATTCCTTCCTGTTAAAAATTTCGAAACATTGAACTCATTAACACCTGATTTTGAAGAGATTATTGAAACATCAATTAAGCATCAAGTAATCGGAATTCATGCTTTTAGTTTAAGTGAAGAAGTTGACGCTTATGGCCGTAATTTTGCTCCAATAGTAGGCATCAAAGAAGAGAGTGCAACTGGTACTTCAAATGGTGCTTTAGGTTGTTATTTAAGTAAACATGTTACGAATAGAAGAAAGTATATTTTAAGGCAAGGATATAGTATGGATTTACCTTCAGAAATAATAACTCATTTGGAATTCACTAAAAGAGGAATTAGTAAGGTTTGGGTTGGAGGAAGTGCTACTCAAATAATTGAAAAATAAAATAATAGAAATAACATATATTTGTGTATAATGTTAATAGGGTGATGATTATGAAAACAGCAGTAGTTACTGTAGGAAAAGAAATTTTAACAGGAAGAACTGTTAATACTAATTTACGAACAATAGCTTTAAAATTAAAACAAATTGGGATTGACGTAAACAGAAGTTATGTAATTGATGACTTAAAAAAAGAATTTAAGAAAATTCTTGATTTTATGGATGAAGATTTAGTTATTTTTACAGGAGGACTTGGTCCAACTGTAGACGACATTACTAGAGAAACGGTTATTGATTATTTTGGACTTGATACTTTTATTGATCAAGAAGTATTAGATAAAATAAAATACTACTTTGATCGCGCTGAAGTTGAGATGAAAGATACCAATAATAAACAAGCGTTATTTCCTAAAGATTCAATAAGACTTGGAAATAATTTAGGGACTGCTCCTGGCGTTTATTTTAAAGTTGGAAAAAGACGAATTATTTTACTTCCCGGACCACCTCATGAATTATACCCTTTACTTGATGAAGTAATTGAAATAATTAAAGATGAACTTGATATTAATCTAATTTCAAGAGGATTTAAATTAGTTGGTACTGGTGAATCTTCGATGGAAAATAATTTAAAAGGATTTTACGGAGTTCATTCAAAAGTAAATGTTGCTCCTTACGCTAACGTCGGAGAAATAAAATATATTTTTACATCGTCAGATACTGATGCCTTAGACCGCGCTATGAATGATTTTTATAATAAGTTTAAAGAATTCATTTATGGTGGTCTTGAAGACACTCTTGAAGGTGTAGTTGTTGAATTATTACGCGAACAAAATAAGGTTATAAGCGTTGTAGAAAGTTGTACAGGTGGACTTCTAGCTAGCAAAATTGTTAATGTAAGTGGTAGTTCAAATGTATTTAAAGAAGCACTTGTTACGTACGCTAATGAAGCGAAGATTAAGTACTTGGATATTGAAGAAGAAACGCTTGCTAAATACGGAGCTGTGAGTGCTGAATGTGCTATTGAAATGTGTGATAATTTATTTAAAAAGACAGATGCAGATTTAACGCTTAGCATTACTGGAATTGCGGGACCAAATGGTGGAACAGAAGATAAGCCAGTTGGACTAGCATTTATTGGAATTAACTATATGGGTAATTCCAAAGTTTATCGTAAAGTATTTAACGGTAACCGCGAAATGATAAGATTAAGAGCAACTATCTTTGCGCTTAACTTAGCGCGCAAAGTGCTTGAAGAAGTAAAAGAAATAAGCGATAAAAAATAAACAAAAAGATAACTTTCCAGTTGAGAAAGTTATCTTTTTTAAAAGGGGATGTAAGTAATGGGACAATACTCTGACTTTAGCAGAGGAAATAGTTACATAATACGACGATTGCTTCAAAGAAAATAATTATAAGAATAAGCTTTTTCATTAGTATCACCTGCTTTAATACTAAAATATATTTTTTGAAGAATAAATATTTAGGATGTATATTACAACTATTTCTAAGTGTGATACATTTCCTGTTTAAAAGCACCTTTAAAAATGCTATAATTATTTTACACAAATAACCCAATTTAATAGTGTATATATTATATATATAAATTGTATTTATTAGTTGCACAAGAGGGGTTATTGTGATATAATTACAAAACGTGAGTTATACTCATCCTTGCTGCAAGGGCAGCCAGTAGACCAAGAGGAGGTAATAATAATGAGAAAATACGAAATTATGTATATCATTCGACCTACAGTTCTTGAAGATAATCGTAAAGCTTTAATAGAAGAGCTTAATTTGATTTTCACTTCAAGAGGAGCAGAAGTGCTTAATGTAAAAGAATGGGGTACACGTGACCTTGCTTATGAAATTCAAAAGCATAAAAAAGGTTATTATGTAGTATTAGATGTTAAATCGAATGATGACGCTAGAATTGAATTTGATCGTATCGTACGTATTAATGAAGATGTTATTCGTCACATCATCATCAGAGATGAAAGATAAGGGAGTGTTTTTATGATTAACCGTACTATATTAGTTGGAAGACTTACAAAGGACCCCGAGGTTAGATATACATCAAGTAATATTGCATTTTCAAGATTTACAATCGCAGTAAATAGAACTTTTGCTGGACCAAGTGGTGAAAGAGAAGCTGATTTTATTCAATGTATCGCATGGCGAAGACAAGCAGAAAATTTAGCTCGCTTTGTAAAAAAAGGAAGTCTTGTTGGAGTTGAAGGTAGAATTCAAACAGGATCATACGACGATAAAGATGGAATCAGAAAATATACAACCGATGTTGTATGCGACAGCGTACAATTCTTAGAACGTAAAAGTCAAGAAGAAAATAATGATTATACTCCTAGAACACCTAAGGAATATAACAATAATTCATATCAAGAAAGATCAGTTCAGAAAAAACAAAGTACGCCAAGTATTGATGTTTCAGAGGACGACCTACCTTTCTAAAAAAATAAAAGGAGGAATTAACTATGCCTAGACCAGGTGGATACCGTAAAAGACGTAAAAAAAGATGTTATTTCACAGATAACAAAGTTACATATATCGATTATAAAGATGTTGATTTACTAAAAAGATTTATTAGTGACCGTGGTAAAATCTTACCAAGAAGAGTTACTGGGACTAAATCAAATTATCAAGCAGAATTAAGTGTTGCTATCAAACGTGCACGTCATATGTCTTTATTACCATTTATCAAAGAATAGACTCTTAATGAGTCTTTTTTTTACCTTAAATAATATATTAAAAATATATTATAATTTTGTTTTATACCCTACATATGGTATAATTATTTCGATAAATAGAGGTGGTTGAATGAATAATACTAGGAATTTTATAATATTAGTATTTATCGTTTTATTTGTTGTAGTTGTAGATATAATATTTAGACATAACCCAATATTCGTATTGGTTTTTTCTGTAGTTATGTTTGTTTTTAGCAATATGTATATAGCGATGTTTCTTAATAAAAAGAAAAATCAACGTATTTCATGGCTTACAAAGAAACTTGATGATACCAAAGATACTTTGGCTAGAAAAGATATTGTTGAGAAAAAAATGGTTTCAGAACTACCTATAGGAATTATTATTTATGATCAAAAATATAATATTAAATGGGCTAATGGATATTCTAAAGATATTTTTGAGAATGTGTTAGAACAACGAAACTTAAAAATGGTTTGTAATGATGTTTATGAGCAAATCATTGAATCAAAAAAAGATTCAACTTTTGTAACGAAAATATATACACACGAATATGAAGTGAGTATTAATCTAAGTGAACAAGTTTTATTTTTTACACAAGTAACTGAACGAGAAGAATTGAAAAGAAAATACGATGCATCTGTTGGTGTAATCGCAATGTTGAGTTTGGATAACTTAGATGATGCAGTTAGTGTTTTAGATGTAAGTAATCGTAGTTATGTACAAGGACGTTACTTAGAAGCTTTAGAAGCTTGGGGAGAAGAATTCTCATATTATATTACGCCGTTAACTAATTCAAAACTTATAGCTGTTATGAATAAAGAAAATTTAACGGACCTTGTTAAAAATGAATTTAAAATTGTTGAAACTATCGCTGAAATATCACGCGAAAATGATATCTTAGTTACTTTAAGTGGTGGTATTGCATGTAGTAATATTAAACTAAATAAACTAGGAGATATAGCACAAGACGCTCTTGATTTAGCGTTATCAAGAGGTGGGGATCAAATCGTTGTTAATATTGAAGGAAATGATCTTATGTATTTTGGTGGTAACACAAATACAGCTGAAAAAAGAACGAGAATTACAACAAGAACAAATACACAGAAATTAGAAAGATTGTTCGGTGAAAGTAAAAAAGTATATATCGTTCCTCATATTCATCCAGATACGGATGCATTTGGTGCGGCAATGGGTATATTGAAATTAGCTCAAGCATATAAAAAAGATTCGTTTATCGTTCTTGATAAAGAGAATCTTGATAAAACAGTTCATAAAATAATGCAGATGATTGAGTATGAATATGTCACGTTACTAGGATATATCATTTCACCAATTAGAACACTAGATCAAATTAAACGAGATGATCTGTTAATCCTTGTAGATCACCATTCGTTTAGTCAAACTATGGAACCAAAATTAATTGCAAAAACTAAAAACTTAGTAATCATCGATCATCACAGAAAATTAAGTGATGCAATTGGTGGCGCAGTAATTTCTCATATTGAGCCATATGCATCAAGCAGTGTTGAACTTATTACCGAAATGATTGATCTAACAACTAAAGATGTTGAGATTAACAACTTTGAAGCAACAGTAATGTTAAGTGGAATAGTTGTTGATACTAATAACTTTATGTATAGAACAGGTTCAAGAACTTTTGAAGCATCAGCAATATTAAGAAAATATGGAGCTGACACTTTTAAAGTAAAAACAATCCTTCGTGAAGGGTTAGAAGAAATTCAATTAAAATCACAATTATTAAGTGTTGCGGAAGTATTTCATAAACGATTTTCCGTTGTAGTAATTCCTCGTGATTTTAATCCTTCAAGAAATTTACTTGCAAAAGTAGCAGACGATTTACTAGAAATAGAAGATACAGTAGCAAGTTTTGCTCTTGGATACTTAGGAGCGTCTACTGTTGGTATTAGTGCGCGTAGTTTAGAAGGGTTTAATGTTCAAGTAGTAATGGAAAAATTTAACGGTGGTGGCCATTTAAATAACGCTGGAGCACAAGTGGAAACTGCCGATATTAAACAAGTAAAGGCAGATTTAATTCAAATATTAAATGAATCTGTATTGGAGGAAAAACCGATGAAATTAATTTTAATTAAAGATTTAAAAGGAAAAGGAAAAAAAGGTGAAGTAATCGATGTCGCTGCTGGATATGGTAACTACTTACTATCAAGTAAAATAGCGATTGAAGCAACACAAGAAAACTTACACTCAATTGAGATGGAAAAAGCAAAACAAGAACAAGAAGAACTAAAGATTTATGAAGAAATGAAAGATATGAAACAAAAGATTGAAAAACTACCAGTTAAAGTATTTGTTAGAATTGGTGAAAACGGTAAATTCTTTGGTAAAATTAATTCCAAACAAATTGCAGAAGCATTTAAGAAACAACATAAAATCAATGTTGATAAACGAAAAATTCAACTAAAAGGAAATATTTCATCTTTAGGTAATTACCAAGTAGATGTAAAGTTACACAAAAGCGTTTTAGCTAAAATTGAAGTCTTAGTTGTTGAAGAATAGAGGGATTATATGGAAAAAATTACACCCCACAATGTCGAAGCAGAACAAGCTGTATTAGGTAGTGTTTTCGTTGATCAAGGAGTTATGAAAACTTTGATTGATAAAGTTGAAAGTGATGACTTTTATACTTATAGACATAAGGTAATCTATACAGCAATGATTGAATTATTCCAAGAAGATATTGAAATTGATTACACAACATTATCTAATAAATTAGAAACAAAAGGTTTATTAAATGATGCTGGTGGAATTGATTATATTTTAGGACTAATTAATAGTGTGCCTTCTATTGTCAATTTACCTAACTATATCAACATAGTTAGAGATAAATCGATTACAAGAAGAATTATGGATGCATGTCGTCAAATTATTGATGATGGGTTTACTAATGAGGATGCAATCTCATTTGTTGACAATTCTGAAAAAACGATTTTTGATATTGCCAAAGAAAGAAGAACGACCGATTTTGTTAAAATCGGAGAAGTAGCAGAAGAAGTAATTAGGAAAACAGAAAGCGCAAAAAATAATGCTGGTAAACTAACCGGACTTGATACTGGGTATGTTGAAATTAATGAATATACTTTAGGACTACAACCTTCAGAACTAATGATAATTGCCGCTCGTCCTTCAATGGGTAAGAGTGCGTTTGCTTTAAATATCGCTACTAATGTAGCTAAAATGAAAGAAAAACCTTACATTGCTTTCTTCAGTTTAGAAATGGGTAGTGATCAGTTAGTTGGTAGGATGTTAAGTTCAGAGTCAAGAATTCATTCTAACAGTATTAGAACTGGTGAATTATCTCCAGTGCAGTGGCAACAAATCTCACTAGCAAAAGATAACTTATCAAAACTAAATATCTTATTTGATGATTCAGGAACTGTAAAGGTAACTGATTTACGTCAAAAATGTCGTAAATTAGCGCAAGAGAAAAAACTTGATTTAGTAGTTATTGATTATCTACAGTTACTAAGTGGTACTACTAAAGAAAATAGAGTTCAAGAAGTATCAGAAATAAGTCGTACTTTAAAAGAGATGGCAAGAGAGCTTAAAATCCCTGTTATCGCATTATCACAGTTATCGAGAGCGGTTGAACGAAGAGAAGATAAAACACCAATCATGGCTGATTTACGTGACTCAGGATCAATTGAGCAGGATGCGGATATTATTTTATTCTTGTATCGTGATGAGTATTATTCAAAAGAAAAATCAGAACGTCCAAACACGGTTGATATCATCATTGCTAAAAACAGACAAGGTGCTACTACTGTAAGAAATATTCGTTTACTATTTAATAAGGCCTGTAGTTATTTTGAAAACTCAACAACAGACTATGATAGCCCACTTGGAGATCTTTAATTTTTTAATTAATTTTAATTTCTAAATAGACTTTGTAACCTAGGTTACAAAGTTTTTTTTATGCTTCTTTTATAATTAGGGTGACAAGGAGTTGATTGTATGAATTACATTTTACCAAAAATTAAGAGAAACGGCTTTAATAGTGAAGAAATAAGTATTCAAATTAAATCATTAATAGATAAATTAGGTAAAGATTTAGAACTTAAAAAGGAAGAATATTTATATATTTTAGATAATATATCAAATAATGATACAGAATATCTTTTTAATAAAGCTTATGAAGCAAAGTTGCCTTATTATCAGAACCGTGTTTATTTACGAGGATTAGTAGAGTTATCAAACCATTGTAAGATGGGTTGTAAATACAGTGGGATAAATTATAAAGTAAAAACGATAGCTAGATACCGATTATTAAAAGATGAAATTATAGAGTGTTGCGACACTGGGTATACACTTGGATATAGAACGTTTGTATTACAAAGTGGTGAAGACAGTTTTTATACTGATGAGTATCTAGAAGATGTTTTAAAAACATTGAAAAGCAAATATACCGATATACGAATTACTCTATCTCTTGGAGAAAGAAGTTATGAGTCATATAAAAAATTATATGACGCCGGAGCTGATCGATATTTATTAAGACATGAAACAGCTTCGAAAAGATTATATGAGCATATCCACGCATCTTTTATGAGTTTTGAAAATAGAAGAGAATGCTTGAATAATTTAAAAGAAATTGGGTACCAAGTTGGTGCTGGATTTATGGTTGGTTCTCCTACTCAAAATAATAAAGATTTAGTTGAGGATTTATTATACTTAAAAGAACTTAATCCTCATATGGTAGGGATTGGGCCGTATTTATGTCATAGTGACACTGAGTTAAAAGGAAACTTATCAGGAACACTTACTGAAACATTAATTATGGTTGCATTAGTAAGATTAATGTTGCCGAAAGCGTTGCTGCCAGCAACGACAGCTTTAGGAACATTAGATAAATTAGGAAGAGAAAATGCTTTGAAAGTAGGGGCAAATGTAATGATGCCAAATATTAGCCCAACTGAAAGTAGAGAGCTATATGAAATATATCAAGATAAAATATGCACAGGAGATACAAGCATAGTATGTCGGGGATGTATTGAGACAAGAATAAAAGCTTTTGGACATTCTATAGATTTAAGCGTTGGAGATTTCATTGACATAGAGAGGAATGAAAAAAATGATTGATAAAAAGTATATTACTAAGTTATTAGAGAGCACTCGTAGACCACAAATTGAAGAAGTAAAAAAGATTTTAGAAAAAGCTGCGAAAAGGATTAAACTAAATCATTATGAAATAGCAATGCTATTGAATGTACACGATAAAGAAATGATTAAGGAAGTTTATGATATTGCAGGTGAACTAAAACAAGAAATATATGGTGAAAGAGTAGTTATTTTTGCGCCTTTATACATATCTAACTACTGTGTAAATAATTGTAAATATTGTGGATATAGAAGAGATAATAAATTTGAAAGAAGAAAATTAACACAAGAAGAAATTAAACAAGAAGCTATTGATTTAGAGAGGTTAGGACATAAAAGATTAGCTTTAGAAGTTGGAGAAAGTCCTAAAGAAACACCAATTGAATATGTGCTTGAATCAATTAAAACGATTTATGAAAATTCGTCGATAAGAAGAATCAATGTAAACATAGCTGCAACGACAGTAGAAGAATATAAAATGCTGCACAAAGTAGGAATAGGAACTTATATTTTATTTCAAGAAACATATGATACTGAAGCTTTTGCAAGAGAACATCCTAAAAGCTTAAAAGGTGATTACGATTATCATTTGCATGCTTTTGATCGTGCATTTAGAGCAGGTATTGAAGATGTTGGTGGCGGTGTATTATTTGGATTAGCAAACTGGAGATTTGAAGTAATGAGTCTAATTATTCATAATGAATATTTAGAGAAAAAATTCGGGGTTGGATTCCATACTATAAGTGTTCCAAGACTTAAAAAAGCTGAAGGGATGTCTTTGGATGATTATCCTAATATGATAGACGATGAGCAATTTAAAAGATTAGTTACAGTTATAAGACTAGCTGTTCCTTATATCGGTATTATTTTATCTACAAGAGAATCAAAAGAAATGCGTGAAGAATTAATTCAACATGGTGTTTCACAAGTTAGTGCCGGAAGTAAAACTGATGTTGGTGGATACCACGAAGAACACGAATTACATGAACATGATCAATTTGAACTTTCTGATGAAAGAAGTGTAATCGAAGTAAATAAAGATTTAATGGAAAAAGGACTTATTCCATCATATTGTACAGCGTGCTACCGTAAGGGGCGCGTTGGAGATCGTTTTATGCGATTAGCTAAAGACGGAACTATAGGGCTTATATGCGAGCCAAATGCAATTATGACTCTAACGGAATACGTTATGGATTATGGGGATCAAGAGTTAATCCAAAGTGGATTAAAATTTGTATTTGAACATGCTGAGAATATTAAAAATCCAATTGTTAAAGAAAAATTAAAAACTAACATATATCGTATTATCAAAGGGGAACGAGATTTATTCTTCTAAGGGGGAATTAAAGTGAGAACAGAAAAAGACTTTTTAGGTAAAGTTTCTTTACCTGATGACGTATATTATGGTATATCTACTTATCGTGCAATAGATAATTTTAATGTTAATTCTGATAAGGTAAATATGCATATTATTTATGAACTAGTCAATATAAAAAAACAGGCTGCAATTGTTAATGAAAAATTGCAATATTTAGATGAATCCAAAGCAAAAGCTATAATCACAGCTTGTGATAAAATACTTAGTGGTGAATTTGATAATTC
>LGVF01100813.1_pt1 | contig 11127 bp, 11 predicted proteins | sample 469901 | NCBI WGS metagenome assembly LGVF01 (sample SAMN03893561, study PRJNA290197) | marine sediment metagenome | material: sediment; isolation source: combined push core samples #3730, #5133, and #5579 collected at Hydrate Ridge | place: Pacific Ocean: Hydrate Ridge | reverse complement strand
GAAGAGGACTGCGGCCTTCAGCAGCTTCCCTTGTTCCCCTGAGTGGCGTCCCGCAGTGGCGGGTGGATCCTCAGTTGATTTGACTTTAGCATTGAGTAGGGGGGGGCATGCCCTGTATCGGCGAACAGAGTCTCGAGCACTGTACCTGCACCTATACCGCCTGTGACAAGCGGGGACGTTGTTGCGAGTGTGTTATCTATCACCGCAACAACGGTGAGGTGCCGGGCTGCTTTTTCTCTACCGACGGTGAACGTAGCTATGATCGGTCCCTGAACAAACTCTGCGAGGATGGCGGCTGCTGAAGAAGCTTAAGGATAATACTTTTCTGCCCGTCTGCCGGCAGGATATGGATCAGCGTGGCTGGGATCAGCTCGATGTGCTGTTTGTCTCCGGTGACGCCTACGTCGATCACCCGGCTTTCGGCGTGCCGCTACTGGCTCGACTGCTCGAGGCCGAGGGCTACCGGGTCGGCATTCTGGCTCAGCCCGATTGGCGGAATCCGCAGGCGATGCAGGCCATGGGCCGGCCGCGGCTGTTTGCCGCTGTCTCTGCAGGGGCCATGGATTCCATGGTCAATCACTATACAGCGGCAAAAAAACTGCGCCGTAACGATGCCTATACTCCTGGCGGACGTAGCGGTTCACGCCCCAATCGCGCGGTGATCGCCTATACCTCCGCCCTTAAGGGGGCCTTCAAGGGGCTGCCGGTGGTTATCGGCGGCATTGAAGCCAGTCTGCGTCGTCTGGCTCACTACGATTACTGGTCCGACTCGGTTCGCCGTTCCCTGCTTGTCGACAGTAAGGCCAGTCTGCTGCTTTACGGTATGGCCGAAACAGCCCTGCTGGAATTGACCCGCCGGCTGGACGCAGGCGAGGCACTGGAGGCCATTCGTGATCTACGCGGCAGTGCTCTATTATGCACAGAGCGTCCCGCCGAAGGGGTTGAGCTGCCCGCCTTTGAAACGCTGGTGGATGAAACGGCCGCATTCAACGAATCCTTCCGCCTGGCCGCCGGCGAGACCAATCCCTATTGCGCCCGGCCTCTGCTGCAGCGCCACGGCGCTCGCTGGCTGCTGGTCAACCCGCCGCCGCTGCCTTTAGACCCAACCCGACTTGACCGCCTCGACGCTTTGCCTTTTCAGCGCAGGCCCCATCCTGACTACAGTGAGGCGATTCCAGCCTTTGAGCAGATTCGCCATTCGGTGACCAGTCATCGCGGCTGTTGTGGTGGCTGTGCTTTCTGCGCCATCGCCCAGCATCAGGGCAAGTTCATTCAATCCCGTTCCGAGAAATCGATTTGTCAGGAAGTACAGCGTCTGGTGGCTGCTGACGGCTTTCGCGGTACGGTCAGCGATGTTGGTGGTCCGAGTGCCAATATGTATGGCATGCGCTGCGGCAATGCCGAAGCTCGCCGGCAGTGCCGCCGGGACGGTTGTCTGTTCCCCGAACCCTGCCTCCATCTGCGTGTTGACGATGGAGGAGCAGTGAAGCTCCTGAAGCGCCTGCGGGATATCAAGGGTGTTCGCCATCTGTTTATCGCCTCTGGGGTACGCCTCGATCTGCTGGAAAATCAGCCTGATTACCAGCGGCAACTCATCGCCGAGCATGTCAGCGGTCTGCTCAAGGTAGCTCCCGAGGCCCTATGTGAGGAGCTGACCCGCATCATGCGTAAGCCCGGCCCGGCGGTGTTCGAGAAATTTCTGGCCCGTTTCCGTGAACATAGTCAGCGTTGCGGTAAACGCCAGAGTGTGGTGCCCTACCTGATCGCCGGTCATCCTGGCTCGACCCTGGAACATATGGTCGAGACGGCCCTGCTGCTGCGGCGGTTGGGGCTGCAGGTCGAGCAGGTGCAGGAATTCACCCCTACGCCGGGAACCTTGTCCTCCTGCCTCTATCATACCGGTCAGAATCCCTTTAGTGGCGCAGCGGTGCATGTGCCCCGTTCCGATCGGGAGCGACGGCTACAAAAGGCTCTGTTGCTCGCCCATTTGCCCGAGAATCGCGCCGCGGTGCGGGAGGCTTTGCAACGCTGCGGTCGTGAAGCCGACGGGGCCCTGTTGCTTGGCGGCCGTCCGACGGCGGCAGGTCCCTCTCGGCAGCGGGGCAGGGCGCTTGACAGGGGCCGGGGCAAGGCTTAACATAGCCCGCTTCGCTGATGACGATTTCTTTGGTTGGCTTCTGCCCATAGAGTGTTGTTGTCGTCGGTCATTTCCGGTTCCTCTGTAGGCTGATTTCAGCCTTCTCCAGGGCCGGGAAAAGAATTGACTTTGCCCATTATCTATGTTTGATTAAGCCCGTATTTGCTGCCCGTTGGCAGCCTGTGGACAAGCTTTTATGCGCCTGAGTGATTTCGATTTTGACCTGCTCGAAGAACTGATTGCCCAAGAGCCCCTGGCCGAACGGACCGGGTCCCGATTGTTGATTCTCGAGCGTAGGACCGGCAACCTGACGGTCGGCGGTTTTAGCGATATTGTCGACCATTTTAGGGCCGGCGATGTGCTGGTCGTCAACGATACCCGGGTTATCCCCGCGCGGCTCCTCGGCTGCAAGGAGTCCGGGGGCAAGGTCGAGGTGCTGCTGGTCCGGCGTCTGGTTGGGGATACAGAGACCTGGATCTGTCTGACCAAGGCTTCCAAGGGACCTCGAGTCGGAACCCGGCTGCTGCTCGGCGATACCTTGACCGGTACCGTTGTAGAGGGTGGCCAAGACCCGTATAAACATATTCAGTTCGCATGCGAAGGCGACTTTCTGCAACAGATCGAAGAGATCGGTCGCATGCCGCTGCCTCCCTATATTCGCCGTGATGACAGCCAGCTCGATAAAGAGCGATATCAGACTGTTTTTGCACAGAATGCCGGGGCGGTTGCCGCGCCCACTGCCGGACTGCATTTCACGCCGGAGATTCTGGAACAGTTACGGAACAAAGGGGTGGAGATTCATCCACTGACCTTGCATGTTGGGATCGGTACTTTTCTGCCGGTGCGTGTCGACAATATTCGCGAGCATCGCATGCACGAAGAGCACTTTACGGTTCCCGCTGCCACTGCTGCGGCGGTCAACCAAGCCCGTGCCGAAGGTCGCCGTGTTTTTGCCCTGGGTACCACCAGCACCCGAACTCTGGAATATGCCGTCGACGATCAGGGTCTGTTGCAGGTCGGGTCGGGCAGCTGCGATCTGTTTATTTATCCCGGGTATCGGTTTCGCACCGTCGATGCCATGCTGACCAATTTTCATCTGCCTCGTTCGACCCTGCTGATGCTGGTTTCTGCCTTTGCCGGCCGCGAACCGGTGCTGGCGGCTTACCGCCGGGCCGTCGCCGAGGGCTTTCGTTTTTTCAGCTATGGCGATTGCATGCTGATAATATGATGGCGTCGCAAAAAGTCCGCCCTACGGCGTTATGGCGCTTTTTCAGGACCTCGACATACTTGATGTATGCCTTCATCCCTGAAAAAACGCCAGGCCTTGTAGAACGAAATTTTTGCTTAGCCATCCAGAAAGTTTTTGCGAATGCATCTTGATATAGGATGTTTTCGACAAATAGCGCTGCTGCTCGCTCTCAAATTCTCGAAAATCTGGCCTCGAACAGCCGGTTTTTCGTTACGGTTCATCAAATCCGCCAGCCTCCTTTCAGGCTGATAAATATAATAGGTTTTTTTATTGAGTTCCTTCGGTTTTACGCTATTACATAAAGATCCCAACAGCCAGGCTCGGCGCGGTCGTATTCAGACCCGGCGAGGCACCATCGAGACCCCGGTGTTCATGCCCGTGGGCACCCTCGGGACGGTCAAGGGCATGCTGCCCGAGACTCTCAAGGAAGAAGGCGTCGAGATCATTCTTGGCAATACCTATCACCTCTTTTTGCGCCCGGGGCACGAACTGGTCGCGCNNAAGTTCATGAACTGGGACCGGCCGATTCTCACCGACAGCGGCGGATTCCAGGTCTTCAGCCTCGGCAAGCTGCGCAAGATCAGTGAACAAGGGGTGCGCTTTCAGTCCCATATCGACGGTTCCAGTCATATGCTGACACCGGAGCTGTCCATCGCCGTACAGGAAGCCCTCGGCGCCGATATTATCATGGCCTTCGACGAATGCATTCCCTATCCGTCGAGTCGTGATTATGTAGTCTCTTCCACGGCCCTGTCTGGGCGCTGGGCGCGGCGTTGCAAAGAGGCCCGCCGCAGCGACGACGGTTCGGCTTTGTTCGGTATCGTGCAAGGGGGGATGCATGCCGACCTGCGGGCGCGAAGCGCCGAGGAGTTGCAGGAAATCGGCTTCGACGGCTATGCCCTGGGGGGCCTGTCCGTCGGCGAAGAGGCCGCTGCCATGTACGATATGATGGAGGCGGCTCTGCCCCTGTTGCCCACCGATAAGCCTCGCTACGTGATGGGGGTCGGCACGCCGGAAAACCTCATGGAAGGGGTGGCTCGGGGGGTCGACATGTTCGACTGCGTGATGCCGACCCGCAACGCCCGCAACGGGGTGCTCTTTACCAATTTTGGCAAGGTGGTCATTAAGCAGGCCCGCTATGCCGAAGATCCGCTGCCCATCGATCCAGACTGTGACTGCTATGTGTGCCGTCACTACAGTCGGGCCTATTTACGGCACCTTTATCAGAACAACGAGATTTTGGCCGCAATGCTCCACACCCGGCATAATCTGCATTATTATCTCGGCCTTATGGCGGGGGCCCGTGACGCTATCGCCGCGGGGCGGTTCACCGAGTATCGTCAGGAATTTTATCGACGCCGTCAACCGGGATTCGCAGCTTAAAGTCGGCGTACAGTTGAGGCAAACGGGTCTTTAAGGCCCCTTTAAAAAGTTCTATTTACGTACACTTCAAGGAGGTTATCCATGGTATCCGAAGCTTTTGCTTTTGGCGGTATGGCCGGTGGTCAGCAGGGCAGCAACCCTTATCAGGGTGTCATCATGCTGGTGCTGATGTTTGCTATCTTTTACTTTTTGCTGATTCGGCCGCAACAGAAGAAAGCCAAGATGCAAAAAGAAATGATCGAAGCTCTTAAGGTCGGCGATGCGGTTGTTACCATCGGCGGCATTTTCGGTAAGGTGACCGCTATTCAAGATGAGATGCTCACCGTTGAAATTGCCACCGGGGTTAAGGTGAAAATTACCCGTAATTCCGTTGCTACGGTCACTAAAGAGCAATAATTCGATCTGCTAAAGGAGCTAGTGCTGCCATGTCCAAAAGCATCAAGGTGCGGGGCGGGATCGTCCTCGGCTGCCTCCTGCTATCGCTGATTTCTCTGGCGCCGACTTTTTTCAACGACAGTCTGCCATCCTGGTGGCAGAAAGCATTTGATCCGATCCATCTGGGTCTTGACCTGCAGGGCGGCATGCATCTGGTGCTGGGGGTCGATGCTGAAAAAGCGGTGGAAAGCCGGCTCGACGCCATCGTCGACCAGTCCGAAGGACTGCTGCGGGAACAGGATGTGATCTTCAAACGGGTCGATCGACGCAACGGTCAGCGCCTGACGGTGACTGTCTATGACGAACAAGCCGGCGGTCGGGTCGATGGCCTGATGGCGGAGAACTTCCCTGATCTCGAAGCGATGACTCTGTCCACCGAGGGTGGATACATCGAAAAAAACTATCGGATTAGCGATAGTGAGGTGTCTCGCATCAAGGATTACGCCGTGCGCCAGGCACTGGAGACCCTGCGTAACCGGGTCGACCAGTTTGGGGTTAGCGAACCGACCCTGCAGTTGCAGAGTGGTGGCCGGATTCTGATTCAGCTGCCGGGGGTCAAGGATCCCGAGCGGGCTATCGCTCTGCTCGGCAAGACCGCTCGCCTCGAATTCATGATGATCGACGAAAAAGTCGATCCGCAGCAGGCGGTGCTGGGTAATCTTCCCGCTGGCAGCAAACTGCTCTATGAACGCCATGTCGATCCCCGTAGCGGTGCGGTCAGCGAGATACCGCTGGTGGTCAAGGATAAGACGGTCATGACCGGCGACCTGCTGTCCGACGCTCAGGTGCGCATCGATCCGCGCTTTAACGATCCCTATGTGTCCATCGATTTCAACGCTGTCGGTGCCAAGCGCTTCGATCAAATCACCGCCGCCAACGTCGGCAAACGCATGGCCATCGTCCTGGACGATACCGTTTATTCGGCACCGGTGATTCGCGAGCGCATCTCCGGCGGCAGCGCCCAGGTCAGCGGTTCTTTCACCGAACAGGAAGCCACCGACCTAGCCATCGTCCTGCGGGCCGGTTCTTTGCCGGCACCGGTTGAAATTCTCGAAAACCGTACCGTCGGACCCTCTCTCGGTAAAGACTCCATCAAGCGCGGTAAGATTTCGGTTGCCATCGGCGTGTTGCTGGTGCTGTTGACCATGGGCTTCTACTACAAACTGTTCGGTGTCGTCGCCAACATGGCGTTGATACTCAATGTGGTCTTCGTCATGGCTTTGCTTGGTATGTTCAAGGCGACCCTGACCCTTCCGGGGATCGGCGGTATCGTTTTGACCATCGGCATGGCGGTAGATGCCAACGTGCTGATCTTTGAGCGTATCCGAGAGGAATTACGCCTTGGAAAGACCGCTCGGGCCGCTTTAGAAGCCGGCTATGCCAAGGCCTTCCGCACCATCATCGACGCTAACGTCACAACGTTCATCGCTGCTGTGGTGCTCTTCCAGTTTGGCACCGGTCCGGTCAAAGGCTTTGCCGTGACTCTGTCGGTGGGTATCCTGGCCTCACTGTTTACCGCGATTTTTGTCTCGAGATTGGTATTCGATTTCTTCTTGACCCGCTATGACATCAAGCGGTTAAGCATATAAGGGAGGGCGGCATGGAATTAATCAAACCGGATATCAATCTAGATTTCGTCGGTAAGCGGCGTATGGCAGTGATCTTTTCCGCTGTGTTGATCCTCATCGGCCTGGTATCGCTGATTGCCAAGGGGGGACCCAACTACGGTATCGACTTCGCCGGCGGTAGCCTGGTGCAGGTCAAGTTTGTCGAGACCACCACCGCCAAGGACATTAAGGCGGCCTTAAAGGATCTCGATTTGCGAGGTCTGACCGTGCAGCAGTTTGGCGATGAGGCCAACGAGTACCTGCTACGGGCCCAAGAGTCCAGTTCTAAACTGGAAGGGCTGTCCCTGACCATCGGTGGTGCTTTAAATGCCGTCTACGGCGCCGATCAGTCGGAGATCCGCCGGGTCGAAATGGTTGGGCCGCAGGTCGGCAAGGATCTGCGTCAGAAGGGCCTGATGGCGATTCTCTACGCTATGGTTGGTATTCTTCTTTACGTCACCTGGCGTTTTGAGTTTCGTTTCGCGGTCGGTGCTATTCTGGCCTTGGTTCACGATGTGCTTATCACTCTCGGAATCTTCTCTCTGGCTGGCAAAGAGATCGATCTGCCCATCATCGCAGCGTTTTTGGCCATTATCGGTTATTCGCTGAACGACACCATCATCGTTTATGATCGGATTCGCGAAAACCAGGGTAAGCACAGCAAGATGGGCCTCGAATTTCTGATCAATCGTTCCATCAATGAGACCCTGTCCCGCACATTGCTCACTTCCGGTACGACTTTGTTGGTGGTGCTGGCACTGTTTGTCTTCGGTGGGGGAGTGATTCATAACTTTGCCTTCGCTCTGCTCATCGGTGTGCTGATCGGTACCTTCTCTTCGATCTTCGTTGCCAGTCCGCTGCTGATTTTCTGGCAGAATTACCGGGCCCGCGTCAAGGCCAAGGCTTGATCCCACGGTTTTAATCGGCTGCACGGTCGACTGAACGATTTACCCAGGCGGGCCGGAATCCAATATTTTCGGCCCGCTTTTTCTATAGGATCTCTATGCATTCACTATTGCGCTATCTCTGGGATTGTCGCGGCGAAATCAATGTTGCCCTGACCAGAACCCTGGCTGAAAAGCTTCAGGTCAGCCCTTTGATCGCAGCATTGCTGCAGCAGAGGGGCATCTCTGACCTCGATCAGGGCCGCCTGTATCTGTCCAGCCGTTTGTCGGCCATGCCCGATCCATTGTTGATGGCAGATATGGAACCAGCGATTAAGCGCCTTAGTCAAGCGGTACAGGGTGGGGAGCGCATCGCGGTGCATGGCGATTACGATGTGGACGGCATCACCGCCAGCGCCCTGCTGGTGGAGAACCTGCGTGCCTTCGGAGCTACTGTCGATTACTACATACCGTTGCGGCTGGTGGACGGTTATGGTTTGTCCGGCGAAGCCTTGCAACGGGCCGCTGCTAGCGGAGCCAAGGTGGCGGTGTCCGTCGATTGCGGGGTGTCGGCTCATGAGGAAGCTCGGCAGGCCAAAAAGCTCGGTCTTGACCTGATCATCACCGACCACCATCAGCCCCCCGAACAGCTTCCTGAAGCTTTGGCGGTCATAAACCCACACCGAACGGATTGTGCCTTTCCTGACAAAGGGCTAGCCGGTGTCGGGGTGGCTTTTATGTTATTGGTGGCCCTGCGTAGTCGCCTGCGTCAAATGGGTTGGTTTCAAGCCCGGCCCGAACCGGATCTGCGTCGCAGCCTCGATCTAGTGGCTCTGGGCACTATCGCCGATATCGCTCCTTTAAATGGCCTCAACCGGATTCTGGTCAAGGCCGGTCTGGCAGTGCTTAACCAGGGCCAGCGGCCGGGGATCGCTGCATTAAGAGAAGTCGCCGATGTTAAGGAGGTCAACTGTGGCAGTGTCGGTTTCCGGCTGGCCCCCCGCCTAAATGCAGCCGGACGCTTACAGGATGCCGCCCAGGGGGTAGACCTGCTCCTTGAGCCTTCGCCGGTCAAGGCCTTGGAGAGCGCTCGTCAACTCGACGACTGCAATCGCCAGCGCCAGACGATTGAGCAGCAGACCCTTGAACAGGCTCTCGAACAACTCGCAGAAACCTATGATCCGGCTCAGCGCAGCATCGTTCTCGCCGATCCCGAGTGGCACTCGGGAGTGATAGGCATTGTTGCCAGCCGCTTGGTGGAACGCTTTTATCGGCCAACAGTGCTGATCGCAGTGGACAACGGGATTGGCAAGGGCTCGGCCCGCTCTATCCGTGGTTTTCACCTTTATCGAGCGCTGCACGACTGTCAGCAACAGCTGAGTGGCTTTGGCGGCCATGAATTTGCTGCCGGTTTATCGATCCCTGCTGACCATATTGAGGCCTTTACCTCCGACTTTGAGGCGGTGGCAGAAAAAGAACTGAGTGACGATCAGCTACAGCCTCGCTATCTGTTTGACCAGGATGTTCTCCTCGAAGAATTAACTCTGGAAACCGTCACAGAGCTTGATCTGCTGGCCCCTTTCGGAATGGGTAACCCTCAGCCGTTGTTGGTGGCCCGCAATCTGCGCGCCCAACAGGTACAGATTCTTGGTGATAAACATCTGCGCTTCACCGCCCGTCAGGGAGGTTATAGCCAGGCTTGCATCGCCTTCGGCATGGCCGAGCGAATTGACGAACTGGCCGGTGAGTTTGACCTGCTCTTCACTCCAGGAATCAACGAGTGGCGTGGACGGAGTTCGGTGCAGCTCAAGGTCAAGGATTTTGTCGCCGTTGGCGAGGTATAGTGACATTACTTGGGAAGGTCCCGACTTGGAGTGCGCCTGTATTATAAGTGCGCCAACCCCTATATTTTGCAGTCGCGCTTTTTCACATTGTTTGCATATTTCTTCTTAATCCCCAGGTGTATATTTAACTGACGTTATAGGATATGTAATGTCTTTCTTATTGCTGGAACTTGAATGCAATTATGGAATAAACAAGGATATCTATAGCTGGAGGTGCGCAATGAAATTAATTGAACAAGTAAAAACTACTATGAAATTCGCCCGGGTTTCCCCTACATGGGGGCTTGTTGGTGGACTGTTGTTGCTCGTCGTTACGCTCAGCACTGGTTGTATCAAGACTACCGGGGCAAGCGTGTAAACATGGACCAAAATCCTGTTTGCCAGCACTTGTTCCGGTAACTATGAGATCTACACCATGAGCCCTGATGGCTCAGAGGTTGTGCAGATTACCGTGGACGGGACGGACAACCGAGAACCGGATTGGGCGCCGAACGGTTCACAGATAGCGTTTAAAAGTACCCGCAACGAAGAGGGAACTAACCCCGAGGGTGACTTTGAAATCTTTATCATGCAGGCGGATGGTTCCAACGTACGGCAGCTGACCCATGACAGTCGTGACGATCGCCACCCGGTCTTTTCAGCGGACGGCAAAATCCGTTTATTACGTGAGTATGACCGCTGAAGGGCATTTCCAATTGTACTCAGTTAGTGTTAAGGGCGGAGCGGCCAAGCAGCTGACCGAAATGGTTGGAGGGGTTAAGATGCCCGCTGTTTCTTCCGACGGACGTTGGCTGCTGTTTCAGACCGATGGCGGCTCTGAAACAAACGATACCCAGGAAATCTACAAAATGCGTCCAGACGGCCGCGAGTTGACCCGACTGACCAACAACACCGCTCACGACAAGGTCCCCCATTTTTCTCCGGATGGTAATTACATAACCTTTCAGAGTAAGCGGGACGGCGACTACGAAGTATATCGGATGAAAGCCGACGGTTCCGAGCAGACCCGATTGACCCGCGTGGAAGGGAAGGACAAACGAACCAGTTGGTCTCCGGACGGAAAACGAATTTCTTTTCAAAGCACGCGTACAGGTCACTGGGAAATCTATACCATGAACCCCGACGGTAGCGATCAGCGGCAGCTTACCTCAGGGGATTGTGATTCTCATATGCCCAAATGGTCTGGCTACCTCACAAAGAAATGATGACCTTTGTTGTTTCTCCTGCGACAATGGTTGGTTAATGTAGATTGACCAATGAGGATTAAAATGATATAAGCTCAAAGGTGCCGTGTTTTAGGCCCTTTGAGCTTTTTGGGTTTTGATGCTGAACCATTGGGAAATAATTGCAGTGGGACGCGGCATGGATGAGAGGTACTTTTGATGAGCCTTCAGGAAGATAGTGAGCATGGTCCAAAATTTACTGCCTTCCGATCTTCCTTTCCACAACATTTGCTTGAAGCCGGGTACGATATCCCAAATATTCACTAACTCTAGGGGACACAAAAATATCAACACGACCATAAATCTACCTGATTAGCGCTAATCTTCAGCCAGTCGTAACCAAGCCTCTGTACGAGGCCCAGTCT
>LGVF01677199.1_pt1 | contig 11130 bp, 9 predicted proteins | sample 469901 | NCBI WGS metagenome assembly LGVF01 (sample SAMN03893561, study PRJNA290197) | marine sediment metagenome | material: sediment; isolation source: combined push core samples #3730, #5133, and #5579 collected at Hydrate Ridge | place: Pacific Ocean: Hydrate Ridge | reverse complement strand
TAATTCTTTTTTTAACGTTTCCCCTTCTTTTACAGCATCATTTACTATTACAATCGCTTCTGTTTCTGCATTTTTTATTTTTCCTTCGGCAATTTTCTTCCGAGTAATATATCCAATAACAAAAGCGAATACAATACAAATGGATAAGATAATGTTTAGTATGTCTATAATGTTCACCTCCTTATAAGATTCATAGTCAATTTTTTATTACACTCATCATAATGTACATTTTATACTTTTTTAAAATTAGTGTCAAGAAACAAAGAAGCGAGTTTGTATATATTTTAAATAAAACAAGAAAAGAATCCTAATAATAGGATTCTTTTCTTAAATAGTTCGATTTTAATGATTATTTTGCTTGATTTCTTATTTGTTATTGTCTTCTTCGGGATTTTCATTGTCTTCTTCTATAACTTCAGGTTTGTTTTTTTCTCTGATTTCTTTCTCAATTGCATTTGCAACATCGGGATTAGCCATTAAAAATTCCTTTGAATTATCTCGGCCTTGTCCGAGGCGTTGTTCTTTATATGAAAACCATGAACCTGATTTATCAACAATTTCAAAATTTACCCCAACATCAAGAAGATCGCCTTCTCTTGAAATTCCTTTTCCATACATAATATCAAATTCTGCAATTTTAAAAGGGGGTGCAATTTTATTTTTTACAATTTTAGCTCGTGTACGATTTCCGATCATTTCTTGTCCCTTTTTTAAGGTTTCAATCCGTCGAACATCAATTCGAACTGACGAATAGAATTTAAGTGCACGTCCACCTGTTGTTGTTTCAGGACTTCCAAACATAACTCCAATTTTTTCTCTCAATTGATTAATAAATATCGTTGTTGTATTTGATTTTTTTATAGCTCCTGTCATTTTTCGTAATGCTTGTGACATTAATCGTGCCTGAAGACCCATATGAGAATCTCCCATTTCACCATCTATCTCAGCTCTTGGAACTAACGCTGCTACTGAATCAATAACAACAACATCAATTGCATTACTTCTCACTAATGCTTCAACAATTTCTAATGCCTGTTCACCCGTATCAGGTTGCGCTACTAATAAATTATCAATATCCACACCTAAAGCTTTGGCATAAATAGGATCAAGAGCATGTTCTGCATCAACAAATGCTGCGTTCCCCCCTGTTTTTTGTGCTTCTGCAATGATATGAAGCGCAAGTGTCGTTTTACCAGATGATTCTGGACCAAATATTTCAACGACTCTTCCTCTTGGAACGCCACCAACTCCAAGAGCTATATCAAGACCAATCGATGAAGTCGATATGACATCAATATTTAGCTTAGCCGCATCATCACCAAGACGCATTACTGCCCCTTTTCCAAAACTTTTTTCAATATTTTTAAGTGCCACCTCTAATGCTTTTTCTTTTTCTGTTAATTTTTCCACTTTATTTTTTTCAGCCATTTTTATTATCCTCTTCTTATTTTAACTCTAAATTTTAAAATGATACGCTTATCCAATAATTGTTTTACGTATCAGATAAAACACCTTATTTGACGTTTTGATTTGTATCATTTCACGATCACCTTTGAAATGACAAGGATATACCTCTGTAACGCCCTTATAATTTACGCCAATATATACCAAGCCAATTGGCTTTTCTTTTGATCCCCCACTCGGACCTGCAATACCCGTTACCGAAACCGTAAGATCTGCTTGTGATAATTCTTTTAAATTATCGCACATTTCTCGAGCTGTCTCGTCACTTACCGCTCCATATTTTAATAAGGTATCTTCTTTTACATGAAGTAACTTTTGTTTAACTGCATTCGAGTATGAAACAATACCCATTCCAAAGATCTTAGAAATTCCTGGAACTTCAGTTAATTTAGAAGCAATTAATCCGCCAGTACATGATTCTGCAACTGCAATGGAAATATTTTTTTCTAATAATAAATTTCCAATTGCTTTATGTAACGGATCTTTTGAAAATGAAAAAATGTTTTCTTTAAAACGCTTAAGCATTATTTCTTCATATTGATCCAATAAAATATTCAAGTGCTTCTTTTCATGACCATTTGCCGTTATGCGAACAAGTACTTCTCCCATTTTTGCATAGGTTGCAATCGTAGGATTATCTTGCTTATCAATCAAATCCAATAGACGATCCTCTGCAGCTGATTCACCAATGTTTGTCATATTATAATACCGTGAAATAACTTCCTGCTTTTTTTCCATATTAATATGTTCTCTTACGGATTCTTCAAACATACATATCATTTCACGTGGGGGTCCTGGAAGCATAATTATTGTATTATCAGACTCTTTCATCGCAATTCCTGGAGCAGTACCACAGGAATTATTAATCACTTTAGCATTTTCTGGAATAAAGGTTTGTTTTAAATTGTTTTCCGTCATTTTATATTCGCGATTTTCAAAATATGATTGTAATGTTTGTAATGTTTTTTTATCTTGAATCAATTTTCGATCGAATATCTTAGCGATTACTTCTTTTGTTAAATCATCTTGAGTTGGTCCTAAACCACCGGTTGTAATAATTAAATCACACCGTTGACATGCTATTTTTATAACTTCTTCTAAACGCTCTGGGTTATCGCCAACTATTGTATGATAGCATACTTTAATTCCTAATAACGATAATTCGCGTGATAAATAGGATACATTTGTATTTAACGTATCTCCAACTAATAGTTCCGTCCCTACAGATATTAATTCGCATTTCATTATGATGTCCTTTCAGCACTTCATTACATTGAACGAAATACTTTTTTATTTAATCTGAAATAGTCATATCCTGAATAAATGGTTAACGCTGTTGCGATATAAATCATGATTGTTGCTACTGGCCAATTAATTAATGAAAAAGGCCAATTATTAAATAAGATTATAACAATTGCAATCATTTGTGACATTGTTTTTGCTTTTCCCCATTTACTTGCCGCAATAACAATCCCATCGGACGCTGCTAATGTTCGAAGACCAGTTATCGCAAATTCACGCGCAATAATGACAATAACAATCCAAGCTGGAACTGAACCTAATTGTACAAAACATATTAAGGCTGAACAAACAAGTAATTTATCGGCTAAAGGATCCATGAACTTTCCAAAATCTGTCACTAAATTTCGGCTTCTCGCTAAATAACCATCTAGACTATCACTCAGTGCTGCTACAATAAACAACCCCGCTGCAATCGGTTGGTGAAATGGAAACTCAATCAATAAAGCGGCAATGAAAAATGGAATCATAATTATTCTTACCATAGTAATTTTATTGGGTAAATTCATTTTCAATATCTCCTATCAAATCATATTCAAGTGCATGCACTATTTTCACAAAATAAAACGTTCCTATTTGTAATACTGCCCCCTTACTATCAATATAAACCGCTCCATCAATTTCAGGAGCATCCCCATAACATCGACCACTATACTCATTGTCTTCTTTTCCCTCAATTAATACTTCTAATATCCGTCCGACATGTGACTGATTTTTTTCAAGGGAAATTGTTTGTTGGGTCATCATAATCTCATTATAGCGTTTTTCCTTTGTTCCTTCCATTATTTGGTGAGGAAACTCAGCTGCAGGTGTATCTTCTTCCTGGGAATATTTAAATGCTCCTAGATGATCAAATTTCAATATTTTTATAGCATCTAGTAAAGCTAAATGGTTTTCTTTTGTTTCGCCAGGAAAACCTGTAATAATTGAGGTTCTTAAGACCGCATCTGGTAGAACCTTCCGAATCTTTAGAATCATCTCTTCTATTTTTTCATACGTCATTTTACGACCCATGTGTTTTAGGATCTCATTTTGCGTATGTTGAAGAGGAATATCAAAATATCGGCAAATTTTAGGATTGTTTTTTATAACCTGTAATAATTTAGGCGTCACACCTTCTGGGTATAAATACATCATGCGAATCCAGTGAAAATTAAATGTACTTGCTATTTTTTCGAGTAAATCAGGCAAATCAATCGCTTCTTTTAGATCACTTCCATAAGGTGCAATATCCTGACCAATTACAATAATTTCCTTAATTCCTTTTTTTTGAAGATCTGCTAATTCGTCAAAAATATCGGCAGATTTTCGGCTGCGATAAGCGCCTCTTATTTTGGGAATAATACAATACGTACAGCCATGATTACATCCTTCGCTTATTCTTACAAAGGTTGAATACGTGTCCTCTTTAATATAGCGTTTAATTTGAGAATCACACGATTTATTAATATTACCCATATAAATAGAATCATCAATTTTGTCATTCTTGGTAAAGTTTTCAATGAGATCCATAATATTTTCAAAATGCCCAACCCCTAAAAATCCATCAATTTCTTTTATTTCTTGACGTAATTCTTCATGATAACGTTCAGCCATACATCCTGCTACAATCAATAGTTTACATTTTCCTGTTTTTTTATAATTAGCATAGTTTAAAATATAATCAATGGATTGTTCTTTCGCTTCTTGAATAAAACAACACGTATTTACAATAATAATCTCTGCATTTTGAGGAGCATCTTTAATTATAAATTTTTTTTCTTCAATTAGTCCAAGCATTGACTCAGAATCAACCGTATTTTTATCACACCCTAATGTTGTGATATGAATTGTTTTATTTTTCATTTTTCACCTACTGATGATTGTCTATAATCATCTTCCGAAACTAAAATCTTACGCGGTTTACTTCCATTGGGTCCAGAAATAATTCCTCGTTCTTCCAATTCATCAATAATTCTTCCCGCTCTTGCATAACCAACTTGTAGCTTTCTTTGTAACATCGATGTCGATAATTGATGGTATTCAAATCCAATTGCAATCGCCTCATCAACCAAAACATCACCTTGTCTTGATTTCTTTTTTTGGGTTGGTTCTTTTAATATTGCTTCTTCCATTAATGCATCATAGGGTTCGCTCTTTGTTACGGACACTGCCTCAATGACGCGATTAATTTCCGCATCCGAAACGTAGGTACATTGAACACGGGTGGGTTTTGATTGACCAACTGGGAAATATAACATATCCCCTTTTCCCAATAATTTTTCTGCACCTCCCATATCTAAGATGGTTCGTGAGTCTGTATTTGAAGCAACTGAAAAAGCGATTCGCGATGGAATATTGGCTTTGATTAATCCTGTAATAACATCAACTGATGGACGTTGTGTCGCAATGACTAAGTGAATCCCACATGCTCTCGCCAATTGAGCAATACGACAAATCGCATTTTCACATTCTTTTGGAGAGGTAATCATCAAATCTGCTAATTCATCTATTACAATTACAATCCGAGGTAATTTTTTTTCTCCTGTACTTTGAACTAAATGATTATAACCTTCAATATCTCGAACATTGTGTTCTTTAAATAGCATATACCGATCCGTCATTTCTTTCAACCCCCAATTTAATGCATATGATGCTTTTTTTGGGTCAGTTACCACTGGGATTAACAAATGAGGGATCGCATTGAATTGATTTAATTCAACCATTTTAGGATCAATCATAATAAATCGAACGTCTTCTGGCGATGATTTATAAATTAAACTAATAATAATACTATTAATACACACACTTTTCCCTGAACCTGTTGCACCAGCAATTAACACATGTGGCATTTTACTAATATCACCAATAACATTTTCGCCTGAAAGCGTTTTTCCTAATGCAAAGGTCAAGGGACTTTTATTCTTAATAAACTGTGGTTTGTCAATTATTTCTCGCAACCCAACAATTTCCGAAACATCATTTGGAACTTCAATCCCAACGGCTGCTTTTCCAGGAATTGGTGCTTCAATTCGAATATCGGATGTTGCCAAACTTAAAGCAAGGTCATTCGATAAATTCACAAATTTATTAACTTTCACACCAGGATCAAGTTGTAACTCAAACCGTGTAATACTTGGACCAACATTCACTTCAATAATTTTTGCACGCACCCCAAAATTCTTTAAGGTTTCTTCAATAATTTTCGCTTTTTTTAAAACATCATTCTTTTTTGACTTTTTTTTAACCACTTTTGGATTTAATAAATCTAACGAAGGATACACATAGTCTTCGTTTTTTTCATCAATATGAATCAACTCATGTTTTTCGTTATCCGATTCACTGCTTTTATGACGTTTTTTACTTTCCTTAGTCTCTATCGGTTCAATTGGATTTAAGAAATTCTCATGAATTTTTATCGGACTGTTATTTTTCACTTCAATCTCTTCCTCGATAAAGCCAAAAGGATCCATCACTGTTTTCTTTTTTGATTTCTTTTTTGATTTCGATACCGGCTCAAACAAACCACTTTTTTTAGGTGATTCCTTATTTAATACTGGATTATCAACCACTGTTAATAGTGGTTCGACTTCGAATTGAGTTTTTTGCTCTAATGGTTCAAATAAGGCATGATCCTTTAGTAGAAGATCAATTGGGGGAATCAATGTTGTTTCGGATGTTCTATTTTTTGTTGCTTTCACTTCGCTTTTTATGCGCTTTTTTTCTTTGCTTTTATCCCTTTTCTCTGAGAGACGTTCAGAAATCGGTGGTGCTTCGTCATTCTTCTTTTTTATATATCTCCAATATTTTTTCAAACTATTTCTGAAAATAATTACAAGCACAATTAATGATGTTATTAGCATTATCAGGATTGTTCCTTTTAGTGCAAACAACTTAATAAACAAGGTTCCTAATAGTATCCCAATAATGCCACCATATTGTCCATATTGAGCCAATGAAAATAAATCCTTTATTCCATACTCCATTAAATTAGGAGCATAAATTGTAAATGCAATCATCCCATTAATTAACAAAACAAGGACTAATAGAAAAGTTTGCTTCCATTCATTAATTTTATTCNNACAAAAAATAATCCTAATGCAAACAAATAGATTGACATAAAAAGAGATAATCCACCAAAGGAATAACTAAATACAAGACTGATAAAATTACCAACAATACCTGCATTAAAGCTAACATAGGAAAAAGCGGAAAAAAGTCCAATAATAATTAGAAAAGCACCCATTCCTAAATTACTTGCAAAACCTTTTCCTTTTTGATTCAATGTTTTTTTTGATTGACGTGTTTTACTCATCGTGTTATTTGATTTCTTTTTTTTAACATTATTTTTTTTTACAGCCATTGTTCTCCTCTTATATAAAAAAGGCGCAGAATATCCGCGCCTTATAGTAAATCTATAAAAATAATAGTGCCAACTTTATGAAGTAATAATAGAAAAAGAAGTTTCTAGGCTTACTACTTTTATAGGAATAAAATAGTAACGATATTTATTCGCCAGAATGCCCAAATCCACCATCACCACGTTTTGTTTCCTCTAATTTTTCACAAGAATCCACTTCTAAAAATTGAGCTTGTAAATATTCAGAAAAAACCATTTGGGCAATACGAACCCCAGGTTCAAGCAAATATGGTGTATCAACAAGATGAATCATAATAATTTTTATTTCACCACGATAATCAGAATCAATTGTACCAATGCCATTCACTAAACTTAGACCATGTTTAAATGCTAATCCACTGCGTGCACGGATTTGAGCTTCAATACCTACAGGTATTTCTAAAAAAATCCCTGTAGGTATTTGATAGACACGGTGTGGTAATAAAACTAAATTCTCATCTAAATTTGCATATAAATCCATTCCTGCTGATCCTGATGTTTGATACGCTGGCATTGGATAATTTGATTGATTTACTATTTTTACTTCACACTGATTTAACATGGTTCTATTCCTCAGGAAGCATCGCTTTACGGGATAAATTAATACGTCCCTGTGCATCAACTTCAATTACTTTTACTAAAACTTCATCACCAATATTCACAACATCCTCTACTGCATTAACACGTTCATTTGCAAGTTTAGAAATGTGGATTAATCCATCTTTGTCGCCTGGTATTGATACAAAAGCTCCAAAGTTCATAAGACGAACAACTTTGCCAGTAAAGACTTCGCCAACTTCAACTTCTCTTACAATATTTTCAATCATTTCTTTTGCCTTGTTGCCGGATTCTGTATCCGTTGCTGCAATAAACACGCGACCATCATCTTCAATATCAATTTTAACCCCAGTATCATCAATAATCTTATTAATAACTTTTCCGCCAGAGCCGATAACGTCTCTAATTTTATCTGGTTTTATTTGAACAATAATAATGCGTGGTGCATTTGATGATAAATCTTTTCTAGGTTCTGAAATTTCAGCATTCATAATGTCCAAAATATGAAGACGGGCAACGAGTGCTTGTTCAAGGGCTTCAGTTAAAATTTCCTTATTAATCCCATCAATTTTTATATCCATTTGAATGGCTGTAATCCCATCTTTTGTCCCTGCAACTTTAAAGTCCATATCACCTAGGAAATCTTCTAATCCTTGGATATCTGATAAAATAGCTAATTTATCGCCTTCTTTAATTAAACCCATTGCAATTCCTGCAACCGGTGCTTTTAATGGTACCCCAGCTGCCATGAGTGAAAGTGAACTTCCACATACACTTGCTTGGGATGTTGATCCATTAGAACTTAAGACTTCTGAAACAACTCGAATCGCATATGGGAAATCATCTTGTGATGGTAACATTGGTAACAATGCACGCTCTGCTAAAACACCATGCCCAATTTCACGTCGCCCTGGTCCACGGGATGGTCGTGCTTCACCAACACTATAAGAAGGGAAATTATAATGATGCATATAACGTTTTGATTCTTCTGTTGATAAACCATCAAGCATCTGAACATCTCTTAACACGCTTAGAGTTACCACTGATAATACTTGGGTTTGGCCGCGTGTAAATAAACCTGAGCCATGTGGTCGTGCTAGATAATCAATTTTTGCAGAAATTGGTCTAATTTCATTCATTTTACGGTTATCTGGACGAATACGATCAACAAGAATCATTGTTCTAATTTCCTGTTTTACAAGTGATCCTAAAACTTCATCTATTTTATTTCCATCATTTGGATAAATATCTTCAAAATGTTTTTTAACTAAAGCTTTTACGCCATCTATTTTTTCAAAACGTTCGATTTTATCAGGTGTTTTTACGGCTAATTTTAATTGATCTCCTGTAAATTTTGTTACGGCTGTTTTTATTTCTTCTGATGGTACTGAAAGCTTGTATTCTACTTTTTCTTTACCGACTACTTTTACGATTTCTTCTATAAACTCAACAATTTTTTGAATTTCTTTATGTGCAAGTAATATCGCTTCAAGCATCACAGCTTCTGATACTTCATTTGCTCCTGCTTCAACCATCATAATCGCATCTTTTGTTCCTGATACAACAAGACTTAAATCACTTAGGCCACGTTCTTCTTCATTTGGATTAATAACATATTCGCCATTAACATAGCCTACTGCTACTGATCCTGTTGGACCATTAAAAGGTATATCCGAAATTGATAATACAATGGATGATCCAATCATCGCAACAATTTCTGGAGCGTTATCCTGATCAACTGACATAACAGTTGCAATAACCTGTACATCATTTCTAAATCCTTTTGGAAATAATGGTCGTAGTGGTCGATCCATTAAACGTGAATTTAATATTGCACGTTCTGTTGGACGGCCTTCTCTTTTTATAAATCCACCTGGTATTTTCCCAACTGAATATTGCTTTTCTTCATAATCGCAACTTAAAGGAAAAAAATCCATTCCTTCTCGTGGCTTTTTCGAAGCCGACGCCACAGCTAAAATTTCTGTCGTTCCATATCGAATCATTGCCGCACCTTTTGCAAGTTGAGCAACTTCACCAATTTCTACTCGGAATGGGCGTCCCGCAATTTGAGTTTCAAAAATATTCATTTATTTCTCACTTTCTGTTTTTTTTAAAAAAAAGAGGCGGAATACTCCGCCTTTAATTATTTTCTTAAATTTAATCGTTGGATAAGTTCACGATATCGTGTGATATCTTTACCCTTTAAATAAGTTAATAATCGTCTTCTATGTCCAACAAGTTTTAATAAACCACGGCGTGAATGATGGTCTTTTTTGTGGATTTGAAGATGTCCATTAAGATCATTGATTCGAGCAGTTAATAATGCAACTTGAACTTCTGGTGATCCTGTATCACCTTCGTGTGTTTTGTAATCTTCTACAACTTGAGCTTTTAATTCTTTACTAATCATTATCTTTCTCCTTAAATTATAAATAATCCATAAACTGAGTATTTTGTTGGAGCTTCAAAAAACTAAGAGAATGGGTTCAACTTTGTTATAATAGCATAAACACCTTAAAGTGTAAATAGTTTTAGTCAATATAATTATTTCTAATGTCTTTTATATCTATTTTAATTTGTTGTATTAATTCCTCAATGGATTCAAATTTAATTTCGTTCCGAATTTTTTGTTTGAAATCAATTGTAATTTCGTCATCGTAAATTCTTTTATTAAAATCAAAAATATAGGTTTCAATTGTAAAGGGATGCTTTTCAAATGTTGGATTAAATCCAAGATTTGTAAGTCCATAATACGATTGATTTTGATAGTGCACTATTGTAAAATAAACCCCAGCATTTGGTAAAATTGTTTTTTTATATAATAAAAGATTTGCAGTTGGTATCCCATATTGATGGCCTAAACCTTTTCCTTTTACAACTTTTCCAGTTAATGAATAATCATGCCCTAGAAAGTTTTTGACTTGCTCAACTTGACCACAACTGATTAATTCTCGAATAAAACTTGAACTTACTGAATGTTTGTTAATAATACAAGGTGGAATAATCTTAACTGAAAACTTGTAAATCTTCCCTAGCTTTTTTAATGTTTCAGTTGTTCCAACACCTTTATAACCAAAATTATAATTAAAACCAACCACCACTGTTTTCACATTATACTCTTTTAATAAATAATCTTTAATAAATTCTTCCGGTGATAATTTCATTAAAACCTCAGAAAAAGAATTAATAAAAACATAATCAATTCCATAATCTTCAATGCGTTTAACTTTCTCATTATTCGTTGTAATTAACCATGGTGTGTATTTTGGAAAAATCAATTCTAAGGGATGCTCTTTAAATGTCATCACACCTGTTTTTATTTTTTTTTCACGTCCGATTTTAAGTGTTTCATCCAATAATGCTTGATGTCCAAGATGCACACCATCAAAAAAACCTAAAGCTAAGACAATTTCTTCTCCATGATACATTTC
>LGVF01008521.1_pt1 | contig 11132 bp, 11 predicted proteins | sample 469901 | NCBI WGS metagenome assembly LGVF01 (sample SAMN03893561, study PRJNA290197) | marine sediment metagenome | material: sediment; isolation source: combined push core samples #3730, #5133, and #5579 collected at Hydrate Ridge | place: Pacific Ocean: Hydrate Ridge | reverse complement strand
GTTCGCCTGAACGATCATGACGAATTCGGCACCCGGACCACCTACCAGGTTGCTTCAACCTATCTCTTTCCTACCAGCGGCACCAAGGTGCGGGCATCATACGGAACCGGGTTCAGGGCACCCTCCCTGTTGCAGCTTTACGATCCGGTTTTCGGCGGCAACCCCGATCTCGATCCGGAAAAAAGCAAGGGCTGGGACGTCGGCCTGGAACAAGACCTCTGGGAAGGCCGGGTTGCTTTGAGCTTGACCTATTTTGAGAACGACTTCGATGATCTGATCGTCAATAAATACGTTGATGGACAATCTATCTATTTGAATGTGAACGAGGCAAAAACTAAGGGCATCGAATTTGCCGTCACCTGCGAACCGGTCACAAATGTTACCTGCCGGGCGAGCTACACCTACACAGATACGGAAAACAAGGACACAGACGAACAACTGCTGCGACGGCCAAGAAACAAATTCAATGCCGACCTCACCTATCGGTTTCTGGACCGCGGCAATATTAACCTGAACCTGCTCTACGTAGGAAAAAGGGACGACACTTTTTACAACAATGTCACTGAGTTGGGCGGTCGAACCGAACTGGCCAGCTACACAGTGGTCAACCTTGCGGCATCCTTCATGGTGACAGATAAAGTTCGCCTGTTCGGCCGGGTGGACAATCTCTTTGACGAGGAATATGAAGAAGTCTGGGGCTATGGCACCGCAGGCATCAGCGGCTACGTCGGCGGGGAGTATACCTTCTGAGCAGAGTATGCTATTTTTTCCGCTCCAAGGCTTTGAAACCATCTAACACTTCCTCCGCCGACTACCGGCGGGGGAAGTTTCTTTCCCAGCTTACTGCTTTGCCCTATACCTTCACTGCCAACAGGAAGCGGGATGCCTGCTAAAAGTTCGCTAATTTACGGGGTAATACTCTCTCTAGCCCTACACATCGTCGGCCTGGCTTGGTGCCCTGCGCCCGTTTCTTTTCACCCGCCCCATCCTCTCTACCTGGTGGTCGATCTTTTTTCAGGCCCAGCCACTTCTGGAACCGACCATGGCCCGGACGCCACCTCTGCCGGCGGCGGAATGCCCACGCCTGCGACAAAGATCGCGACAAAAGACTCGCTACAGTCACCCCAACCAGCCGAGACCAAGACCCTCACCCCATGTGAAGTAAAAATTGGCCCAACCCCACAACCTAAATTTTCACCCAGCGCGGACAAATCCCACAGGGAGAAACCGCTGCCCCTTGAACCGGCAATTAAAAATGCTCCTCTAGAAAAGACGTTGGCTCCTGACGCCAGCGTGGAGGCGACGAACGCGCCGGGTATTGCGGTGGCCTCCGAGCCATTAAAAGGCCGTCCAAACAGCGCAGGAATTGAGCAAGAGCTTTTTGGTGATAACGGCAAGAATATTAAATCTGGACCTAATGGAGGAACTGGCAGTGGCTCCGGTACCGGGTCCAGCAGCGGTCCTGGTTCAGGCTCCGGCCGTGGCGGCCTAGCAGGCTCCGGTTCGCCCGTCGAGACTCCCATGGCCTACGGCACCAATCCGCCGCCACCCTACCCAAACACAGCCCGGCGTCGCGGCTGGGAAGGTGAGGTGCTGCTATTGGTGGACGTTACTGCTCGGGGCGAGGTATGCAAAGTTACGGTGAGCCGCTCTTCTGGCTATCAGATTCTGGACCGAGCAGCGCTAAATGCCATCTACCGCTGGCAATTTCAAGCGGCGCAGAAAAATGGCCGGGCCGTTGCCGGACAGGTCATGGTGCCGATCCGCTTCAGCATCAAAGATGCACAGTAGATTCGGCCACAGAAATATCTAGCATAAAAAAAGGCAGCCCGCGGGCTGCCTTTTTTTATGCTCTTCACTTTATATGGACGGAAACGATCAGAATATTGCCGCCAAACGCTCGTAGGACTTTTCCAGACGCTTGCAAGTGGCCTGCAGCACAGTCTCAAGTAATTTAACCCCCAGAGCCGGATGATCTTGGACCAAGGCGTCAAAACCGGACCGGGGCAGGACTGCCACCTGACAATCTTCCAGAGCGGCAGCAGTTACAACCCGCACATCATTTCTGGAAAAGGATAGTTCACCGATCACCGCGCCGGCGGAAAAAACCCCGACCACCACCGACTTGCCGCCAAACTCGGTATCCTTCTTCAACTGCATGCAGCCGGACAGGACAAAAGCAAGATACTCGCCGGGGTCACCCTCACGCCATAGTTCTTCACCGACTACTACCTGTCGCACGGAAAAATACGCCTGCTGAAATGCCACCTGCTCCGCGTTCAAGCCGCGGAAAAAAGGTAACCGTTCTTGCAAAAGCGACTCCACGGCCGCGCTGTTCGTCTCGCTGCCAGCCTCTCTATTCATGGCGCACTACTGTCCTTTAGCTCCGACGCACTGTCACCATTACCATTTTGCCCGCCATTCTCGGTGAGTTCTTTAATTTTTGCTTCCATGCGGCCCAGCAGCCCCTTAAAGCCTTCGTCCCGCACGATCTCGCCGTAGCTGTTGCGGTAGTTGCTGATCAAGCTGACTTCCTCAATGATGACGTCGTAGACCAACCATTCCTCGCCCTTGAGCCGCATTTTGTAGGAGACGGGAATCTCCTTATTGGCAACCACGAGGGTATAAACTTCCGCCCGCGACCCACGAACCCGCTCGCCAATATATTCAACATGCTCATCATTGTAGGTATAGGCCTTGATCCGCCCCCTATAGGTATCTTCCAACAGCTCAGCAAACAGCTTGACAAAATGTTGTTGTTCTTCCTTGGTGGCCTTCTTCCAATTGACCCCCAAGGTCCGCTGCGACATAGCCCAAAAATCAAATTTGCTGCGCACCAGATCGGCAACTTCCTGCAAGACCTGATCGTGGGATAGATCCGTATCGCGCAACACTTCAATGATTCGGTCCACCGTCAACCGCAGTTGATTGGTCGGCCTCGGCACGGCCGCGATGACGCTTGCGGCAGCCAAAAGCACCAGCGTTAAAGCAAGCAGTATCGATCTTTTGGTGAACATCGTATTCTCTCCTTGCAAGACCTTGGTCAGCGACCGGCCCTGCCTCATGCTGTTTTTACTTGAATTCGGTAGTAATTTAGGCCACTGCCACAAATTCTGCAGCAACAATTATCTTTTGATCTTACCTTTACGATGTTGCGCATAGGTGGTGCGTACATCCACGTAGGGGTCGAGGGCCTGTCGCTTAAGACTTTCGTAGGTGTCCTTATCCAGAGACAGCGTGGTTTCCTTATCCAGCACTTTGAGGGCGACCCGCTCCAGAGGCTTCATCCCGACATAGTGCAAGGGATCGAGAAAAAAGTCGCCGGCCATCCCGACCGTGTCCCTGGCCGAAGAAGGTCCAAGCAGCGGCCAGACAATATAAAAACCGTTGCCAACCCCATAATTACCGAAGGTCTGACCCAGGTCCTCATCCTTTTTGCGCCAGCCAAGGTGTTTTTTGGCGGGATCGAACAGGCCGCCGATACCGACCGTGGAATTGACCACCAAGCGCCCCAGCTCGGTGCCGGCATCGGCAAATTTCAATTGCAACACCGAGCTAACGAAACGCACCGGCGTGCCCAGATTGCTGAAAAAATTGGCTACCGACTGACGGGCCGGTTCCGGCACCACTCGATAGCCCCTAGCGATGGGCTTGAACAGGTAGAAGTAGAGCTTGTCGTTAACCCAGAACATGCCGCGGTTGAAAGGCTCTATAGGATCGTTGATATCAAAGGATTCTATATCGCTATCGGTGAAATCTTCGTCATCGCCAACACCGTAAAATTCGTCTTCAGCGGTAAAATCCTCTTCCGCCAAGGTCTCCTCTGTGTCGGCGGTAACCGATGGGGCAGATTCCAGACTTATCCCTGGAGAATCTGTCTGAACTGCATCCTGCGCCAGAGCGGAGCCCAAGCCGCCGAGGAGCAGAAACAGCAACATTATAATAAATGTTCGCATCACAGGCCTCCCGCCTATTACTTCTCGAATATATATTTGCTGACCAGTTTTTCCAGATTGATGGCCGATTCGGTCTCGAAGAGTTCTCCACCGGGCGCGACATATTCTTCCATGCCGCCCGGGGTTATATCGATGTATTTGCTACCGATGATGCCGGCAGTCCGAATGGAAGCGATACTGTCCTCCTGCAGACGAACCTCACTCTGCAGGTCGAAATGCACCACCGCCTCGTATTCCTTCGGGTCGAGCTCGATTTTTTTCACGGTGCCAATGGGTACACCCGCCATTTCCACCATATCCCCTTCCTTGAGACCGGACACGGAATGAAAATGGGCACTCAATTGATAGGTAGCATCACCGAATAGATTGACATCACCAAGCTTCACGGAGAGATAGGCAAAACACAAGAAGCCCGCCACCAGGAAGACCCCAACAGCCATCTCAACATTAAACTTCTTCATGAATGAACTTCTCCTCGTCTGCACTGCAATAGATGGGTCCCATGGTTTCCCGAACAAAAGCGCGGATGGTCGGGTTGTCGGACAACTGGAACTCCTCTGGAGACATACTCCCTTCGATGACACCGCCGGAAATGAGCGCAACACGATCAGCCAACTTAAAAATCTTGGGCACGTCATGGCTCACGATTACTGCAGTATATTGCAGGCGTTCCTGGGTTTTGTGAAACAAGCGGTAGATTTCGTTGCTCTTGCTGACATCGAGGCCGGTTGTCGGTTCGTCAAAAAAGACGATGCGCGGATTCATAACCAACGCCCGGGCCAGACCGACTCGCTTTTTCATACCACCACTCAGTTGTGCCGGATACTTCTCGTTGACCCCGTCCAGATCCATCAAGGCCAGTTTTTCCTCGACATTGGCCCGAATCTCCGTTTCGCTGGCCGCGGTCCGTTCCCGCAGCGGCAAGGCCACATTGTCGAAGATATTCATGGAATCGAACAGGGCCACGTTCTGAAACAAGACCCCGTAATCTTTACGCACTTCCTTGAGTTGGGCCTTACGCAATTGAGACAGATCCTGACCGTAGACGAGAACCTGACCACTGTCCGGCTTGAGCAGGCCGAGCATATGCTTAAGCATCACGCTTTTTCCCTGGCCGCTGGCACCAACGATAACCGTGGTGGTTCCTTCTTCCACCACCAGGTTGATCTTTTTCAGGACCTGCTGACGGCCAAAGGAGCGATCAACATCGATCAACTCGATGGCGATATTTTTTTGCGGTGCTTTCACCGTTAATCCCTCTGAGAACGATATGGACCCATTATATGATGGTGCCGCAAAAAGTCACGGACTATCCGTCTGACGAAAATGAGGCCTTCATATTTTGCGTAGGATCAACGATCTCGCCTCTCCNNGGTTTGGACGACCTGATAATCGATGATTTTCCAGCCCTCCCGACTTTTTGCGAGCCCATCATTATATGACACTTTGCCGACTCGCGCCTATAAAAAGGTTAGCCCTTTCAAAGCAGAATGGCACTGATCAGATAATCCCAGACCAGAATAGCCACCGAAGCCAGGACCACGGCACTGGTTGTAGTACGGCTGACCCCTTCCGCGCCAAACCCTCCCGAACGTTCGAGATGGAGGAAAAATCCCTTGGCGGCGGAGATCCAGATGATCAGCAGACCGAACACCAGAGCCTTGACCAGGCCCATCTCCACATCGGCCCAGACAACGCTGCGATACATTTCCTGAAAATAGCTGCCGCCCGGCACGCCCAACATGCTGACGCCGACGACATAGCCCCCCATAATACCGGCCATGTTGAAAATAAAGGTCAGCAGGGGCATGGATACAATGCCGGCAATGAACTTGGGGGCCATCAGATACTTATAAGGATCGATAGCCATACATTCAAGGGCATCGATCTGCTCGGAGTTACGCATGATACCGATTTCGGCGCAAATTGCCGAACCGGCCCGGCCGACCACCATCAGGGCGGCGATCACCGGCCCCAGCTCCCGCAGCAGACTCAAGGCTACAGCCGAGCCCAGCAGCCCTTCTGAACCGAACTTACGAAGGGTATAGTAGCCCTGCAGAGCCAGCACCATACCTGTAAAGGTTCCGGTAAACAGAATAACGAAGATCGAGCGGTAGCCGATAAAATGAATCTGGCGCACCACGGGGAATAGCTTATAGGGGGGCCGAATCGCATTCAGCAGACAGGCAAACAGAAAGATCCCCATGCGCCCGGCCTGCTCCAGGTAATAAAGACTATCCGCGCCGATTCGTTCCAGCGTCGTTGCCAGCTTGCCCAGTAGCCAGGTGGCTGGATTTTTCGGAAGGTTATCCTGTTTCGACATTGCGTATCACCTTATGGCAACCGTCACCGGCACCCGCCGGCAACTTCTCAACCGCACAAATGCACATTTAACGAGTCGTTCTCCGCACATCAGGGCCTGCATGTTAGCACATTTTACGGTAAAGAGAAGCCCCTTTTGCCCATTCCTCCTGCCTTACGGGCCTCTCGCCAGGCACTGTAATTCAATGTTATTTTGGAGCAATTGGTCACTAAACCGGTTCGGCGGCGATTCACGTTGGCACATTTTTTTTGCAATTGTCGCCAAAGCCGATTAATATACGAGGTTCACTAAAAAGGGGGCGGCTTATAAAATCCGCAGGCAGCACTCATTGTCCTGCGCCCTGCCAAGGGGTTCTTTCTTGCAGCCTGCGACGAGACCAGTAATTAAACCGCCACCTGCCGACTCCAACCACAACCAAAGCCCGTCGTTCCTGTCGGAGAGCAAAACCGGCAAGCGACAGTGAACCGCGTACCGAAGCGACTAAAACAACGCTTTTAGCAAGGGATTAAATGTAATGCAACTGATGAAACTGTTTCGAAGCTCCGTCGGCAGAAAGCTCTTCATGGCCTGCAGCGGATTGATGCTGGCCGGTTTTGTAGCGGCTCACCTGCTCGGCAATACTACCCTGTTCGCCGGATCTGCAGCGATCAACGCCTATGCTGAACAACTGCACAAACTCGGCCCGGTTTTGTGGGTCTTTCGCCTCGGCTTGCTGGGCGCCCTGTTGGTTCATGTGACTTTCGGCATCTGGCTGACCCTTCAAAACCGAGCGGCAAAACCCATGGGCTACGCCAAGAAAGCCGTCCAGAGCACTACTCTGGCCGCCGAGACCATGATCTATTCTGGTCTGACCCTGCTGGCCTTCGTAGTCTACCACCTGCTGCACTTCACCCTGCGCAAAGTTGGTCTCAACCCGTCCCTGTTCAGCGACGCCGCCGGCCAGGTCGATGTCTTTCGCATGGTAGTTCTAAGCTTTCAGCAATGGCTTCTGGTGCTGCTCTATGCTGGCGGCTTGGCCGCTCTGTTTCTGCACCTCAGCCACGGAATCAGCAGCACCTTCCAGACCCTGGGGGCCTGCAACGAGCACCTGCTGCCCCTACTGCGGAGAGCTGGACTCGTTGCCGCACTGGTCCTGTTGACCGGCTACCTCTCCATTCCGCTTCTGACTTATTTTGGCCTTGTAATACTTTAGGGGGTTTATTGTGATACTCGACGGCAAATGTCCATCCGGACCGCTTAAAGATAAATGGGACAACCATCGCCGGGACCTGAAGCTGGTCAACCCGGCCAACAAACGCAAATACACCGTCATCGTCGTCGGTACCGGTCTTGCGGGAGCTTCGGCGGCGGCGACCCTGGCAGAACTCGGCTATAACGTCGAAGCTTTCTGTTATCAAGACAGCCCACGCCGGGCCCACAGCATCGCCGCTCAGGGCGGGATCAATGCCGCCAAGAACTATCCCAACGACGGCGACAGCATCTTTCGGCTGTTTCACGACACCATCAAGGGCGGCGACTTTCGCGCCCGCGAGGCCAACGTCTATCGCCTGGCCCAGATCAGCAACAACATCATCGACCAGTGCGTAGCTCAGGGGGTACCCTTTGCCCGCGATTACGCCGGCTACCTGGAGAATCGCTCCTTCGGCGGCGCCCAGGTCTCCCGCACCTTCTTTGCCCGCGGCCAGACCGGCCAGCAGTTACTGCTCGGCGCCTACCAGGCCTTCAGCCGCCAGGTGCAGGCCGGCAAAATTCGGGTCCATGCCCGCACCGAGATGCTCGATCTGGTGGTAGTCGACGGCGAGGCCAAGGGCATCACCGTACGAAACCTGGTAACTGGCGAAATCCAATGCCATGCCGGCGATGCCGTGATCCTGGCCAGCGGCGGCTATGTCAACGTCTACAACCTCTCGACCAACGCCATGGGCAGCAGCGTCACTGCCGCCTGGCGAGCCCATAAGAAAGGGGCTTTTTTCGCCAACCCTTGCTATACGCAGATTCACCCGACCTGCATTCCGGTCACCGGCGACCACCAGTCGAAGCTGACCCTGATGTCAGAGTCCTTGCGCAATGACGGTCGCATATGGGTACCGAAGAATAAGGGCGATCAGCGTCCGGCCCACCAGATCCCTGAAGACGAGCGCGACTACTATCTAGAGCGCAAGTACCCGAGCTTCGGCAACCTGGCGCCGCGGGATATCGCTTCCCGAGCCGCCAAACAGGCCTGCGATGCCGGTCTCGGCGTCGGCAGCGGCCGCGGGGTCTATCTCGACTTCGCCGATGCCATCGCGCGTCTCGGCGAGGACACCATTCGCGCCCGTTACGGCAACCTGTTTGACATGTACCAGCGGATCACCGGCGAAGATGCCTATCAGCAGCCGATGCGCATCTATCCCGCCCTGCATTACGCCATGGGTGGCCTGTGGGTCGACTACAACTTGCAGAGCAATGTTCCGGGCCTGTTTGTGCTGGGCGAAGCCAACTTCTCTGACCACGGCGCCAACCGCCTTGGTGCCAGCGCCCTGATGCAGGGCCTGGCCGATGGTTACTTCATCGCCCCCTACACCGTCGCCGACTACCTAGCCCGAACCGAACCCGGCAAAGTCAGCAACAAAGGGGATGAGTTCCGCGATTCGGCCGCCCAAGTCGAAGGGCTTACCAACAAACTGCTGGCCGTCAATGGCCGCAAGACCGTCAACCAGTTTCATCGTGAACTGGGCCATATCATGTGGGAAGATGTCGGCATGGCCCGTAGCGAAGAGAGCCTCAATGCAGCCGTGGAGAAAATTCCGGCCCTGCGGGAGGAATTCTGGAATAACGTGCGCGTTTCCGGCAGCGGTGCCGACCTTAATCAAGAGCTGGAAAAGGCTGGCCGAGTGGCCGACTACCTGGAATTTGGCGAATTGCTGGCTAGAGACGCCCTCAACCGCGACGAATCCTGCGGCGGTCACTTTCGGGTCGAACACCAAACCGAAGATGGTGAGGCATTGCGCCACGACGACGACTTCTCCTATGTGGCCGCCTGGGAATATGCCGGCGGCGGGAAGACGCCGCAGCTGCACAAAGAGCCTTTGACTTTTGAAAATATCGAACTGGCGGTAAGGAGTTACAAATAATGAACCTGACACTGCATGTCTGGCGTCAGCAGGGCCCCGACGACAAGGGCCAACTGGAACGCCATCAAGCCACGGACGTCAGCCCCGACATGTCCTTTCTGGAGATGCTCGACGAGGTGAACGAGGAACTGATCAAAGAAGGCCGCGAGCCGATCGTCTTCGACCACGACTGCCGAGAAGGAATCTGCGGCACCTGTTCCCAGGTGATCAATGGTCAACCCCACGGACCGCAGGCCGAAACCACTGTCTGCCAGTTGCATATGCGCCAGTTCAAGGACGGTGATGAAATCTACATCGAACCCTGGCGAGCCCGGGCCTTTCCGGTACTCAAGGACCTGATTGTCGACCGCACGGCCATGGATCGCATCGTCGAAGCCGGCGGCTACGTTTCTGTCAGCACCGGCGGAGTGCCTGACGCCAACGCTATCCTGGTTCCCAAGGTCGATGCCGACACCGCCATGGATGCTGCCGAATGCATCGGCTGCGGCGCCTGTGTAGCCGCCTGTCCCAACGGCTCGGCGATGCTGTTCGTTTCAGCTAAAGTCGGCCAACTGGCCAAACTACCCCAGGGAAGGCCGGAAGCAGCCCGCCGTGTCTGCGCCATGACCGAAACCATGCTCGACGAAGGCTTCGGCAACTGCAGCAACCATTACGAATGCGAGGCGTCCTGCCCCAAGGGCATCAGCGTCAAATTCATCGCCATGCTCAATCGCGAATACCTCAAGGCGCTGCCGAAGCTCAAAAGCAAATAACAGCCCTACCCCGCAGCTCTATACAACCTAAAGAGTTCAAGTAAGGCCGCTTCCAAAACAGGAAGCGGCCTTTATCGTAGCAAACGCCACCAGACGAATGACTACTACTGATAATCTAAACAACGACCGTAGTTAAAATATGGGCAGCCGACCGGTGCTGGACCGACGTCTGCCCTTGTTTTAATCAACTCCTGCCTAGAAAACCCCTGGCCAACACCTACCCAACACCCTACCAGGGACAATAAACTCATTAAATACAAATACATCCAAAACGCATCTCATAGCTTGCCACTTTTTTTATCATCTCTGAGTAAAGAGTGGGCACCTTCAGCTTTATTCAACGGTTGTCGATAGCTATCCTGTTGATTTTGCCTATTTTTTATTCTTGGCACGGCCATTGAGTGTCCAACTTGATTCATTTTTCGGCAAAGACGCTGAATTGACTTTCAAAATCGAGGAGGATTTTTCATGGAGTCCACTGTTCAGGGGCTGGTTCACGGCGGCGATGTCCTATTTCTCATGCTCGGGGCAGTCATGGTCTTTGCCATGCACGCCGGCTTTGCTTTTCTTGAGGTCGGTACCGTCACCCAGAAGAGCCAGGTCAACGCATTTACCAAGATTCTCACCGACTGGTCGGTTTCGACGGTCTGTTATTTTCTGATCGGCTACCCCCTCGCCTACGGCACCCATTTTTTTCATAGTGCAAATAGCCTGATGGGCGGCAACCAAGGCTATGAACTGGTGCGTTTCTTCTTTTTGCTCTGCTTCGCCGCCTGTATTCCAGCGATCATTTCCGGCGGAATCGCCGAACGAGCTCGTTTCTGGCCGCAGGTTCTGGCTGGCGCCATCTTTGTCGGCCTGACCTACCCGATCTTTGAATCGTTGATCTGGGGCCAGCACAGCGGCCTGCTGCAGGACCTGTTCAAAAAATATCCTGATTAGTGTCGAGCTTCAGCCAGTGTGACATTTGCTGTCACAACAATGCGAT
>LGVF01097840.1_pt1 | contig 11136 bp, 10 predicted proteins | sample 469901 | NCBI WGS metagenome assembly LGVF01 (sample SAMN03893561, study PRJNA290197) | marine sediment metagenome | material: sediment; isolation source: combined push core samples #3730, #5133, and #5579 collected at Hydrate Ridge | place: Pacific Ocean: Hydrate Ridge | reverse complement strand
TCAATAATGTTATATCGAACCTTCTGCTCTTTATAAGACCGCAGCAGAAGCCGAATTTCCAAACCATCGATATCTACGATTCACTTAATGATTCCCTGTTTTTTTCCAGCCATCTAGTTAAATCTAATAATGGCATTGATATCATTACAAGGTATTATCCTGAGCCTCTAATGGTATATGCTGATTCAGAATTATTGAAACAGATATTCCTCAACCTGATTTTGAATGCTATTCAGGCGATGCCCCATGGTGGAAAACTGACTATCTCTACCAGGAAACTAAATGGCCGGTCAAAAAAAGATTTTGCCCAGATCAGATTTGCCGATACCGGCACAGGCATATCCAAAGCAGATATGCTCAGAATCTTTGATCCATTCTTTACTACAAAGAAGAGAGGCACCGGGTTGGGTCTGGCGATTGTTCACAACATCACAGAAGCTCATGGAGGCGCTGTCGATATTAATAGCTCGGAAGGAGAAGGGACAGTGTGTACAGTTACCTTACCTTTATTGAGTAGTCGAGGAGTATGAGATGCAAACGCAGCCGATATTAGTTGTTGATGACGAACCGGATATGAGAATAGCGCTTACTCATGCATTGAGCCGTAGTGGATATTCAGTTGAGAGCGCTTCCAGCGGATTTGAAGCTCTGGAGAAATTTGAGGCAGATAAATTCAGTCTAATAATAACCGATATGAAGATGCCTGGCATGTCCGGCATAGAAGTTTTGGGAAAGGTAAAGAAAACATCTCCCAAAATTCCGGTTATAATGATTACTGCCTACGGAACAATCAACAATGCCGTAGAAGCTATGCAGGAAGGGGCTTCAGACTACATTCTCAAACCTTTCTCCACGGAAACCTTAGAAGCCGCTGTTAAAAAAGTTCACTCAAACTCAAATGGCAAGGCTCAAGACAAATCGCTTGAGGTCTATTCAAAGAGAAACTCGGAAACTAAGAAAATTATAACTTGTGACTCAAAGTTCCTTAAGATCCTGGAATTGGCTAAAAACGTGGCTCCCAGCAATGCCACAGTTCTTATCATGGGAGAAAGTGGAACAGGAAAGGAATTATTAGCTTCCTTTATTCATCAGCATAGCGGCCGGAGCGAGAGGCCTTATGTTGCAATAAACTGCGCTGCCTTGCCCGAAAGTTTAGCTGAAAGTGAACTATTTGGTTACGAAAAAGGGGCCTTTACCGGAGCGGCAAGCAGAAAGATAGGTAAATTTGAATTGGCTAATCATGGTACTATTATTCTGGACGAGATAACCGAGATAGCTATACCGCTTCAAGCCAAACTTTTAAGGGTGCTTCAGGAAAGAGAGATTGATCGGGTTGGAGGCGGCAAACCTGTTCCGGTTGAGGCAAGAATCATCGCTATCAGTAATATTGATCTAAAGAAAGCTGTCAAAGAAGGAAAGTTCAGGGAAGATCTATTCTACAGAATAAATGTTATTCCTCTCACCATTCCGCCATTACGGGAGCGAAAGGGCGATATACCATTATTGGCGAATTATTTTTTAGAAAAATATAGTTCAAGCAATAACAAAAAGATGGCAAAGATAGCTGAGGAAACAATTTCCCTTCTTTTAAGGTACGATTGGAAGGGGAATGTAAGAGAATTGGAAAACACTATTGAAAGGGCCGTACTTCTTGGCAGGGGCGAAGTTCTTTTACCTAAACATCTATTTTTAGAGGAACTGGGAAGTAATGGAAGAAAGTCGGTTTCCATCAGGGTTGGCCTGTCTGTAAAAGAGATGGAAAAGGAGTTGATCTTTCAGACACTGGAAGAGGTAAATAACAATCGGACCCATGCAGCAGAACTTTTAGGGATCAGCATCAGGACATTGAGAAACAAATTGAGAGAGTATAAAGAAGGCACTTCTTTCTAGAGATAGGCAAGTATTGCCTATTTGAAGGGAGGAACTTATCAAAGACGAATTGGAGGCAATAGGATCAGTGGAAAGATATTACAGAAATAGCTGATAAGTCAGTAAGTTGGAGCAAAAGCTAATTATTGACGTTGCTTCTGGTATGGTATTTGCTCTGTAGAATAACGAGAGTAAAAAAGATTTTTAAAAACAGTTCAGCCACTAAGGCACAAAGGCACGAAGTGAATAATAATCTGCTTTTAAAACACTTATCTGAAGAAGGAAATTGCATAGCAAGAACAATAGCTAATACAGAATATAGGAAAAATAATTTTATGATCTTAGTGCCTTGGTGTCTTTGTGGCAAGATGCCTGAGCAGTTACAAAGATTTTTAAAAAAGGAAGAAATCTAAAAATGGAACCACAAGGAATATTTAGCGGAACAATTCCTCTTTTGGAAAAGACTTTAGACTTGAGATCCATGAGACACAATTTGATCACTTCAAATATCGCCAATATGGATACTCCTAATTATAAAGCCTTTGACATAATTATTGAAGAAGAGCTTGAAAAGGCAATGGGGACAGGAAAAAATATAAAGCTTGAAAAGACCAGATCCGGACACCTTTCCGGAAGGGAAACACGCGTTGATAATATAAAATCCAGAACTGCCGACACTCAACAATTCACCATGAGAGGCGACGGCAATTCTGTGGATATTGATAGGGAAATGGCAAACCTGTCGGAAAATAATTTGATGTATAATGCTTTAGCCCAAATTATTTCCAAAAAATTTGAAGGGCTAAAAAATGTTATTAAAGGAGGGAGATAGGTAAAAAATGAATTTTTTAGATGCCCTTCGCATAAGTTCTTCAGGACTGACCGCTCAAAGACTCCGAATGAATCTGATTTCCAGTAATCTGGCTAATATTAACACCACCCGTACACCGCAGGGCGGTCCTTACAAAAGAAAAGATGCAGTTTTTGCCGCTCATACGGATCGTCAATCTTTTAGAAACATGCTGAAGTCTCAAATAGCCGGCAAATCATCTGAAGTGAGGGTAGTTGGAATCATTGATGATCCAAGACCTCCTCAATTAAAATACGACCCTCAACATCCGGATGCAGATAAAAATGGATATGTGGCAATGCCGAATATCAATTTAATTGAAGAAATGGTTAATATGATGTCGGCTACCAGGGGTTATGAGGCAAATGTGACTGCTGCCAAGGCTACAAAAAATATGGCTTTAAAGGCTCTGGAGATAGGACGCTAAGTATGAAAGAGATTGCTATTCAAAAAAATATAGAAACATCGCTTCTTTCCCCTGTCAGAATGAAACAGATGCCTGAAGAACCTGAGAAGTCTTTTGGCGAAATATTATCAAGTTCGATAGGCAGGGTAAACCAGCTCAAAAAGGAGGCGGATCAGGCTGTCCAGGCACTGACCACAGGTCAGGAAACAGATATCCATGGAACTATGATTGCCTTAGAGAAGGCATCAGTCTCTTTTCAATTGATGATGCAGGTGCGCAATAAGGTTATAGATGCCTATAAGGAAATTGCGCGAATGAGCGTCTAGGGATTGAAGATTGAAGATTGAAGATTGAAGATTGACGATTGGATGATTGGTGGATTGAACGAATCGACAAATTAACGAATTAACGAATTAACAAATAATGGCATGGAAAAAATGACGCAATCATTTTCTGAGTTTCCCTTACAGCTAAAAACATTATTAAAGAATCTTACCCTTGGTAAAAAGATTGCTCTTTTCACACTTGTCGGGGGTACAATATTGGGTTTTATCTTTTTAATGACCTGGACAGGAAGGCCGGATTTCCAGCTTCTTTACTCTAATTTAGATCCGGAAGATGCCGGAGCAATATTGACCAGATTAAAAGATCAAAAAATTCAGTACCAGATTTCTTCTGACGGAAACTCTATTCTGATTCCAGGAGAACGAATATATGAAACCAGGATGGAATTAGCTTCCCAGGGTTTGCCGCAGGGTGGCGGTGTTGGTTTTGAGATTTTTGACAACACAAAGCTCGGGATGACCGAATTTGTCCAGAACGTAAACTACCAGAGAGCATTGCAGGGAGAGTTGTCTCGAACAATCAATAAATTTGCTGAAATTGAAAGCTCAAGAGTTCACATTGTTATGTCGTCAAAATCTCTATTTATTGAGGAAGAGGAGCCGGCAACAGCTTCGGTTGTCTTGAAGATTCGTTACGGCAGGAGGTTAAGCAAGGATCAGGTTCAAGGCATTGTTCATCTTGTTTCATCGAGTATTTCCGGTTTAAATCCGGAAAATGTGACGGTAGTGGATAACAAGGGGAAGATGCTGGCAGGGTTTAAAGATAAATCTACAATGGGGAGAGTGAGTTCTGATCAGTTGGAGTACCGGGAAAAAGTGGAAATGGGTTTAGAGAATAGAATAAAAACAATGCTGGAAGGAGCATTAGGATCAGGCAAGGCTATCGTTAGAGTCTCATGTGACCTGGATTTTAAGAGACAAGAGAAGACAGAAGAAATGTATAAGCCGGATAATAAGGTGGTTAGAAGCGAACAAATTTTTAATGAGACTTCCAATGAAACGGAGAGATATCCAATAGGTATTCCCGGCGCACTTTCCAATACCAATGTGCCGGCAGGGGAAACAAAAAAAACCATACCGGGTGGTGGTTTGAAATTTCAGAAACAGGACCGAACTGTTAATTATGAGATAGGTAAAGTCATCAGCCATACGGTAGAACCGATTGGAAAAATCAATAGAATATCCGTAGCAGTAATTGTGGATGGAACTTATAAGAATATTAAAGGGAAAGACGGAAGCCAAGAATTGAAGTATCTGCCAAGGACTCAAGAAGAGATGGATAAACTGGAAAATATCGTCAAAAGAGCGGTAAATTTTGATGCTAAAAAAGGGGACGAATTAGAAATCGTCAACATGCCCTTTGAAGCTGCTAAGGCGGCGGAAGGCGAGGAAAGTATAATGGAGGAAGGCTGGCTTTCTAATTTAAAACATTATACGTCTTTCGTAAAATATATCTTTTCATCTATTATTTTGCTTCTATTCTTCATATTTGTAGTCCGTCCGTTAGTCCGATGGTTAACCTCAAGTTCGATCGGAAGTATGGAAATGTTAAAGCAACTTCCCAAGACCGTTGGGGAGATTGAAAGTGAATATGCTCAAGAAATGAAGAGCTTTCCTTTCACAGATCGTGCTTTAGATATAATAACAAAAGATAATGAACGTTCCGCAAATTTGATACAAGATTGGTTGAAGGAAAAGTAAAGTGATTGGTTGATTGGTCGAGTGGGGAATTAGTCGAGCGGTCGAGTAGGGAAATGGTCGAGTGTCGGGTGGCATGGACAAACTTGTTTGTCCATGTCTGGCCGAATTAACGAATTAACGAATTATGGATACTAAAAATTTAGCAGTAGCAGGTTCGGTAAAAGTTGCTATTCTTATTCAATCCATGGATGAAGATAGATCGCAAAAGATTTTATCCGAGCTGAGTTTCAGCGAAAGAGAGTTGGTAAAGAAGCATCTTTCTCAAATGGGGACGATTTCGCCGGACGTGGTAGAAAAGGTGGCAAGAGAGTTTACCGAAATAATAGGACGACCAAAATCTTATGCGATAGAAGATGGTTTGATCAGCAAGGAGGAGGATGACGCTTCAATCTTAAAATCGCCAAGTCTGAAAATCCTTCGATCTTTAGATGCCGATCGTCTCATTCAGCTCATTAAAGATGAACACCCACAGACTATTGCCATAATCATTGCTCATCTTAAAGCTGAAACGGCCAGCGAAGTATTGTCCGAACTATCTGAAGAAATAAGGTCGGATGTGGCAATCAGAATTGCCAGCTTGAATAAAGTTGTATCAGGGATGATTGAAGAGATAGACAGGGTTTTTGAAGATGTCCTGAAAGGTAGTGAAGTTTCTGTGACTCGAAAAGCAGGTGGTGTTGAGTGCTTGGCTGAGATATTAAACCAGACAAGTGAAACTTCCGGAGAGTTGATTTTAAATGAGATTGAGGAGAGCGATCCTGAACTGGCTGACCAGATAAAGCAAAAGATGTTTGTTTTTGAAGACCTTGTACTGGTTGATGATAAAGGTTTCCAGAAAGTATTGAGACAGGTTGAAACAAGAGAACTGGCAATGGCTTTGAAAGCGGCTTCTGAGGAGGTAAAAGAAAAGGTTTTCAAGAATATGTCTGAGCGGGCAAGTGAGATATTGAGAGAAGAGGTAGAAGCATCGGGGTCTGTCAGGATGACGGAAGTGGCAAATGCACAGCAAATGATCGCAAAGATAATTCGAGATATGGAAGCCAAAAAAGAACTGATAATCAGTGGACGTAAAGGAGAAAAATTCGTTGGATAGAATCATTAAAAGCGATTGTTTGACCAGGGAAAATACCTTACAACTACACTATTTTCCGGACATATCTGTTGGGTATCCACCAAACAATATAGAAACGGGGGAAGATAATAGTTTTCAACGTATTGGTTTTGCTGAGATCAACAAGCCGTTTCCTGATCCGCCAAAAGTATCTAAGAAGAACGAAAAATCTGTTGAGGAAATAAAGCAAAAGGCCCGCGAGGAAATAAAGCAAAAGGCCCGCGATGTTGAAAAACAGGCTTATATTCAGGGCTTCGCAAAAGGAGAAAGGGCCGGTACGGAATCAGGAGAGAACAAATTTAAAGCGGTCCTGAATAATTTTCGTCAAGCCTTTTTGGAGCTGGAAAAGGTGAGAAAAGAAATTTATCTGAACGCTGAAAAAAAGACAGTAGACCTGTCTTTGGCGATAGCTAAAAAGATTGTGTGTCATGAAGTTGCCACAAACAAAGAAATTGTCTTAAATGTTGTCAAAGAAGCTATCAAAAAAGTGGTGGATCATGGAAGAATTGTGATTAAAATCAGCCCCTCCGACTTTGGGTTTATCAAAAATTCCGACTCCGGGTTTTTGAATTTTGTTGATAATATTGAAAATATCACTTTTGAAGAGGACAAGACAATTTCCAATGGTGGCTGTGTCATAGAGACTGATTTTGGAAATATAGACGCGAGGATAGAAAGGCAGTTTCAGGTGGTGGAAGAGGCATTTAAATCCGAGATTCAAAGATCAATATCCGGAGGTGTAGTAGTTCAGCCACAAAGACACTAAGACACCAAGTTTATAATATAAATTCACAATTTTATCAATCATATGCCTTCTTTGTGCCTTTGTGCCTTAGTGGCTGAACTGTTACTCAGAGGTTAAAAAATGGAATCAGCTATCGATTTAGAAAGATATTATATGACGTTGAATGCTTCATCTCCTATCAGGGCGAATGGAAAGGTAACGAAAGTTATTGGTCTGATTATTGAAGCTCACGGACCTGCATCAAGATTGGGAAGTGTATGTGATATTTATCATAAAGGAGATATGCGAAGGGTAAGGGCGGAAGTTTTGGGTTTCAGAGATAACAAAGTTTTACTTATGCCTCTGGAGGAGATCAGGGGAATAGAGCCTGGAAGTCGGGTAGTGGCCAGGGAAGAGAAGGCTCTAATAGGTGTGGGAGCCGGCCTGCTTGGAAGAGTGATCGATGGCCTTGGAAATCCCATAGACAGCAAGGGGTCTGTTTCAATTGAAAAAGAATATCCTATTTACGCAAATCCCATCAATCCTCTTTTAAGAAACAGAATAAGCAAGCCACTCGATATTGGAATAAGAGCCGTCAACGGCATTTTAACCATAGGATGTGGTCAGAGGATGGGTATTTTTTCAGGATCAGGTGTGGGCAAAAGTGTTTTGCTCGGTATGATCGCCCGTAAAACAAGCGCTGATGTTAATGTGATCGCTTTAATCGGAGAGCGGGGCAGGGAAGTAAATGATTTTATTAAAAAAGAACTTGGCGAGGAAGGGCTGAAAAGGTCGGTAGTCGTTGTTGCCACTTCGGATCAACTACCTTTAGTCAGAATGAGAGGAGCATTTATTGCTACAGCCATAGCTGAATACTTTCGTGATCAGGGTAAGCACGTAAATCTTATGATGGACTCTGTAACCAGATTTGCTATGGCGCAAAGGGAAATAGGACTTGCTATAGGAGAGCCGCCTACTACAAAAGGATATACCCCATCTGTTTTCACCTTATTGCCAAAATTGTTGGAAAGGGCCGGCACTTCTTCTAATCATGGCACTATTACAGGTTTATATACTGTGTTGGTCGAAGGTGATGACATGAACGAACCCATCGCTGATGCGCTGCGATCGATACTGGATGGACATATTGTTTTAACCAGAGATCTTGCTATGCAGAATCATTACCCTGCGATTGATATATTAAAAAGCATCAGCCGGGTAATGGTTGATGTTGCAAGCTTAAAGCAGAGGGAAAATGCCAATAAGCTCAAGGCGATAATGGCTACTTACAGAAAGGCGGAGGATTTGATAAATATAGGAGCATATGTAGCCGGCAGTAGTCACATGATTGATTATGCTATCGACATGATTGAAAAAGTAAACAGCTATTTGAAGCAGGAGATCGAAGAAAAAGTGAGCTTTGAAGAGAGCGTTAAACAGCTTGAAGGTTTGTTTATTGGTAGCCGTTCACGGCTTGAAACTTGAAATTGGAAAGTAGAAATTTGGGAGAGATTAAAATAGAAACTTGAAATCGGGAAGAACAGTACAAAAACATGAGGGCCAAATTTCCAATTTCCAATTTCTATTTTCTAATTTCAAAGTTCCGTGAACCCTGAACCCTGAACCGTGAACCATGTATAAATTTACTCTCCAGCCACTTTTAAATCACCGGAAATTTATAGAGGAGACCCTCCAGAAGGAGCTGTCTTTATTTAAAATATTGCTGGCTGATGAAAAGAAAAAACTAAAGGATTATGAAAAAGCCAGGAATAGATTCCTGGTGGAACTGCAGCAAAAACAGAGAGAAAGTATTACTGTTTCCGAAAACCTTCTATATTTTAATTTTCTTGTTCGACTGGCAGGGGATCTTAATAAGCAGAGAGATATAGTCCTGGATGTTGAGAAAAAATTTGATCGGAAACGTGATGATTTAATTGAAGCCATGAAGAATCGGAAAACGCTGGAGAAGTTAAAAGAGAAGCGCTTGAAAGCATATAATCATAAGTTGATGAAAAATGAACAGGATTTTCTGAATGAAGTGGCTATTAATATGTTTAACAGGGATGCCGGCAGAAACAATAATTGAGGGAATAAAATGATGCAAACAGATCTTCTTATCTTGCAAGATCAAAAAGAAGTTTTTTCAACAGGCATTAAAAGCGAAAAAGGGAAGGGTGATAATATTTCCAAAGCCTTAGAATCTGATGATGTGTCAGAAGGAAAGGATGCGGACTTTCTGTCTACCCTTGTTGGGATCACAAATGACCAGGAGATGTCTCAGTTAGAATGCCTTGCTCTGTTAAATTCAAGTAAAGGGGAAGCAATAGATGCTGGGAGCTTAGAGCTTAGAGCTGAGAGCTTAGAGCCTAGAGCTGAGAGCTTAGAGCTGAGAGCTGAGAGCTTAGAGCCTAGAGCTGAGAGCCTGGAGCCTGGAGCTGAGAGCTTAGAGCTGAGAGTCTGGAGCATGCCTTCAGATCTCAGAACTCAGATCTCAGAACTCAAAGCTCAAAGCACGGATTTAGAGGAAGTCACAAGAATTTCAACCAGTATAAAAGAGACTGAAAGTCCTCAAATTCCTGATCAGAAAGTTGAAGGGGCTGAAGAAGCTCTCAGCTCTAAGCTCTCAGCTCTAAGCTCTCAGCTCAAAGCTGAAAGTCCTCAAATTCCTGATCAGAAAGTTGAAGGGGCTGAAGAAGCTCTCAGCTCTAAGCTCTCAGCTCTAAGCTCTCAGCTCAAAGCTGAAAGTCCTCAAATTGCTGATCAGGAAGCCAAAGAAGCTCTAAGCTCTAAGCTCTCAGCTCTAAGCTCTCAGCTCAAAGCTGAAAGTTCTCAAATTGCTGATCAGGAAGCCAAAGAAGCTCTAAGCTCTAAGCTCTCAGCTCTAAGCTCTCAGCTTAAAGCTGAAGAAACTCAAAGCTCTAAGCTCTCAGCTCTAAGCTCTCAGCTCAAAGCTGAAGAAACTCAAAGCTCTAAGCTCTCAGCTCTAAGCTCTCAGCTCAAAGCTGAAGAAGCTCTCAGCTCTAAGCTCTCAGCTCTAAGCTCTCAGCTCAAGGCTCAAGGCTTGAATCCAAATTCTCAAGAGGCTGGAGAAATTGCCAAAAATTTAACTAAGAATCCGGCAAGCCTAGAGGCGACTCCAAAAATAGAAAGCGATTTTCAAAATATTAAAACCATAACTAAGAATACGGAAAATTTTGATAAAAATCTTTCTCACAAAGAACCCGATAATGTCCTTTTATTTCCGGAGAGCCAATCTTCTGACAGAGTATCTGATACCAGTCTGCATGCAAAAGAGACGCAGTCATCTCAAAAACCACTTCAAACCGAGGTTTTAACCCAAATAGTAAAAAAGGCTGCATTTAATCTGAAAAATGGCCAAACGGAAGTTAAGATAGATCTCAAGCCTGAATTCCTGGGTCGCATACAATTAAAGATTTCAACAGAGAATCACCAGGTAATGGTCAGAATATTGACCGAGATTCCACTGGTTAAAGATATCATCGAAAATAATATCAATCATCTTAAAGCAGACCTCCAGAATCATGGGTTGGAAATTGACAAGTTCGATGTCTTTCTTGCTCGTGACTCGGATCAATATGAGAATGGACATGAGAATGCTGAATTTCTAAAAAAGAATGGTAAAACCGGTAAAGGGGAAGTGGACGGCATTTTAGCTAAAGAAATGGAAGAGGAAGCTCAGTTTGCAGAAGAAAGAAGAGGGGCAAATCTTATTGGTGTTTTTGCCTAATATCATGTGTCTTAAGATAAAATTGGGCCTGGTTCTAACTTCGGCCGGAAATAATTAGTAAGCTAAAGTTTAAAGTGCCTAAAGTGAGCTAAAGTGCCTAAAATGCCTAAAGTTAAGGAATGCGCCTCCGGCGCTGCCAATTTATATCAGAAATTTGCAAAGCCCAAGCGGCATTGGGATTATCAATTAGCACGCCGAAGGCGTACCTTAACTTTAGGCACTTTAATATACTTTAGGCACTTTAGGCACTTCGACCGTTTATAACTTGAATTTGTTTTAGATATTTTTGGTGGCCGAAGTTAGAATTAATCCCATAAAATGTAAAGGAGGTGGGTAAATAGATGGATGTTTCAGGATTAAGTACAGTAATGAGCCGGGGTGAA
>LGVF01014769.1_pt1 | contig 11138 bp, 10 predicted proteins | sample 469901 | NCBI WGS metagenome assembly LGVF01 (sample SAMN03893561, study PRJNA290197) | marine sediment metagenome | material: sediment; isolation source: combined push core samples #3730, #5133, and #5579 collected at Hydrate Ridge | place: Pacific Ocean: Hydrate Ridge | reverse complement strand
AACTGGAAGAATTGAGAACTGGGTTACGTTGCCATTACCAAGATTATCATTTTTCATCTCTATCCGTGTTGTAGATGCCTACTATTCGTCTTAACAAGCTGTCAATCGCTAGCGCTGTCACAGTGGGGTACCTGGACAGGTTCAAACTGCAGGGACTTGCAGGTGCTTTTGTCCTGGGCTTGGCCTATGGCGTCCTGTCCGGCTCCTGCACCTTCGGATTCATTGCCCCAATTCTGGCAATAATCACCGTGCAGGAGAAATTAATGACAGGAATTTTCCTGCTTACTCTCTTTGCCCTCGGGCACTGTGCTCCCATTGCCATCGCCGGAAGCTCTTCCGCCGCTGTAAAAAAGATACTTGAAAATTCGTCTTTTCAACACAGTGGTAGTTGGTTTCGCAGGGGAGCGGGTGTGTTGATAGGCGGTCTGGGCATTTATTTTTTTGTGAGTCCCTGGCTAACCCTGTAGCTGTCAAGAAGTGTCGGCAGCAATCAGCCTATCCCTGGCCCAGCTTTATTGGACATCTTGCCGATGTCGCTTCACGGAACAGGTCAAACCTGAAAAGGCGGTAAGAGGTTCATGGTGATAGAAGCGACATAAATCACTACAACTTGATTTTGTACTGCTAATACCTGTATATTATATTATTCATTAAAATAAAATTGCCAAAATGATGCGACTCACACCGTGTGGTAGTAAGCTTACTACCATCGTCACTACGATACTATTCTATCTGACCATTTTTTTATTCTTTCCAGGCTGTAATCAGGAAACTTCCGATACCGCCACCTCAGAAGAAGTCATTCAACTTGACAAACTCCAGCCTTTACCTGTGCCCGCACCCCGGGAGCAACCAGAAGATGAATCACTGAAAGTTGCTATTGCCTCCATTCTTTCCCCTCAGGGAACCATTCAATCCTATCAGCCTTTTCTCGACTATCTTGAAAATCATATAGAAAAAGATGTCATCCTGATCCAGAAGAAAACATACCAGGAGGTCAATGATCTGCTGAACAGGAATGTCGTAGATGTAGCATTTGTCTGTACCGGGGCGTATGTCGCAAGCAAGAAAAGTATGCAGCTCCTTGTTGTGCCGCAGATCAACGGTAAAACAACCTACAATTCCCTGTTAATCGTTCCGGAAAAATCTGCGGTTCAAGAAATCGCAGAACTCAAGGGCAGTATCTTTGCCTTTACAGACCCCTTATCAAATAGCGGATATAGATATCCGGTCTCGTTGTTGGAAAAAAGAGGTGAGAAACCGGAAACCTTTTTTTCCAGAACGATCTTAACCTACAGTCATGACCGTTCCATTGTTGCCGTTGCCGATGGCCTGGCAGATGGAGCAGCGGTGGATAGCATTGTCTTTGATTTCTTTCAGAAACGAGATCCTGACATTGTTAACCAGACCAGGGTCATCCACCAGTCCGAACCATTCGCAATACCTCCGGTTGTTGTGCCTGCAGAGATAGAAAAATCAAAAAAAGATTGGTTGAAAGAGATATTCCTCAATGTTCACAAAGCCCCAAAAGGCGCCGAGGCCCTGAAAGTTATGGGAGTGGAGCGTTTTGTGGAACCAGTACCGGAACGTTATCATTTTGAGTAAACACTCCTCACATTCAGTTACTGCAGCAGCAAAGGCAGTTATCCCACAATCACTGTGGCAGGCTGGAAAAGTGGTTCTTCTGAGCATCCCATTACGGGTAAAGATTCTGGGGTTGGCACTCGGGCTGATAGCCCTGCTTGGTGGAGTAACAATCTACAGGACACAGCAGGAGGTCAATCGTAATACCGCCTTTTTCACCCGTGAAGAGAGTAAAAATATCACCCTTGAGCTTTCCTATCAGGCACGGGACTATCTTCTGATAAACGACTTGTTCGGGTTGACAAGCATGCTGAAAAACGGCGTCAACCATAGACCAGGGTTGCGTTATGCCTTTGTGGTTGATGGGAAGAACCAGGTCCTTTCTCACACCTTTGGCAGCGGTTTTCCCATGCGCCTACTTGATGTTGCCAAAGAAACCCTGATATCAAAAGCACCGGTGAGTGGCAGGATTATGACCAGTGAGGGCGCTGTCTGGGACACGGGGGCCTTGATTTTTCCTGCCGGAGATATGGTCCTGCACGTTGGTGTAAAGGAGGAGACTCTGCGTCACCAGCTTACCAGTCTCGTCAAGTCCCTGAAAAAGAACATCATCATTGTCGCTGTTATCGGTTTTTTGCTTGCCCTGTTGCTGACCTGGCTTATAACACGGCCCGTCAAACAACTTCTTGAGGCAACCAGCCGCGTCCGTCGGGGCGACTATAAACTGTCTTTGACTAAAGAATCAAATGATGAGTTTGGCCTCCTCATGGAACGGTTTAACGAAATGGTTGTCAGCTTAAAAAAAGCTGAAAAGGCTCGCCTGGAAAAAGCACATCTCCAGCGTGATTTTATGCAACGACTTATTGCCGGCCAGGAAAACGAACGAAAGCGAATTGCACGTGAACTGCATGATCAAACCGGGCAAGCGCTCGCGTCTTTTATGGTAGAGTTGAAGGTATTGGAGCAGGCAGAGTCACAGGATCGGTTCCTGCAAGGCATTAAACATCTCAAAGGTGCTATAACAGAAGAAATGGACACCATTCATAACTTGGCCGTTGAGTTACGACCAAGTGTCCTGGACGACCTTGGATTGATATCGGCAATTAAGATGTATGTTCAGGAGTTTGAAAAACGCTACGATATAACCACCAGGCTTACAGTTATTGGGTTTACGGAAAAAAGAGCGGAAGCCTGTGTGGAGACCTGTGCCTACAGGATTGTACAGGAGGCCCTAACCAACTGCGTCAAGCATGCGGAGTCTTCAGAAGTGAGCGTTATTCTTGAGTGGCGTGATACTACCATTCGTGGTGTAATCGAGGATAACGGACAAGGATTTGACTTGGATCAGGTGACTACCAGTCAAAGAATGGGAATTTACGGAATGCAGGAGCGAGCAGAATTGCTCAACGGCTCATTCAGCATAGAAAGTGATCCAGACATCGGCACTTTGGTTCGCTTTGATATTCCCGCAACAACTATGACTTGTTATGAGTAAAGAAAAAGTTTCCATTTTGCTGGTCGATGACCACAGACTCCTGATATCCGGCTTGACATTACTTCTTAACGGTGAAAAAGATTTTCATGTTGTTGGCCAAGCCGACAATGCCAATGCCGCTCTATCTTTAGCTGGCTCACTCCAGCCTGAGATTATACTCCTGGACATAACTCTGGGTAATATCAGTGGCCTTGACATCCTCCCGGAACTTCTTGAGGTCGCACCTGAAGCCAAGGTCGTTATTCTGACTATGCACAACGATTGTCGCTATCTCCAGCAGGCCATGGCCAAAGGGGCAATGGCCTTTGTTGTGAAAAAGGCCATTGACGAAGACCTGTTATATGCCATTCGTACGGTTTTACGAGGCGACATATATATTCACCCGGCCCTTGTGAGTGATTTTATGACGACCAGCCAGGATGAGAAGCAATGTTCTCATGACGAACTGCTCTGGCAGTCGCTTAGCCAGCGTGAACAACAGGTCATGCAGGCTGTTGTCCAAGGCTTCACCAGCCGGGAAATCGCAAACGACCTGTTACTCAGTGAAAAAACCATTGCCACCTACCGATCCAGAGCAATGACCAAGTTGGGTTTAAACACCAGAGCCGAACTGATGCAGCTTGTCAACCGTCTAAAAATAGTGTGATTCCAGCACCTAACCCGATCAACCCACAGCCAATGTAGGAATTTCCCCTACATTGGCCTCTGCCCTGTCAGGAAAATACCGACTTTTTTTTCCAAGTTTTCCCTCTACAACATCCTATCTGTTTGTGTCATACTTGAAGTACTACAATGTGGCAAGGTCTCTTAATCGATACACGAACCTGGACAGGCAATCATGGGGAATTTCATTTTGCCAGATGGATCAGTTTCATGCAATCCACTGATAGACGCCCACGGCCGCATAATCACTTACTTGCGGCTCTCGGTTACGGATAGATGTAATTTCCATTGTCAATACTGCCAGCCGGATGGCCCTGCAAATATTCTCCCCAGAAGTGAATTGCTTACTTATGAAGAGATGGAACGGCTGGTTCGGTTGTTAACATCTATGGGAGTCCACAAGGTTCGCCTCACCGGCGGAGAGCCTTTTACAAGAAAAGGATTGGTTTCGTTTATAGACCGAATCAAGCAGGTTCAAGGAGTCCGTGATGTAGCTATCACAACCAACGGATCGCTTGCCATTGATCATATACAACAGTTGGAAAAAATTGGCGTTTCAACCATTAACTTCAGCCTGGATACACTCTCTCCCCAGCGCTTCCAAGAAATCACAGGTCAGGATTGCTTTCACCAGGTGTTCACATCGATTCTGGCTGCAATTATGACTACCATGAAGGTGAAGATTAACGTGGTTGTCCTTGATGAAAATACTGACGAGTTGAACGATCTGGCAATGCTTGCCCGTGACTATCCGGTGGATGTCCGTTTCATTGAAACAATGCCATTTAACGGCCAACAACAAAACCGGCAAGGGGCATTGAACCATGCAACTATTAAGCAGTATATCAAGGATTCTTTTACTGACGTTGTTTCCCTCCTGCCGGTTGATTCAACCACAGCTCAATCGTACAAGGTGCGGGGTTTCCAGGGCACCCTTGGGGTCATAGGGGGACGAAGCAGATGTTTTTGCCAGCAGTGCAACAAGGTCCGGATCACCCCGCAAGGGACGCTCAAAACCTGCCTTTACGATGATGGCGCCCTTGATCTGAAGATGATGCTCCGAAGCGGTGACAGCGACCGGGACATAGAAAAAGCGATCAGGCAGGCTGTTCGTGTTCGCCACGAAGACGGTGCCACAGCCGAACGTAAACGGCAAACCAAGGACGGAAGAACAATGGCTACTATTGGCGGTTGAGGGGAGACTATGGATAAACACAATAAAGGTTACATAGAGGCAATCTGCACCAGCGACAAGAAAGGCAGAATTAAAAAAGCCGTTGACAGCGCTATGGTAGATACAAATTGGGGAATCGTGGATGACGCCCATGCCGGTCCCTGGCACAGACAGATCTCTCTCTTAGCAGGGGAGAACATTGACACAGTAAAAAAACAGCTACCCGGTCTTAAGCATGGTGCTTTTGCGGAAAATATCGTCACCAGGGGGATTGATCTAAGCGAATTGATGGTTGGAGATCGGCTGCAGGTTGCTGATCAGGTCCTGTTGGAGGTAACGCAAATCGGCAAGGAATGCCATAATGCGGGGTGTGCCATTAAAAAGGCGACCGGCGATTGCATCATGCCGAAACAGGGGCTGTTTACCAGGGTTATTCAAGGTGGAAAGGTCACCAAAGGATGCAAGGTGAAACGAGTAGTGGAAAGAGAGGAATAAGGCGGCTAAAAACGCAGTAAAAACAAAGAAAAAGGAGGATTGCATGCAGATCAAACGACGCGACTTTCTAAAGCTCAGTGCAGCAGCAGGTGTTAGCACTGCTGTATTCAGAGGAGCGACCCTGAATGCTTTTGCGGAAAGCAAAGGTGGAGAAATAAAAGGTGAAGCTCCGGGAGAATGGAAACCAACCACTTGCCAGGGGTGTACGACCTGGTGCCCGGCAGAGGTCTTTGTCCAGGACGGCAGGGCAGTGAAGGTGCGTGGCAACCGTTATTCAAAGCAGAATGAAGGCAAAGTTTGCCCGCGTGGTCATCTGTCTTTGCAGCAGCTCTATGATCCGGATCGGGTAAAAGTACCCATGAAACGGACAAACCCCAAAAAAGGACGAGGAGTTGATCCCAAGTTTGTGCCCATCTCCTGGGACGAGGCTCTGGACACCATTGCTGACAAGATGATGGAACTGCGCAAGGCCGGTGAACCGGAAAAGTTTGCCTTGATGCGTGGCCGGTATACCTATATGCGGGATCTAATCTATGATGTTGTACCAAAAGTGTTCGGCTCTCCAAATAATATCTCCCATAGCTCGACCTGTGCAGAGGCAGAAAAATTCGGTTCATTCTACACAGAAGGGTATTGGTCGTATCGTGACTACGATCTGGATAAAACCAAGTACCTCCTTGTCTGGGGCTGCGATCCGGTCAGCTCAAACCGCATGGTCCCGGCATCCATTAAAAGACTCGGTGATGTTATTGACAGGGCAACAGTGGCTGTGGTTGACCCAAAATTAAATAATACCGCTGCCAAAGGACATGAATGGCTGCCGGTCATCCCCGGTACTGATGGGGCGTTGGCCCTTGGAGTTGCCCATGTCCTTTTGACCGAAGGGCTTTGGTATAAGGGTTTTGTCGGTGATTTCAAGGATGGCAAAAACCAGTTCAAGGCCGGAAAAGAAGTGGATGAGTCTGCCTTTGTCGAGAAGGAAACCCATGGTTTGGTCAAATGGTGGAACATTGCAGTTAAAGATATGACTCCGCAAAAAGCGGCTGAACTATCGGGTGTGCCAGCAGAACAGATCATCCGTGTAGCACGTGGTATGGGCAAAGCTGCTCCCAATGTCTGTGTCTGGATGGGGCCTGGTGCTGCGATGCATGTTCGGGGTGGATATTCGGCCATGGCTGTTCATGCGTTGGCCGGTCTTGTTGGCGGATCAGACAGTGAAGGCGGCTCGCTACAGACGGCGAAGATTCCCGTCAATAAACTCAATAAAGACCAGCTGAAAACGTTTCAGGACGATCTGGCCAAAAAACACTCCAAGATGAAAAAAATTGATCAGCGAGGTTATTTAAATCTGCCTGCTATCAGTAAAGGAAAATCCGGTGGCGGTGTTTCAACAAACAATGTAGTCCATGGAATCCTGAACAAGGATCCCAACGAGATCAAAGTGCTCATCGGCTATATGAACAACTTCGTCTTTTCCTGCAACGGAACAAAGCTTTGGGAAAAGGCCCTGGCATCCGTGCCATTTACGGTTCATCTGACAACCAATGCCTCGGAGTTCACCCAGTTTGCCGACATTGTCCTGCCATGCTCTATTACTATGTTTGAAAAGTTGGGCTATGTCAAAACCAAGGCCAATCGATACGCCACATGTACCTTGGTGCAGCCGGTGGTGGAACCGATGTGGGATGTCATTGCCGATGAAACCGAGTTCCCCTTCCTGCTTGGTGAAAAACTAAAAGAGCGTGGTTTCCCGAATCTGTATGATGCCCTGACAACCATGTACGCAGATGTGGAGACAGGGAAAAAGGCGAAAAACGGCAAGGAGCTCACCGAGTTCGGCCTCAAATACTATACCGCTCCACTATGGGATGGTAAAAAAGATGTGGGCGGTGACAAGATCAACGGCTGGGCCGAAATGCAAAAACGTGGCATGTGGAATTCAAGCGCCTACAAGTACAAAAAACATTGGGGAGGGAAATATAAAACCAAGACCGGTAAGTTTGAATTTTATAGTGAAACCCTGAAAAAAGCCCTTGGAGCCCATGCAGAGAAACACAAAGTCGACATTGACAAGGTGCTTGAAGAGTCCAACTACACAGCGCGAGGCGAACTGGCCTTTGTACCCCATTATGAACCACCACACCGCAATGGGGATATGAAGAAGTACCCCTTTGTCTTCGTCGATTACAAATCACGACTCAACCGGGAAGGGAGGAGCCAGAACTGCCCATGGTACTATGAGTTCAAACATGTTGATCCCGGTGATGTGGGCCATCAGGATACGCTGAAGATCAATCCGATCGATGGTGCCAAGCTCGGCATCAAGGATGGTGACAAAGTACGCATCACTTCAGAGGGAGGTAGTGGTGTTGCGACCGCTCATCTCTGGGAGGGAGTGCGACCGGGTACAGTGGCTAAGGCCTATGGCCAGGGACATTGGGCGTACGGTAATGTTGCTGCCAAGGATTATGCCAAGGCTGAAGAACGTGGTATCAATAACAATACCATCATTCCCTGGGATATTGACAGGCTATCCGGTTCTAATGCCAGAAACGGTGGTCAGGCTGTTGTCAAAATCGAGAAGGTTTAACCTAAGAGGAGGTCGCTATAATGACGCAATATGCGATGGTCATAGACATGAGAAAATGTGTAGGCTGCGGTGGATGTGCCCTTGCCTGCAAAGCCGGGAACAATACGGCCCTTAGAAAGGATGGTCAGACCCATAACTGGGCCGACTTTCTCCACGAAACAAGCGGTAAGTTCCCCAATACGAAATATAAGACAACACCAGTGTTGTGTAATCACTGCTCCAATGCCCCCTGTGTTGAGGCCTGCCCCACTGAGCCCAAGGCGATGTATAAAACCAAGGATGGCATCACCATGCATAACAATGAACGCTGCATTGGCTGTCTTCAGTGTCAGGAGGCTTGCCCGTATAGCATGGACGAAGTGAAACGCGATGGTGAGCATGGCGAATACAGTGTGATCAGTTTCAATGAAGAAGGTGAGCCATACCAGCCTTTTTATCAGGATAAAGATGAGTTGATCCCTGGCTGTACGGCATCTGGTGCTGAAATAGCCCAAAAAGCCGGGGCCACACCTCCCTATGAAACAAAATATTCACACCCTGATTATGAAAGTGTTCGGCGAGACGGTATCGTTGAAAAATGTATCTTCTGTGAACACCTGGTGAAAAAAGGAGAGCTTCCCTACTGTGTTGAGGCCTGTCCGGCAGGTGCCCGTGTTTTCGGCGATCTGGAGGACCAGACAAGCGATGTCGCCAAACTGCTGAAGAAACACAAACCCTCTGTACTCAAAGAGGAAGCAGGTACCAAACCAAACGTCTATTATATCCGGGAATACGGCGTTTAAGAATAGTCATCATTGCAGGGGGCAGTCACCGGCTGTCCCCTCTACTTTTTCAAAATACAATGGATAACACAGAGAACGACTTGTATCAGTTGCGATCCGATACTTACCGACTCCTTGCAGCAGCCTTTTATCCGCCCGATCGTGAAATCTTTCAGGAGGAAGGTCTCTGCAGGAATCTGGAGATGCTTTGCAGTGAGCTTTGTCCTGATGCTGTTTCCCATTGTCAGGACATGGCGGATGGGCTGCAGAAAAGCAGTACAGAGGAGTTGCAGGTGGAACATGCGGCCTTGTTTGTCGGCCCTTTTGAGCTTCTGGCTCCCCCATACGGTTCTGTATACCTGGACGGTAAGCATGCAATAATGAGTGATTCAACCGTTGCAGTACAAAAGTTGTATCGTCAGGCCGGGCTCGAGCTTACGGAAAAAGAAGTCCCTGATCATATCGCTCTGGAGTTGGAGTTTGCCAGTTACCTTGCCGGAAAAATCCATGGTCTGCAACCTGCTACTGATCGTGATGAGATGGAGAGGTATCTGAAACTCTATGGTCAATTTGTCCAAGATACATTGCTGGGTTGGGTTCCTGAGTTTTGTCAACGAATCAGGTCTGAGACCAAAAATGTACTGTATCACTCCCTTGCAAGCTGTCTTGAGAAGTTTGTGAGGAGAGAAAACCAGGAGTTAGCCCAGGTGGTGGCTGAGGAAGCCTGCTGATGCTCACAGAACTCTTTGGTTGTGTAGCAGCAACAACTGAGTGGATTACTCTTGTTCCGTCACGATGCCTGAGAAATCGACAGAGATCGAGCCAATGCCGACGCTGTAGCGACAGTTGTCCTGAAAAGGCGATATCATTTCGACCGACTGTCAATATAGCCACAGAGCAGTGCTCAGGCTGTTTATCCTGCACGGCCTCCTGCCAGACCGAAGCTTTGGTTCCCACCTCTTCAACTTTCCAGTTCCGGCAAACGGTGCTCAAGCGGCAGCCAAAGAAAGTTTCACTTGCCTGTAAAACAAATCCCTATGGCCAGGCTAATGCACGTGTTGAGTGTCTGGCTGTCTTGTCATTTATGGACCTGGCTGCCTTGGTTTTGATGATTGATAGAGTCGAGATCCACCTTGGCTCTTGCCGTACATGTCCCCGGGCTCAGGCAATACCCTTACTACAGGACCGAGTTGAGCAGGTATCACAAATAGCTCAACTTTTCACTGACAGAGGAATTACCTACATCGATCATTCGGCTGTTCAGAAATCACTGCAGCAGGAACGAAGGGCCTTTTTCCAATCCCTAAAACGGTCAATTCTGGACACGATACCCGATGTTGGCAATAAACAGGATGGACCCCAAAAGGCCGGGAAACATATTCCTGACCGTCTTCAATTTCTTCAACAAGCCCTTGCTGCAACCGAACAATCTGTGCGAGAAGAAGCTGAAACCAGGTTATTCTATTCCATAACCGTGGGAAGAAACTGTAACCATTGCAGACGATGTGCCGCCGCCTGCCCTACGGGGGCGCTAACATGCAATAAGAAAGAAAAAGTGTTACACTTTGCCGCAAACAGATGTAGTGGCTGCGGGCTGTGTATAGAACTTTGTCCCGTTAACGCTCTGACGTGGTCTGGTAAAAAAGGAGATGAAAAAGAGTATGGGCGAGATGATTTGTTACTGCCACAATTACACGGCAAACGATCTGGAAAAGGATGTGTTTGAACATGGGCACTCCACCATTATGGAGCAGATCATTGCTGAGTCAAAAGCCGGTAACTGTAACTGTAAAACGAATAACCCTAAAGGGCGCTGATGCTTGAACGATGTTCGCCAGGTGGTGAACGCAGCATTGAAAATAATCGGGAAAGATACCCCGTCGGGATTGCAGACACTGTAATGCTCTGGGGGGGGTGGATTACCCCTATTTTTGCTTGGTGGCGGTATCTTGACCCTGATGGTTGTCATAGGCGTTATTACTGCTACGTTGACTGTTGCCGGTATATTTCTTGGCCGGAAAATTGACACCATCTGAGGAGGAAGGGGCGGGGCGTAAGATGGATTCCCAAATAAGCTGACTCAAAAGGGTTGAGATTTGCCCTGCCAATACTAATCATCCCCCCCTTTAGCAATTAGAGATGGCTCCTATGAAGTTCTTGCAGCTTTATGGTTTGCTTAAATTACGGTGTCTACTGTACATTGATGATTTTCATTCAAGCAATCTGCTACCACTCTGTTCCCCGCCGATTCATTTTGTAAAAATAGAGATTGTATAAGGTAAGGTTAAGCGGTGGTAGGCACACACTCAGTTAGGATGTTTCCTGTTGATATACGATGAGCATACTGGCAGAGTTGCTCAAATCTCTTTACAGGAT
>LGVF01058775.1_pt1 | contig 11155 bp, 13 predicted proteins | sample 469901 | NCBI WGS metagenome assembly LGVF01 (sample SAMN03893561, study PRJNA290197) | marine sediment metagenome | material: sediment; isolation source: combined push core samples #3730, #5133, and #5579 collected at Hydrate Ridge | place: Pacific Ocean: Hydrate Ridge | reverse complement strand
CAACCACATAGAGTTAAGGTGGTTTATAATTATGGATTTGATCGGGTACCGCGGGATATACAGCAATTAACAACGGTAATAGCAGCACTGAAGATGCTTCTTAATCACATAGGAAATTCGGTTGATGATATAACATCCTATTCAGCATGCGGAATCTCGCTATCTGTGGGTGAACCATATACAGCGTCTGCACGTGCAATTGAGTTACTTGTTAAGGAAATGCAACGAATAATCGCTGCAATTGGTAGAACAAAAGAAAGTATACATATCGGATGAGGTTTTGAATGACAAGAAATGCAAGAATAAGATTTGGTTTACTTGATAAATTCCAACAGGTTCTAGATGATTGGGCGGGTAGAGAAGCTATTAGAGTATCTATTACTGAAACAATCGATGAAATGGGACAGGTGATCGATAGATCAACAACTGAAACAACATTCTATACACTTATAGGGAATCCGGGTATGTCTACAAATCCACAACAGATAGGATTTCTTCAACCTGGAGAACTGTGTATGTATGCAAAAACTTCAGATGATATAGTAGCTTTTTCACAATTAACGCCAACTACCACACGAAGGGATGAAATACGGTATGAGGAACTAACATATCGTCCGGAACTTACAAATAAGGTTTATGATGTGGATGAGGAAGTTTTACACGTCTTTAAGCTAAAGAGGTTATCAGTATGATAGAAATAAATATAGAAGACCTTAATAAAAAAGAAATTGGTACACGAACGGGACCCGTTAAGGTAACGCGTGAGGGGAAAACTTTTACACAATATCGCCGGGTTGGTAAGAAGGAATCTCCACGTAAGGGTACCGGGAAACTCGATACACTCCCTCAAGAGATAAAGGATGAGATCTTACACCAACGTTCTTTGAATACATCTGGAAATGAGATTAAACGTATTATAGATGATTTAATCAGACCTACAGATAATAAAGGTGAATTTGTTTTTATTGTAGAAAATAAAGATATAAGAAAAAATCTCCAATCAAAACTCGATGCGGCGAAAGAATCAGGTAGTAAAGCACTACATGAAGGAAAACAAGAAGAAGCCACCAAATATAATAAGGAATATCGTAGATTATTAGATCTAGTGAATACAGAGGTCCCCATATCCGTAAGTAAGATCATAGGTGAAGACGGAAAGCTTAAGGTATCAGGACAGGGTATTACGGAGTGGGCTAAATCAAAAGGTGTTGAAGCACGTAAGAAGAGAAAAAGTGGTGCTGAAATACGAGAAGAGATTGAATCGAAGTGGAAGGATGATTGGAAAAAGGTAAATGAGGAAAAATCCGATCTTGAAACACAAATCAAAGAACAGGATACTGATATTGAAGCATATCGAAAACAAAGAAAGAGTTTAGAAGATAAATTATCTAATTGTCAGAATAAACTATTTCAAGCTAAAAATAAATAATGGAGATATATAAAATGACTGATATAAATGAATTAATAGAAACTGAACTTGAGAAAGGACGAACGAAGGGTGCGAAAGACAAGAAGAAGAGAAAATCACTTGGGGATAGAATTAAATCTGCTTTCAGTACAAAAGAAAAAGCAAAAGATCATCCTGGTAGTCCCACAAGACCACCAGAAAACGCTGATGTTCAACTTAAAGCATTAAAACGTGCACAGAAGCGAAGACGTTAAAATATGTGGAGTTTGGCAGGATCTCCCTAAAACCTGCCATTAGACAAGCGTCTAATGTGGAAAACGTGCTCAAGTGAGCTTTATTTTAATCACAAAGGTGATATAATTGGAATTAGATATAGATTTTTCTAATATTTCTAAACGATTTTCTAAAGAAGAAATTATGAAAAATATTAAACAAGCTATGGAGAGTGTTGCTATTGATTGGGAGGCTGAAGCAAAACGTATAGTGAGTGAAGGTTCGGTAGACTCAGGGAGATTTTTAGATTCTATCCATTATGAAATGTCTGATAATAATGGTGAAATAGGTTTTACCGGTTACGATGGTGTAGAATATGGTATATACCATGAATATGGTACTATAAGACATTGGGTACCGTTTTATTATTATGGGGATACATCGAAACCTATATTGGCTGATTGGGGAAGACGTGTTCTTGGTCTTACAGAAGAAGAAATGGTTATTATGGGTGGAATTGAGGTAGAACTTAAGGAGTTAATGGCATTCCGTAAGGCACTTATTTATGCAGAAAGTCAAGCACAAGAAATATTCTATGAAGTATTTAATAAATAATATAATTAAGGAGAAATATGACATTAAAAAATATATCATTAACAACCTACATTGTTGGATTACTTAGACAAAATATAATTGATCCAAATTTAGTAAATCGGGCATCCCAGTTTGGACAGTGGATTTATGGTGATAGACCAAAAATAGTAAAATTATTAAATGATAAAAATAATTTTCCTAGAATTTCTGTTGAATCCGTATCATCTATAACAGAATCTGAAATCGGTATGAGTTGCACAGAACACGAAGAAATAGGATCTCTTAGGATTAATGTGTGGACTGTCCGAGATCTTATATGTACTGTTGTATCAACTTTAGATGAATCACATGTATATGATTCTACAGCATCAAATTATAATTTAACGAATCTTCCGGTATCTAATATATCTACAGTAACCGGGATAATAAATACCCTTCCATATACATTTATAAAAAATACTGATTATCAACTTATAGATAGTGATGAAGATGGATTTTATGATTCGTTACAGTGGTTAGGTAATGATGTACCAGATCACACGTCAACATTTTATGTTAGTTATCAACGGAAAGCGAGTACTGATGAACTCTGTAGATTTATATCTTATGAAATAAATAAATATCTTAGAGATAATTGGAGATTATGGGTTGATATTCCGATTTGGGGATATCGAAAGACTGGTGGAAATCCCGTGGAATTTGATAATGAGCTTGGAGTGTATAGATATGAACTAACATGTTCATTTAGTGGAATAAATATTGGAGATAGTATATAAGGAGGTTATAAATATGGTAGAATATTATTTAGGAAAAAGGGGCAGGTTTGCTTATGGAAAAGAGAGTACGTACGGTGGTTCAGTATCTTCTTCGGAATGGGGATTTATTCCGATAAATAACATAACACCGACAAGTAAATCTACAATGGAACAGATTAATACATTAGATGAGACACCATCACGTGATGTAAGTGATTATTTTGAATCATTACGAACGTATGGAGCAACTGTGGAAGGATTGATTCAACATTTTGCATTCTGTATGTTAGCATGGGGTGACGATAATTATTCATCACCTAATCATGTAATAACAGGAACACATGATATACCGTCGTTTGCGATGAATTTTGGATATGATAAATCATCTGGTAATAATCATATAATTGAACAAACCGGATGTAAAGTTAATAAACTTGATATATCATGTGAAAAAGGTGAATTTTTGAAATTTAATGCAGAAGTTATAGCACAAAAGGGAACTACACCGACTTCATTCCGTAGTTGGTATAATGGAGCTAGTAAGAGACATTATTCTATAACTGAAATGGAACCATATCATTATTCAGGATCTACTATAACGATAAATGATGATGTATATTGTGCAACGGATTCAATTAAGTTATCTATAAATAATAACTTACTTAGTGAACCAACACTTTGTGCACCCAATGGAAAGAGAATAGGGGAACCAGTACCACAAATTAGAGAACATGATGCATCGGTTACGGTCCGGATGAAAGAACCAGATCTATATGATTTGTGGGAAATTGACGATTATGTATCTGGAACGACATCTTTTAGATTTGTGAGTGGTTCTAGTACATTGACATTTACACTAAATGATATGAGATTCGAATCAGCAATAAGTCCAGTGAATCTCAGTGATGGAATAGTACTAGTAGAATTACCGATGAAGTGTACAAGTATATCAGTAAATGAAAATAATTCAATAGGAGTTGAATATTAATGAAGGCAAATAAGAAAGCTAAATATTTTTCTAAACGTGGAGAGACTGATGTCGAGATAAAAATTAATGATGAGATATTGAAATTAACAGTTATTGTACCGACAAATTATCAACACGATGTGGCAATGGATAAATATACTGATGTAACCACGAGTGGTACGGTAGATGTACGAGCGGCAGATCTTCTTGAATATCGATTACTGAATTATATTATATCACTTCCATTTGAAGTACCTTATGATGATACAATGGAGACATTTGGAGATTGGAAAGATGCTGATGAGAATCAGAAAAAGGTAGCGATAAGTATGATGGATCCTGAACTTCGTGATAAAATAAATGATAGAATATCTGGTGTTGAGGAGTTATCAAGTGAGGTTGTGGGAAACTGAGAGTAGCGGTTTTTACTGGTATTGTAGATAAATCTATCTTACCACTATGGGACCGTATTAATCTAGCGATTATTATGAAATGTTTACCATCACAAGTTGATAATGAATCACATAAAGATATGCAAGCATTGAAGGTAATTTTATCGGCACAAGAAGAATATAAAGAAAGAGAAAGGAATAAAGGTGATTAAATGGTAGTTCCAATAGCAGCAAGTATGGCAGTGAAAGGTGTGTTTAAAGCTGGTGGATTATTAAGTGGTTTGAGTACCACTGCTGCAAAATTGAAAGAAGCCGGAATGCGTAGTAAATCTACGACTACAGAAATGAAAAGAATGGCAGGACATGCTAAAAAATTAGGAATGGCTCTTACCGGTATCAGTGTTGCCGGGTTTACAGCACTTATGCTGTCGGCTCCACAACTTGCCGGATCATTAGCAAAAATTAAAACTGAATTAACACTGATGGCGTATGCTGTTGGTGCTAAGTTGAAACCAGCACTGGATGCTGTAGGTACAATATTACGTGGTATACGTACAGGTGATTGGACTGTTGTAAAACAAGGTGTCAAGGATTTAACAACAGCACTTTTTGAATTAATGGCAATACCAGGAACATTTATTATCGATCTTATCTTTGGTGAGGGTACGGCAGAAAAGACAAGAGAAGATCTATTTAGATGGTTAGATGGATTAAAAACAGAATGGGAAGCTGGTGATTTACCGGGTTTTTTGTGGAAATTGATAGCAGATCCGGCAATATGGTTAATGGATAGATTAGCAGAAGCGAAAAAGAAAATAATGGCATGGGCATCTGGAATTGTGATAAGATTTGTTACCGATATATCGACAAAAGGATTAAGTACAACATTACGTAATTTACCAGTTATAGGAAAAATGATGCAATTTGGAGGATATGACCGTGCAGTAGAACAGAAAGTAGAAAATATGCAAAAATATGGAACTGCTGCTGAACCATGGGCTGGTGGTGGAATGAGTACTTATGGTCCTACTATGAATATACCTGCAAATGAGAGATTAAGTCCGAATATAAATATAGATTTTAAAGGTGCTAATATTACGACAACGAGTGAAGAAGACGTTAAAGTTCTAGCTGAAAGAGTAGCAATGGCAATTGCAACATCACAACAAGCATTAATGATATAGGTGATTTTATGGGACAATGGAAAATCGGATATGTGACGGGTCTTAGTAATATGGGTACTTATACTCAGGGAATGGAAGCGTATCATCCATTCGGAGCAAAAACACTCATACTTGATAGTACAAAGATGTGTAGAGCTGTAGGTACCGTATCTACAGCATATTACAATGGTATCGGGTGTGATAATATTGTGAATTATCCGAATAATGCTAATAATGAAGGTAGTACATCATTCGAAAGTGATGAATATACAAATGGATTCATGAGAATCCTATCAGGTGGTGGAAAGAGTAATGTATATAAGATTATAGATACTACAAGTTCTGGATTATATTTTGATAATAATGCTATGGAAGTAGTAACAGGTAATCGATTTGAAGTTGTAACAGGACCGTGTACATTTGTATTCCCGGAAGGACGAAATCCTACACGACAAGATTTTAAAAGACTGGTAATGAACCGTGCTATTCGATATCCATATTATGGTGGTGGATTAGTGATACCAACAGGATGGCAACCGGATGATTTTATGATTACGTCAGTTTTGACGGATGTTCGTGATGCTGATAGATTGGAAATTATGCTCAATCATATTTTGGATTATAAAGGATTTGATGGTCTATATTCGATTGGAAAACTAAATAGTAACCCGAATGGTTTTGCTCCAATGATATTAGAAACTGGATCGCAATATGCACAGTTTCAACATCTAGTGAATGTGGTAGATTATGATATTAAAAAAGATGCTAAGAAATCAGATGATTTTTTTAATATATCAATACATTTAGAAGGATATAACGTTCCAATATATAGAGGAGTATAAATATGGGGATATATAAATTAGGATATCTAAAAAATCTAGATAGTATGAGTAGTTGGGATGTAGGAAAAGAATCGTATGATAAATTCGGTGGAGAAGTATTATTATTAGATTCAAAAAAGATGTGTCGTGCAATTGGATATGTTTCTTCTGTTAATGGTAATGAGATTAATTGTACTGGTATTATAAATTATCCTAATATTGCTAACACTACATTTATCCAAGCTGTAACGGCACACGCATTCGAAAATAATGAATTCAATCTAGGTTTTATTAGATTTGTATCGGGTTCTGCTAGAAATAAAGTATATCAAGTAATTAATACATCCACTACACAATTAGTTATTACTGAAAGTACATCTGATGGTATCACAAATGGAGATTATTTTGAAGTTGTATCAGGATCATGTACATTTGATTTCCCGGTAGATCGGAATCCTATCAATCAGAATTTTAAAAGAACCGTAGTAAATAAAGCACAAAGATTTCCATTTTCACAGGGGGCTTTAGTCATGTTTGAAGGTTATCAACCGGATGATTTTGTTTTATTATCACATTTAACAACTAGAGAAGATGCTGATAGATTGGAACTTATGCTTAATCATAATCTCGATTATAAGGGATTCGATGGACTTTATTCGTATGATACAATAAGTGGAAGTGATGATGGATTAGCTCCGATGATTCTTGAGACTGGATCAGATGACACTAATAGTCAATATCTTGTATATATGAATGATTATAAATTTATAAGAGATGCAAAATATAATAGTGAATTTTCTGAAGTAATGATTCATTTTTTGAATTATTCTGGTGTAATATATAGAGGTGTATAAAATGGCATGGACAGTAACTATTGGACAATCTGATGATCCTATTGGAATTAGAACTCAAGATAGAATAACTAATATAGTAGTAACAGAAGAGTTTGCACTTGCAACTTTTTCTGTCACTATAAAAAATCCTACAGCGGAAGAACGTGCTCAATCAACAGGGAGAGTAGATTCTGCCATCATTCGGATTAAGCGAAAATCAGATACACTTATAGATGGATTTATCGAAGATGTTGAAAGTGGGCCGGACTATGTTCGATATACTGGACGTTCATTTTTAGTCTTACTCGGTTATTCCACATCGTCAAATACTAGTAATAAAGGAAAAACAGACGCAGAATTTAAAGATAAAGAAGGAACGTATATTATAAGAAAACTCATATCTGAATATTGTACTAAGAAGGATGGAGAAATTTATCCATCGGTATCATTAAAAGATATTCATGGTGAACCTGTCGTATATGAGGGTAATGTAAAATTACATGGAAAGAAGGTATATCAGATTGTAAAGGAAATGTGTCAATCGTATGGTCATGATTTATATGCATGGGGTTTCTGGTGGGGGGATCGTGTAGAATATAAAGTAATAGTTATTGGAGAGAAAACTCGTGGTTACGCCGGAACAGATAGTGATCCTGGAGAACCACACAAAATCCTTCGTGGTGGTATTCATCTTAAGAGTATTCCTATAGTTAAATATAGATCTTCACAAACTATCAATTGTTTACGTGTAATTGGTGCTGGTACTGGGAAAGATAAAGTATCAGTGTTCGTAGAAGATCAAACAGAATCTCCGAATAATTCTATAGAAAATAATGGATATATAGAAGGTGAACCATATCATAATAATATGATTAGATCCGTAAAGACTGCACAATCAATAGGAGAAGCTATAATATCTGCTAAAAAGGATACTATTGAAGAGCTTCATGTAGAACTTGCAATGTTTATAAGTGACGTGAAGTATGGTGACTGGATTAATATCATAGATCCTCATAGTAATATTGATACGACAAAACGTATTAAGAAGTTAATACAGGGATATTCCGTAGACCGTGGAGATACGATGTCGATCGAACTTGGTGATAAGTTTGATAATTATCAAAATATTATCCAGGATCTGACAAAAGGTGATGTGGATGCTGAACCAGATATGACAGTTGCCGGTGGTTCATTACGTCTTACAGCAAATGATCCACCCGATTCCTATGTACGTATTGATCCTGGAAATTGGTACGGAACGGATGGACTTTTATATAATTTTGATGCCACAAGTATTAGGACGTTTTGGGGTGGTGATCCATTCACAGATCCTCCATATAATCCAAGTGTGGTAGGAAATTATTGTAAAGCTCTTGTCCAGATAAAAGATGGTGCGACAGCTATAAAAGATATTATCTATAAAACTAATTTAACTGCTGAAGAAAAAATTGGATTTTCAAAAGAAGTAGCAAAAATAGAAGTAGTACCTTCAGAACCAGGATATGTTCCAATTGGTGAAATTATATTAAAATGTAAAGCTGAAATAGATGGTTATGGTTCCGTAAGTGATATCACAGCAATCGATGAAGGCGGATCTTTTATATATCGTGATGCTAGACCAATAGTAGGTAGTTCTGTAGGAAGTGCTGGTGGAAGATGGGAATTAATATCACGGAAAGGGGCACGGAATATATGGACGGCTAGTACAGCATATAATGTTGGAAGTTGGATAAAACCAACAGCGGAACCGATAGACCGATATTTCTTATGTATCTCTTCAGAAGAACCATGGGAAAGTGGTACGGTAGAACCTTTATGGACATCTACGTCAGGGTCTACTATCGTTGATAATAATTTATTATGGCAATGTCAAGGAGACGGAATTATCGTAGATGAGATATTAGGAATACCTAATATGGATGTTTGGGTAAAACCTGTAGGAAATGGTGTAGTATATTTGGGATGATATAATGAGTTGGACAGGAACTATAAAAGTATGTGTTGAAAATACTGCGGGAAATGGTATTAGTAATGCTAGTGTGAGTGGTAGAGAAGGATCATGTACAACGAGTAGTAATGGATGTTGTAGTTGTACAGTACGTGTAGGAACAAATCATGTGAGAGCTTCTCACGCGGGATACATAACACGAGAACAACGTGTCTATGTTAGTAGTGGTGATCACGTAAATGTATATTTTACTGTTGGGAATGGCATGGCACTATCAGCAAGTATTGAAGGAACAGTATATGATAGTGAAGGAATGATACGACCTAATTTTATGGTATGGGGAGCAGGAACATTAGGAAATAGAAATATGTGGGGAACTACAACAAATAGTAGTGGTCAATATTCATTACCTATTATTTCTGCTGGTGACTATATAATATATTGTGGAAAAAATAATTTTGAAATTGTAGGAACAATAAATTATTCACAAACCAGTGTATATCCTACAAGTACTACAATCATAGATTTTAGTGGTAATAATGCAGCTAAAAGGATATCTGATAGTTTTCCAAGATTGGGAGTATATAATAGAACAGTTGTTATAAATGATGATATTGGAAGCTATAGTTTTTTTACTCCAGATGAACCTTCTACACCCAATGTTTTTGCAAAAGTCCGTAAATGGAAAAGTTCAATGAATACTTATTATAATCATAATGATCGTCAAATTCTTGATGGATATGGGGGAGCAAATTATGAATAATGAGGTGATATAATGTCTTCATGTTGGGATGATTGTGGATATCATTGGTATTCAATTGGTGATAAAACTACATGTACCAGAGATATTTATGATGGTACTGTTGATTATACAAAGATGGTATTGGAAGTAACGAATATACAGATAGATCCGGATTTAGGTTGTGAACCATGTGAACATATTGCCGATTGTTATATTAAAATATATGAATTCAATACAGGTGGATCTGAAGAAATTATGGTATATGAAAGTGTCCATACAATATTACACATGGTAGAATTAAATATATATAAATATAATCAATGGAAAGTATATTTAGGTGAAGGTATAGATATTCCACCGAAGAATGTAAATATTAAAATTTCTCACAAAGATCTATGTCCTGGTTGTACACATAATTATCTATGTGATTGTGAAGTTACTGTCGATGTAGATAGTGCATTTAATTGGACAAGTACATCAGCATTGGTTATAAATGATCCTAGTAAGATATATGAAAAAATGCAAGTAGAATTATTAGATATTGCTAGTAATTGGGAAAGTATTAGTGTAAATGTCAAGATATGGAATATGTATGCTGGTGGAGGAAATGTATTATATGATTCTAATCATATAATATATAAAGATAATTGGATAGATATTTCACAAGGTAATTTAGAATTTAACTGGCGAGTTTGTTGTAATGATATATCTCCACAAGATGCTGATCTTCAATTATGTTATAGTTTTGAAGATAGTGGTGAAGGTAATGGTTCAGGTGGTATTGGAGGATTCGTAATAGGACAATATTTTGATACACGAGGTTTTGGTTGGACGGGAGGATGCGCAATAGAATGTCATACCGAAAATCCTAGAAGACACGCAGGAGAAAATAATGTACCAACAGAAGTTGAGTTGAATTTATATGAATGGCAAGGTGATTATCATAGTACTATAGATAGTCCCACAATAGCTAGTAGTATAGGTATTGCACCATCTGAAGCTATAACAGATGATTATGTGTATATTCCATTCGTATGGGATTATGATGCACCACCAGGGGAATATCTGTGGGAACTAAAATCTCTACGCGGTCCACATAATGGATCTTTCAGATTACATTATGATGATGTGGATTATAAATTTCCGGCATGGGTAAATGGACGTGAACGTAAAGATATTATAAGTACGATTTACGGTATAGAATCTGAACCATCATGGGGAAAAGTACTCAATATTGATGATATGTTTGCTGGTCAGTCATTTAAAGGATTATATGGACATGAAAAGATAAAGATAAATACACCAGATGGGTATAAAGA
>LGVF01009574.1_pt2 | contig 11159 bp, 9 predicted proteins | sample 469901 | NCBI WGS metagenome assembly LGVF01 (sample SAMN03893561, study PRJNA290197) | marine sediment metagenome | material: sediment; isolation source: combined push core samples #3730, #5133, and #5579 collected at Hydrate Ridge | place: Pacific Ocean: Hydrate Ridge | reverse complement strand
TTTCCCGAAAGGATTTGCGACACCATGGCGTTGTCGAATCCCCCTTCGCGAACCGCAACTGCAACTGCGGCAATCTCTCCCCGGTAGCGTCCCAGCAGGATCTCGACGTTGTGGCCATCGAGCAGATAGCGCAGATCGAACGGGCGGGTGCGATAGTGCGCCAGTACCAGCAAGCCAAATAACTGCCGCAGTGTCTGCTCATCCTGAAGCAAGGCATCCTGGGTGATGCGGCTGATTTCAAGTTGATCCGGCGTGAAATTTGCGAAAGCATCATCATCAGCCGGCTCGGCATTCATCAGAAGTGCATCAAAAGTGAGTTGTTCAAGCGGGTCGTTCGGATCCCAGCGGATCGGGGTGGAGAGTTGCAACTCCCGCCACTGCGGAGTGAGACGATCAAGGGTGCTGCGAAAGCGGATGGCAAAACCTCTGCCGGTGCCTTCATAACCATGCACCGTGGTGGAGAAGACAATGCGTTTGTAACGCTGCAGCAGGGTTTCAAGCAGTGGAGCAGGAATGGCGGCGGCTTCATCGACAAATAGAATGTCGGCGATTTTCTGCTGTTTCAGTAACTGATCCGGGGCAACGAAGCTGAGAGTCCGATTCCGTGAAAATAGTCTTCCTTTACGGGAGCCAAAGCCGGGAAGTTGTGCGCCGGCGTGTTGAAACAGGGTTTCGACAGCATTTATTGCCGGAGCCGTGACTACAATGTGGTATTTGCCATCTCCGTGCTCATTGAGTAATTTCGCGGCGGCCAGTCCCAGTGCAGCACTCTTTCCCCGCCCCCTGTCTGCTGTGATGACCAGCGGGCGGGAGCGATGACCAGTGGCGACGTGCACAATGGCGTCGATAGCCTGTTGTTGATCTGCAGTGGATGTTGTTATACCGGTGACGGGGGAGGGGAGCGGCACGCTTTCATGCGCCTCTCCCTGTGCGATGATTTCAACCTCAGGAGTGTGCAGAAACATGCCGCTGAGACGTTGCAAAAAGCGGCCGTTGATCTTGTCTGCCGTCACCGGCCAAACACAGAGACGTTGGTAGTCAGGGTCTTCAAAATCGGGCCATTGATGCAGTGGCGGTGTGAGCAACAGCAGATAGCCGTGATTATTGACTGTGCCACTGACAGCGGCAAAAGCGTCTGCATCAAAGCCGCAATGGGCATCAAAGAGAATGCTGTGAAACTCCTCTCCCAGCAGCTGCCTTGCCTGGTTTGCAGGAATTATCCTGTTGAGTTGCTGCTGCTCTGCTATGTCACCGATCCATACAGCTCCCGGACGGTTTGCCAGCAGCTGTGCGGCCCTTTCTCTACACCATGCGGCGCTACCGGCAACGATCAGAAAATGACGCATTGTTTAAGGGATGAGGCAGGAATTAAGGTGCCAAGATCGATGGATTTCGGATGATATCTCAATAACCCCATGTATTTCGCGGTCAGATGACCGCTCCCACAACAATTGCCGAGTGCAAACGTAGGAGTGGTCTTCTGACCACGATTGTCACGCGTTGTCACTTTATCTGCATACACGGACTTATTGAGAAGTTACGATTCCGGCTAAAAACATGCCGGAATGACGGAGTATTGCAAGAGGCTCTAAAAATCAGACTGATGATTTCTGGAGTTGATAAAAGGCATTGGTAGCAGCAACAAAACCGTCAATGGAGCCGCAGTCATAGCGATCTCCCTTAAATTCATAGGCGATTACCTTGCCCTCTTTTGCCTGTTGCAGCAGGGCATCGGTAATCTGTATTTCGCCACCGCTGCCCGCAGGTGTCTTCTCCAGAATTGTGAATATATCCGGGGTCAAAATATAGCGTCCGATGATGGCGAGGTTGGATGGCGCTTCTTCAGGGGAGGGTTTCTCAATCATGTCGGTGACCCGAAACACACCCTCCTCGATCTCATCCCCGGCGATCACACCGTATTTGTGAGTCTCTTCAGGCGCCACTCTCTCGATTGCGACAATGCTGCACTGGTATTTTTCGTAAATCTTCACCATCTGGCGCATCACCCCATCAGGCTCGGCGCTGCACAGGTCATCGGCAAGAATAACGCCAAAAGGTTCGTTGCCGATCAATACCTCTCCGGTGAGAATGGCGTGGCCCAGCCCGCGCATCTCGATCTGGCGTGTATAGGAGAAGGTGCAGTGTTCAATCAGATAGCGAATCTCCTGCAGATAGCCCTCCTTGGAGGTGCCGTCAATCAGGTGCTCCAGTTCGTAGTTGGTATCGAAGTGATCCTCGATGGCGCGCTTGCCGCGGCCGGTGACAATGGCGACATCATGCATGCCTGCCTGCAGCGCCTCCTCGATGCCATATTGAATCAGCGGTTTGGTGAGAATCGGCAGCATCTCCTTGGGCATTGCCTTGGTTGCCGGAAGAAAACGGGTGCCATAACCTGCTGCGGGAAAGAGACATTTTCTGATCATTTTGCCAGCCTCGTACTATACGTCAGCGCAGCTTCCATGTGGGGCTGCTTAAACAATCTATGATACCAGCCTTTAGCAGCCATTGTTTGGCATCTTCAGCATCTTCTTCAAACCATGCGCGCGCTGAACCAAGGCGGAATGTGTAGCCCCAGCGATCCATATCCTGCATCATCTGATCTGCACTGTAACCGGCCAGTTCATCAGAGAGAATGATTTGCAGATAGCAGACGCCATTCTCCTCATCATAGTCGCCGCCGGCATCCGTATGCAATTGTGCGCGCCGTTCACTCTGCATGCAGATATAGTGGCAGGCCTCATGAAAAGCGGAGTGAATCGGTGTCTCTTCGCGGATATAAAGCGTGGATTTGATCACTCCTGCCTCGGACTCTCCCCAATAGGAGCCGGGTATGGGGGCGTTATCATTGACCGGTTTGATGGTCAGTGCGTACTTTAGGAGGAGTTTCTCGATTTCAGGAACTCTTCCCTTGCAAAGGGTAACATCGGGCATAATGATCCACTGGCGGTATAATCATCACGAATTGTAATCCTTAATAAGTGATATCTGAAATGCTTCAGTCTCTACTCACCTTATATGCAAAAACTCCGCTGGGTGCTGCACAGCGTCTGGGCCACTTTATTGGCTGGATTGCATGGATCTTTCATTTGCGTGAACGCCACACGGCCGAGGTGAATATCGCTCTCTGCTTTCCAGAAATGCCGCCACAACAGCAGCAGCAGCTGGTGAAGCAGACACTGATGGAGAATGGGAAATTGATGGCGGAGCTGCCAATCACCTGGCTGCGTCCATTCTCGGAGTTTGAATCAAGAGTCGATGTGCGTGAATTCCGCAGACACCTGGCAGAAAAATACCAGCAGGGTAAAGGTCTGATTGTCGCTGTCCCGCACATGGGCAACTGGGAGCTTGGCCTGCATGCAGTGGTATCAGTCGGGCCGACCACTGTGCTGTATCGGCCGCCCCGGCAGCAGTGGCTCGAGGAGATCATGACGCAGGGACGCTCGGCTAACGGCGCACTCCTGGTTCCGGCAACAGCCAGCGGCATCAAGCAACTCGTAGCCGCCCTGAGAAGAAAAGAGATTATTATCATTCTGCCTGATCAGGTTCCAAAGCAGATGCAGAATGCCGGGGGCATCTACTCTCCATTTTTTGGCCATCCGGCAATGACCATGACGCTGTTGTCAAAACTGGCGGCAAAAACAGGCGCGCCGGTGGTGCTTGCTTTAGTTAAACGCCTGGCGCAGAGAGAGCGCTTTCTTGGCCGGATACTGGATGCTGAACCTGCTGTCAATGATCCTGATCTTGAAGTGTCGGTGGGCGCACTGAATAAAACCATTGAGACGGCTGTGCTTGAAATACCGGCGCAGTATCAGTGGGTTTACCGCCGTTTTCAGAAAAAGGTTTACAAAATATAATCCAAAGAAGAGGCTATTTCTAAAAGTCTGTGCAGTGATATGCACATGATATGATCTGAAGTCATGATCATCTTGAGTAGTGGAGGAGAATACGATGTCTGCAGAATTTCCAATCATCGCATTAACCGGCTCGTCGGGGGCAGGCAGTTCGACGATCACCAGGGCTTTTGAACATATCTTCTGGCGTGACAGGGTCAAGGCCGCCTATATTCAGGGGAGTGGTTTTCATCGCTACAGTCGTGGGGAGATGGAGCGGAAAATACGCACGGCTGGTGCTGAAAATTGTATTCTTAGCCATTATGGCCCTGAAGGAAATTGTCTCGATAAGCTGGAGACGCTCTTTTTTCAGTACTCTGCAGTCGGTTCAGGACAGCGGCGCTACTATCTGCACACAGCTGAACAAGCAGAAAAGTGGGGACAGGAGGTCGGGACTCTTACTCCCTGGGAAAAAATCGAGGGTAAGACCGACCTGCTGCTCTACCGCGGCCTGCATGGCGCCGCTATCGATGGAGATATCGATATCTCACAATATCCGGATCTGTTGATTGGCATTGTGCCGATCGTCAATCTGGAGTGGATTCGGAAGATTGGCCGCGATACGAAGTTGCGCGGCTACTCCGTGGATGATGTCAGGCACTCCATTCAGTGCCGCATGCACGACTATGTGCACCATATCACTCCGCAGTTTTCCCGCACGCATATTAACTTTCAGATGGTCTCTACGGTCGATACTTCGGATCCATTCGCTGCGGATAACATCATGCCGACTGAAGACGAGAGTTTCATTGTGATTAGTTTTCAGCGCGGCATGCGTCCGGATTTTGTCGAGTTGTTGAGTCTGCTGCCAAATTCATTCATGTCACGCAGAGACACGCTGGTGGTTCCGGGCAGCGCACTGCTGCATGCGATAGAGATTATCCTGATGCCGCTAGTACACGATTTGGTGGTGAAAGGCAGGGAGTTGCGCAAGGTCAGGAAACTGCCGAAAAAGCGAAAAGCCGGACTGCATGGCGTTCTCGGTCAGTCAGAAAGCTGAACGAACAAAAAGATTTACCACGAAAGTCACGAACCACACGAAACTGTTAAATGCATTTTTTCGTGTCTTTCGTGACTTTCGTGGTTAAAAATGTATTGAAGTAGTCCTTACCCTTTGAACTTGCCGCGCTTGAGGCGCTCGGCTTCCATGATCTCCACCTCTCTGGGGCCAGAAATGACAACTTTGGGATCCGGAACAAAGTCCAGATCTTCGTTGCCCCGTTGATAAGGCACAGAGTTAATAATGGTTTTCATGGCGTTGAGACGGGCAAGATGCTTGTCATTGGAGCGAATTACTGTCCAGGGCGCATGATTGCTGCTGGTCCTTTTCAACATCTCATATTTCTGGGTTGTAAATTCATCCCAGCGTTCCTGCGCCTGCAGGTCGACCTCACTCAGTTTCCACTGTCTCAGCGGATCGGTTTTACGCCGTTCAAAACGCTGCTGCTGCTCGCTTTTGGTGACACTGAAGTAGAGTTTGATCAGAATCGTCCCTTGTCGAACCAGGTCTTTTTCGAAGCCGACGACTCCGCGCATGAAGTTTTTGTACTCTTCAGGAGTGCAGAAGCCGAAGACCGGTTCGACCATGGCGCGGTTGTACCAACTGCGGTCGAACATCACGACTTCGCCACCATGCGGGAAATACGTCACATATTTCTGGAAGAACCACTCTGTGCGCTGCTGGTTTGTGGGTTTTCCGAGGGCAACGATACGGTAGCGTTTTTCGTTCATGTAGCGGGAGGCGCGACGAATGGTGCCACCCTTGCCTGAAGCATCCCGCCCTTCGAACAGGATGATCATGCGTTTGCCGGTCTCTTCCAGATGTTGCTGCACAAGCAGCAGTTCTGCCTGAAAAGGTTTCAGCGCCCGCTCCTGTTGACGGCGCTCATAGGCTTTTAACACCTTCTCTTTAATCTGCCTGGCATCCTGATATGCCGTAATCAGTTCATCGACAGTGAATTGCTCATCATCAATCTGGATGTTGTCTGGGTTCATGAAGGTCTCCGTCTGTTATTTTATTATCGATATTAACCAAGTAATAATATACCTATTTTTCTGTGTACGGGTTGATTTCAGTCAGTAATTTGAGGATATATTGATCAATACCGGGAGGGCAGCGGATCGAGGGATTCATCCAGCACTTCGATCCAGTGTTTAACGGGGGTTTGCGTGCCCGATTGCAGATGCAACAGACAGCCGATGTTGGCTGTCGCTATGACATCAGGGCTGTTGTCACTCAAAGCCTGTAGTTTGTTGTTGCGCAGTTGCGTGGAGAGCTGTGGTTGCAGGATCGAATAGGTTCCTGCCGAACCACAGCAGAGGTGTGCATCCTGTGGTTGTGTGGTGTTAAAGCCGAGACTGCTCAGCAGCTTTTCGGTGTTGCCCTTGAGCTGTAGTCCGTGCTGCAGTGTGCAGGGAGCATGAAAGGCGATCCGCGGAAGTTCTTCGATGAACTTCAGCCTGTGCAGATCCTGCTGCTGTAGAAATTCACCCAGTTCGCGAGTTGCGTCACTGACTGATTTCGCTTTTTCTGCATAGTCGAGATCGTTGTTCAGCAGCTGAGGGTACTCTTTGATCTCCAGAGTACAGGCGCTGGCGGTGCCGATGATCGCTTCGATGCCATCCTCGAGATGCCTGCTCCAGAGATCAATATTGCGGCGGGCAAGATCAACGGCTGATGCCTTGTCTCCAAGATGGTGGTTGACAGCGCCGCAGCACTGCTCTGATTTGACCCGGATGCACTCGATCTCCAGCTTGTCCAGCACACGACTGGCAGCCCGATTGATATGCTGTGCGGCAACGGACTGTACACAGCCTTCAAACAGGATGACTTTGCGAACATGCGGAGTCGAAGCACGTTCTCCGGCAGCTCTTTTTTGCGGGATCTTATGGCGTATTTTTTCCGGCAGCAGCGGCTTCAGTGTTCGGGCCACAGCCAGCAGAGGAGCAACACGGAGAGGATAGGGGAGGATACTTTTCATTCCCAGGCGCACCAGCTTCTCCCTGAAAGGGCGCTCCACCTTTTGATCGATCAGGTGGCGGCCAATCTCCAGCAGGCTGCTGTATTTCACGCCGGATGGGCAGGTAGTTTCACAGGAGCGGCAAGTGAGACAGCGATCCAGGTGCAGCTGGCTTTTGCGCGTGACCTGCTTGCCTTCGAGCGCCTGTTTGATCAGGTAGATGCGGCCGCGCGGGCCATCCAGTTCATCCCCCAGAAGCTGATAGGTAGGGCAGGTTGCGGTGCAGAAACCGCAGTGTACGCAGGAGCGCAGGATGCTGTCGGCCACCTTGCCGGCGTCGGTCTGCAGCAGTTGTGTATCGATTTGTGTCTGCATTATAACTCTGTGTAGATGCGTCCCGGGTTGAGAATGCCCTTGGGGTCGAAGGATTTTTTCAGGCGCTGCTGCAGCGCCAGCATCGGTTTCGAGAGTGGAGAGAAGATATCATTCTCCTGTGCATTTCTGAAACAGGTGGCATGACCGCCGGCAGATGTTGCAGCCTGACGAATTGCTTCCGCTTTCTCATCGGTGAGCAGCCAGCGTTGTGCGCCGCCCCATTCGATGAGCTGCTTCCCAGGGATGTCGAGAGGGTTCGCTGCCATCGGCAGTGAGAGTCGCCACAGCGGTTTGCCGGTTTGAAAAAAGTCGAGTTGCTGTTCACGCAGTTGCAGCCAGAAATCCCTCTGTTTTGAGACTTCACCACCAAGCTGCAGTTGTGCTGAACGGATTGCAGCTTCAGCTCCACTGAGACGTACCAACAGCTCTCCGTCGAGCCAGGCAGCAGCACTAATCGGCAGCGGTTTTTGTGACCAGGCGACGACACTGGCGATAGCCTGCGCTGCACTCATTGAAAAGCTGAGCGTGGTTTCAGTTGCCGGCACAGGCAGCACTCTGAAACTGACATCCATGAGCAGTCCCAGCGTGCCGAATGCGCCGACCATCAGGCGTGTTGCATCATATCCGGCGACATTCTTGATCACTTCGCCGCCAAAGTGGAGTTGTTCTCCGCGTCCGTTGATGATGGAGCAGCCGAGCAGGGAGTCACGTGCGCTTCCTGCCCAGGGGCGGGATGGCCCGGAGAGGCCGCAGGCGAAAGTTCCACCGATGGTTGCTGTGTCACCGAAGGATGGCGGCTCGAAGGCGAGCCGCTGATGCTGCGTTTTCAGAATCTCTTCGATCTCCTGCAGCGGCGTACCGCTGCGAACTGTCATCACCAGCTCATCAGGCTGATAGTTGATCACGCCGCGCTGTTCGATAGTCGAAAGGGTCTCGCCTGCAACCGGATTGCCGAGAAACTGCTTGCTGCCGCCGCCGCAGATCGAGAGCGGGGCCGCGCTGGCGTAGGCTTCGGTGATCTGCTGCTGTAGAGTCATCAGAAGCGTTCCAGTTCGGGAAAGGGGAGTTCGCCATTGTGGACATGCATGGCACCCAGCTCGGCGCAGCGGTGCAACTCGGGAACTGCCTTGCCGGGATTGAGCAGCCCATGCTCGTCGAATGCGGCCTTGATGGCGTGGAACTGCTGCAGCTCGAGGGGCTTGAACTGTATGCACATCTCATCGATTTTTTCACTGCCGACGCCATGCTCGCCTGTGATGGCGCCGCCAACCTCGACGCAGAGTTGCAGTATCTTGCTGCCGAGTCTCTCTGCTCTCTGCAGCTGGTCTCCTTCGTTGGCATCATAGAGAATCAGTGGATGCAGGTTGCCATCGCCGGCATGGAAGACATTCGCGATTGCCAGCTCATACTGCTGTGACAGTTCGTTGATGCGGCGCAGTACTTCCGGCAGCTGGTGTCGCGGAATGGTTCCATCCATGCAGTAGTAGTCAGGCGCAAGACGGCCGACCGCCGGGAATGCAGACTTGCGGCCTGCCCACAGCTGCATGCGCTGCTCTTCATTCTCTGAAAGCCTGGTGGCACTGCAATGATGCTGCTGCAGTATCTGTTCGACCTTTTCGATATCGTGGAGGACTTCCTCATCCGTGCCATCGAGTTCACACAGCAGAATGGCGGCTGCATCCTTCGGATAGCCCGCATGCACGAAATCTTCGGCGGCGCGGATCGCTAGGTTGTCCATCATCTCCAGTCCAGCCGGGATGATGCCGCTGGAAATGATGCCGCTGACAGCCTTGCCTGCATTTTCTGCATCGTCAAAAGCGGCCAGCATGACCCTTGCAGTGGGTGGGATCGGCAGCAGGTTGACGGTGACCTCGACAATGATGCCAAGCAGTCCTTCAGAGCCGTTCATCAGCGCCAGCAGGTCGTAACCGGGGGCATCCAGGGCATCGCTGCCGAGCGTGAACATTTCACCATCGATGCAGATGACACGCAATTTGCGCACGTTATGTACAGTTAGTCCATACTTGAGGCAGTGTACGCCGCCTGAATTTTCGGCGACATTGCCGCCGATTGTGCAGGCGATCTGGGAGGAGGGGTCCGGCGCATAATAGAGTCCATAGGGTTTGGCGGCCTCGCTGATGGCAAGGTTGCGAACCCCCGGCTGCACTGTGGCGCAGCGATTGTCAGCATCGATGTCGAGAATGCGGTTGAAACGCGCCAGGCTCAACAGCAGGCCATTCTCCAGCGGTTGCGCACCCCCTGAAAGGCCGGTGCCTGCGCCGCGTGCTACAACCGGAACCCTGTGCTGATAGCAGAGTTTCAGTATCTGCTGAACCTGTTCAACGGTCTCTGGCAGGGCGACGAGCATCGGAATGGTTCGATGCGCGGAGAGGCCGTCACACTCGTAAGCGGTCAGCTCCTCCTGCTCTTCGATCAGGGAGTCGCCGCCGAGGATGCTTCTCAGGCTGGAGAGGAANNNAGAGTTGAGTGTATCTTTGTCAGAGAGATGAGAGAATAGCAAAAAAATGAATTGGAAGAGTATTAATGCAACCAGAATCCTGGATTGAACGCTGGAAGGCGGGGCACACCGGTTTTCACCTGTCGCACACCAACCCGTGGCTCGAAAAATGCTGGCCGCAGGTAGACGCCCAGGCCGGGAGCACTGTTTTTGTACCGCTGTGCGGCAAGAGCCTTGACCTGCTGTGGCTGCGTGATCAGGGTTACGAGGTGATTGGTGTTGAGATCAGCCGGCTGGCCGTGAAGGATTTTTTTGCAGAGAATGCGTTGCAGCCGCAGATCGACCATCTCGAAAATTTTGAGCGTTGGCAGTGTGAGGGGATTACGCTGCTGGTTGGCGATTTCTTCGATCTGGATTCCACGATGCTGGCTGATGTCGCATCGGTCTATGATCGCGCCTCACTGATTGCCTTGCCTGAGGAGATGCGTTTGCGATATGTGGAGAAGAAGCGGGAACTGTTTGCTGCTGCTCTGCCGACGCTGCTGATTACGCTGGAGTATGATCAGGGAGAGATGAGCGGACCGCCTTTTGCCGTGGATTATTCAGAGGTCGAGTCGCTCTACCGGCAGCGGTTTAGTATCAGCCAGATCATCTCTGAAGAGATTCTTGATGCGGAGCCTCACTTCAGGAGCAAGGGGTTGACTTCGCTGATTGAAAACGTCTACCTTTTAAAGCCGTCAGTTGGCAGTAGTCAGTAGGCAGCAAGACAACAAAAGAAAGTTGGCAGTATGCAGTTGGCAGTTTCTGTTCCATCTTTATACTGCAAACTGCCAACTGACGACTTCAAACTTCTTTAATGAGGAGGTCCCCCCGGTTGACGAGTTGGCTCAACAGCGCCAGGCATTGGGGCATCTGCAGCCATGGCTGCAACTGTTGATGTGTATATTCATACTGTTCGCTGAGCAGTATGGCCAGATCAATCGTATCAGCAGTCAGAGTATAGCTCTCGCCGCTGGCAAACAGCAGCAGGGAGTCCGGCAGGCGGGAATAAAAAAGTTTTGAGCAGGGGTGGCGTTTCAGTTGGGCGTCCTGTTGCAGTTGCTGCAAAAGGTCTGTTTCCTTGACGCTGTTTTCCAATGGCGGGGGAGTGAGGTTCTCCTTGGGTTCGCTGCTGAAGCGACCAAACCAGGCGGTGAGTTCATCGTCAGAAAAAGAGAGCGCCTGCTGCAGCATCTCCCTGATCCGCGCTATCGTCCGGGGGGTGATCTCTCCACTGTGCTGCTGAGCCTTGAGATCGGGGTCGGTATAGCGCTGCGGCGGCAGAGTCGAGAGGCGTTCTTCCAGTTGGTGAGTGCTTAACTCGGTGATGGAAGGCCCCTGAAACCCAACAGACCAGGTGATGCACTCTCCTTCGGCAACTCCCCAGTGTGCGACATTGGGCGGCAGGTAGAGCATGTCACCGGGTTCCAGCAGCCA
>LGVF01013480.1_pt1 | contig 11160 bp, 9 predicted proteins | sample 469901 | NCBI WGS metagenome assembly LGVF01 (sample SAMN03893561, study PRJNA290197) | marine sediment metagenome | material: sediment; isolation source: combined push core samples #3730, #5133, and #5579 collected at Hydrate Ridge | place: Pacific Ocean: Hydrate Ridge | reverse complement strand
TGGAGCATGGTGAGTCGGCAGGATGTATGGAATGTCATGATCCACATGCAGATACAATGACCGTTGATGACTGTTTGCTTTGTCACAAACCGCATATGCCGGTGGAGGTCACTTACGCAGAAAATATTCCATCGTTTTTCTGCTCAAGCTGCCATGAGATTGAGGGCAAAGGCCTGGCAAAATCCACTACAAAACATCACGAACTAGGATGTGCATATTGTCATAGGAACAAACACAAGGCGGCGATTGAGTGCGGAACATGCCATGGAGAACCGCATAGTTTCGATATTCATGCAAAACATTCTGATTGTCTCAGATGTCATCAAGATCCTCATGCATTGATCAGGTAAAAGGAGGCGGCTCTTTATAGTAACAAGCCTCCAGGCAAGGAGAACCGATTCACTTCGGCCTCCAACCCGCGTGCCGCTGCGAGGCGAAGCCGATGGCGGACGGGAGATTACCCGGACTTTTTGAGAAGTTATCGATTTCTTTGAGAAGAGGATAGGAACACGGTATGCCAAAAGGCGTTTTTGTTAATATTGTTGGCTGTATATTAACCATGTTCTTGAGTCTGTTTTGTTGGACTCAACTCACCGCTGAGGAGGAAGGTCCGGAGGTTTACCAGCAGGAAGTCCAACAGATGACCACCCTTGAATGCGCCCGGTGTCATTATGCTGTTTTTGCCGACATTCGGGACACGGGTGGAGCACACCAGATCCCTTGTAGGGAATGTCACGAAACCTTTCATACATATAGGCCAGGTAAAAACTGGAAAGACGTTGTTCCCGACTGTACTACCTGTCATGACGAGCAGCACGGTGAGGACTTTCCCGACTGTTTGAGATGTCATGAGAACGCCCATGCGCCATCTCACAGCCTGAATGTCAAGAAAATGGCTGAAGACTGCACTGCTTGCCACACAGACCAGGCGACCGAGGCGAAGCAACATCCGAGCGGGCATACAGAGACGCCTTGTGTCAAGTGTCACTATGACTCACACGGCTTCATAGCAACTTGCACCGAATGCCATAAGGAACCCCATACACCTTTTGTCGATGATGCTACATGTATCGCCTGTCACCCGCCCCATTCGCCGTTGGAGGTTAGCTACTCCGCGAACACGGCGAATAGTATATGTGCCGGTTGCCATGATGATGTTAGCGCCAAATTGCTGAGTAGCGACAAGGGACATGCTTTGCTCCAATGCGTCTTTTGCCATGCAGACAAGCACCGCTTTGTTCCAACGTGCCAGCACTGCCACCATGCCGGACCGCATAGTAAGGAGATGGTCGGCCAATTCAAAGGGTGTCAGGATTGTCATGGAGATGCACACGCGCTGATATTACAGGAGGGGCAAAAACCTGTACCGGGTGCAGCCGGCAATGTTCAGACCGCTTCTCCCAGTTGATGGAGAGAGGTGAAAACCTCCCCGGTGGCAAGGAAGCTGAAAACTCACGTTAGAAGCATGGCAAATTTTTGCTTTAAGCCTTGAAATTCTATAACTTACATGCACTTCAGATGATTCGCCGCGGATCAGTCGCGAGCACGTGGGCAAGCTCGCTTGCCTGCGCGCGCAGTCGACTGCNNAGCAGCCTGCGGATGGCAATCCGCGGCGATTGTCGAGGACGCGCAGCGTCCTCGACAACAAGGGGCTAACCGGGTGCCGGGCGAATCGCACACGTTGAGATTATTGAGAGCTTACAATCGGAGGTTTCAACAAATGGAAATAATAGAAAAAATTAAATATACATCTATCATTCTCGGCATTGGAGCGCTCCTGTATATCTGCTACATTGGATATTCCAATCTGGCAGATAAGTACTGCTGGAAATGCACAACGCAGGAATATTTTGATAGAGGAACTGACCTCATGCTCATGGATGACGATAAAAGCAGGAAAAGAGGACTTGATTTTCTGGAAACGGCAGCAGAAAAAGGCCATGTTGAGGCACAAATTCTTCTTGGAGAACTGTATTTGGGAACGTTTCCTGAAGGTTATTTCATTTACAATAAAGATAAAATCCTGGCTCTTAGAAAAAGAGTGGGCGTTGACAGGAAAAAAGGGGTTTCATACTTCAGTTCTTTGGCTGGAAGTCTATCTTCTGATCAAGGCAAGTACAGCAGGATGCAGTGCAATTTAGGACTACTGTATAGGACCGGTATCTTAGAAAGCAAAAACAAAAATGAACAGGCTAAAAAATGGTTCCTAATGTCCGCCCAACGAAGGAACACCAATGCCATGTATGAGCTAGGAATGTGCTATAACTCTGAGGGAGATTACGGAACTGCAAGACAATGGTTCACCAAAGGATTCGAAACTGGTAAGGAGCCTGGTTCGGCCATAATGATAGGAGATTATTATTTCTATGGGAAAGGACTGAGAAAGGACTATAATCAATCGATCAAATGGTATAACCAGGCTTTGGATGCACTGGCCCAGCCAGACTCGACTATTTTAGAAAAAGCCAGGAAGAAACTGACTCAAAATGCAAGCCACAGATTGGAAATAGCACAAAAAAAGGCAAAAGAAACACCACAGAAACAAGTTGTCACAGTAAACTACGGCCTCAAAGGAGGGGTTAAGGCGTACTCAATTTACATACCGAACCTGAGCGGTACACTGATAGGTGGAGTCAAGAATGAAAATGGCAACATAGAGGCACATATCAAGAAAGGAATATTGCCGGACTCAGATTCTATGACAAGCAAAGTTCATTCGATGAGTGAAGGTTTGCACTGGGTATTGAGTACCTATGCCAAGCATGCACTAGGTACGGATAAGGATTTCAATTTTGTCATGACAAGGTAACATTTCCCTTACATGAAGCACGTGGGGTCGCGTCTGTCTTTATGAAAAGGATGGAACGATTTTCGAGACTGTTAAACTGGCCCCTTTGTTTTGCATAAGAGGATGGGGGCGCCCATGAAAATGAAGGTCTTTGCCTGTATTGTTGGTTTTGCATTAACAGTGCTCTTTTGCACCTTGCCTTTGGCCGAGGACAATTCCGTAGAATTAGTCGAGGATGACTGTGTCAAGTGTCATCTGAAGGAAGTACAGAAAGTCGACGAGCAGGGAGCATTACATAAGACGGAAGTTGGCTGTATAGATTGTCACGAAGAACATCCGCCTTCCGAAGAAGGTGTCATTCCCGCATGCGCCTTGTGTCATGGGCCTGAAGATGCAACACACTATAATCTTGAGGGGAATTGCGCGTCTTGCCACCATCCCCATTATCCCACGGAGATCGATTTCAGTCAAATCGATGACGTTAGGCCGGCCTGTCTGTCCTGCCATCCTGGCCAAGGCCGGGAAATGGAGGCCCATCCGAGTGAACACGCCGGACTGGACTGTAAGGAATGTCATTTGGAACATGGTGAGTCGGCAGCATGTATAGAATGTCATGAGCCGCATACAGAGGCAATGACTCCTCAAGACTGTCTACGTTGTCACAAACCGCATATGCCGCTCGGAGTTACCTACGCAGAAGATATTCCCTCGTCTTTCTGCTCAGGCTGCCATAATAGTGAGGGCAAAGCCCTGACAAGAACCCAGACAAGACATCATGAACTGGGATGTACATATTGCCATAAAAATGAGCATAAAGCGGAAATCCAATGTGGAACATGCCATGGAGAACCGCACAATGAGAATATTCATGTAAGATATCCTCATTGCCTGACTTGCCACGAAGATGCACATGCTCTTTGTACGAGTTTGAATGTCGATAAGATGGCTGAAGACTGCACTACTTGCCATACAGACCAGGCAACCGAGGTGGATACATATCCGAGTGCGCATGCCAACGTGTCTTGCGCCGAGTGCCACTATGACATACATGGTTATATACCGACTTGCACCGAGTGCCATGAAGAACCGCATACGCATTACGTCGATGATGCTGGATGTATCGTCTGTCACCAGCCCCATTCGCCGTCGGAGGTCAACTACTCTGCTGACACACCTAACAATATCTGTGCCGGATGCCATGACGATGTCAGCCATAGATTACTGAGCAGCGACAAGGGACACGGTTTCCTCCAATGTGTCTTCTGCCATGCAGATAAGCACCGCTACGTTCCAACCTGCCAGAACTGTCATGAAAATGGACCGCATAGAAAGGAAATGCTGAAGCAATTTGCTGGCTGCCGGGATTGCCACGGAGATGCACATATGCTGATATTGCAGAACGACTGAATATAACTGAATATCACAGAAGAAAAGCCGCCAGGCAGGAGTAACTTCTCAAAAAGGCGGCAACTGAGAAGATGATGAATTACCCCGCCCGCAAGCGGCGGGGTATCAATCAATATGAGCGTGTTATCTTTAATCCGTGTAATCTGCGAAATCTGTGGATTGAAATAGTTTTACTAAATACTGGTACTGGTAGTCCCAACGGGAATCGAACCCGTGTCTCTGGCGTGAGAGGCCAGTATCCTAGACCGCTAGACGATGGGACCATTTTTGTTCCTTAAGCTGTAGGGAATCTTCGACCGTAAGGAAGTTTGCCATTTTCATATTCACTCGCTTTTGCGGTTCGAGAACCCTTGTTTCGTGTTTCGTAGATTACAAAAAAAAACCTATCTTGTCAATCCCTTTTCAATGGCCTTCTTGTTCTCTATAAGCGCCTGTATTGGCGCCATACCAAATGCATCGCTTTTTTCGATTGCCTTAAGGACCGATCCTCCACCTGTAAAAAAATAATACATGGCGTCATCCAATACCGCAAGATAGAGACCAGGGCAAAGGCTCTTAAACTCCTGGAGCGTGTCACCTCCTCCGTAAAACTTCCAGGCAGTGCGATTCTTATCGATTGTTCGGTCAAGGGCCTCAGAGCCCTCAGTAAAATGCGGTGTATATCCCATAACGGCATTGACAAAAATGGTTTTTGCCGAACTGATGACCTTGGCAACCTTGTTTTCAGAAAAAGACCTCGGATCGATGTCAAGGATGTAACCATAGGATCTGCCGGAGACAAGGTCCTGCACTGATAGGGTTCTGTATCCTCCCTGGACCTTTTCCCCCAGCGTGTCCGACTCCACAATAAAAGGAAGCTCCACAATCTTATTAGCCTTTTCGTCCCTTGCAACAAGGTTCTTGGCTGCGTTGATGTCAGCTTCCGAAACCCCGGCAATCCTGATGTTGTACTTTGCACACAGATATGTATTGTAGATAATGCCTCCCAGGACGAGATGATCCACCTTTTTGTATAGTTCAGTGAGGGGACCTATCTTCGTGTCATACTTGGCACCCGCTACTACAGCCACAAAAGGGCGATCAGGGTGAAGGACCTTGTCCAGGTGGTCAATCTCTTCTTGCATGAGAAAACCCGCATACGATGGCAGGTAACCGGCAATGTCATAACTGGACACATGGGGCTGCCACGAACCGAAGGCGTCGTTCACAAATACGTCTGCAAGGCCTGCTAGTTGACGGACAAAGGAATCCCTGAGTTCCCCTGTTGCCTCTTCCCCTTCAAACCATCGCGTATTGGTCAAATAGATCGCGCCGATTCTGTGTTGCCTGAGATCCTTGATGGCCAGGTTGATAGATGTATCAATCCCCAGGATGCCACGTTTTTTCTCTATCCGAAAGGCGGGCACATGGATCTTTGTGTGAAGCTTCCGTTCAAGATAAGTGGCTAAAGGTTCTATGGAAGTGGAAGAATCGCAGGTTATTTCCCCGGTCTTCTTATCCAGAGGTCTTCCCACGTGGGTCATGAGTATGATGCGACCGCCCCTCTCAACAATGTTATAAAGTGTGCCTATAGTGCGGTCGATACGGTAAGGGTCGCGGATAATACCGTCTTTCACCACATTGTGATCCACACGTACCAGCACGACCTTGCCGGCCAAATCTGCATCCTGGATCACAGGGAGCCGGTCTTGATCCATCGTTTTTTTCATTTTCTGTCGTCACCACGTGCTGGTCAATTATTATTACCGGTATATCTCTTGCCTTGTCTGCGCCCAAAAATAAGGTATACGGGTCCTCCAAGGTAGGGAACAAAAACCACTAATAACGCCCAAAGGGCCTTCTTCTTAATGGAAACAAAATCTCGATAGGCAAGGTCCACGATCGCCCAAAATGTGAAGATAGTAGGAAGCACGAGTATAACGATTAAGGTATGACTCATATCAAGTCCCCGCTGGTCTGGATTTGAAGGCTCCCGCCATAAGGGGTGCGCATTCGCTTGTGCCTCTTTTGCACCCGGTAAGGAAGGGAGAAATAGATTTCTGTCATCTTGTTTGAAGCTCTCCCAGGCGTTCAGCCACTTTAAGGATTGTCTCTGCATAATACTTGCTCCGGTTATAATGGAGCAAGACGCGAAACCTCTCATCGCGGCTCAGCCCCGGCCGCCATCCGTGCCGCTTAAGGTAATTGGCGATGCTCTCAATAGCATCTTCATGGTGATAAATGTTTATCTGGCCATCTTGGTTGCCGTCCTGAGCAAACTCCAGCACGCTCGAAGGTATGAACTGGGCAATCCCTAACGCGCCGGCATAAGAGCCACACATAGAGAGAGGATCCAGCCCTTGAGTCTTTGCATATTTCAGATACGCCTTGAGTTCTCTATATGCCCAGGCCGATTTCCGCCTGGCCCATGTGTCAAATTTGTCTTTTGATCCACCTACCTTGTCTTTCACATAAAAAGCCCAGAGACTATCTCGCGTATCCTTGTCATCCAGGGCTGCCATGGCCGAAAGTGTATTCAGTACGAGGCGCTTCCCAATATAGGTACCCAGCCTTGACTCGACCAGTATGATTGCTGTGATGACCTCTTGATCTACACCGTAGACGTCCTGAGTATGCTTTAAGGCCTTTTGATGTTGACCGAGATAGCCAATCGCCTGGTCGATGGAAGATTGGGTGGAGAATTGATCGTAGTTCAAGGTGGCTTCACGATGCGAATAATAGGCCGTAAGACCCCGTTGGTCAAACGTCACCTCCGGCCTGGAATAGAGCGATCGTATAAGCGATTCGTCAAATCCATCCCCTACGAGGCGCCCTTGAAGGATGGCATAGGAATCAGGTCTGCTTGTTGACGGCTCGCCATAGGCGTTCAAAGTCCAACCAAGCAGCAAGACGAAGACCAATATACTTACTGTGAGTAAATGTACGGCGGCTTCCCAATGACTATGCCGGGATAACAAAGTAAAACCCATTTCCCATGTCGTTTGCCTCATGACCAACAATCCCTCCATGGACTTCAACCACATTCTTCACAAAATGAAGCCCGTGACCCTTCCCTCTCACTGATTCGTCCTGTGTGACTCGAAAACCTTCGTCAAAAACGAGCGCCGAATCATCCTGATCAATAGGTTGGCCACAAGTAAAAACCTCGAAGCGCACACCATGATGTCCACTTCCAAAAAATCTTTCGATGAGCGACATCTTGCAGTCAATCCCCTTGACCCTCTTCCCCGAAGCATCCAAGACCGATTCACAGTATTTTAAGGCATTTGAAAAGAGATTGTCAACCACCTGAGCCACAAGCCCTTTGTCCACCTTAACTTGCAGATCTTCGGACACTTCACGATCCTTGATGATATGGTCAACAATAATACCTTTTTGGACAAACTGATCCCTGTACCTCTCCAGTAAAGGCAGAACAATGTCCTGCCAGAGATAGCAGGGGGTCTTCTTCAGGATGTATTCGCCAAACAAGAAGTGGCCTGGACGAAATAAGCTTTCCAAAAAAAGGCTCGTATGTTTGTAGTGTTGCTCGATTTTTTCCTGCTCGTTGAACATGCCCCTGTTGACCACGATCATACTCCCCAGTATTTCACTGGCCTTGGCGTACAGGGTTCGGTTTTGTGACTTAAGCTCATCAAGGATGCTGTCAAGCTCACTCTCAAACTCCTTGTTTGTGCTCAGAAACTTCCTGATCTTCCTGAAGTAATACTTGTATCGGATGTTCGGCACAATTACATTGTGCTCTATATCTGCCACCAAATTGTTGATAAACTTAAGGTGCTGAATGTTCTGTTCAGCGAGGGATTTGTTGTACAGATTGTATCCTATGCGGTTGACATACTTTTGGATAAAGAAAAGCTGAGCCTCGGTGAGGTGACGGGCCTCAGTCACCTCAAAAATGCCGATAACGTCTCGTGAACTATGAAAAAGAATGCGACTGGCTGGGGTTTTCTTGCCTTGGATCGGCACCACATAGGCATGGCTGTATTGATATGGGGCCTCTGTGATTCTAATATGGTGTGGCACTTTAGTCTCTATGTTACCGGGGTCAGGGTGACTCTTTGCCACACATGTTATGGCTTCTGTCTCAGGGTCCATCAGGTACAGATTGCTTTGCAGCCCAAGAAAGACTCGTGGCACGGTGACGCTTACAAGGTACAGGTTTTCTATGCTGTCATATTCCTGGGCCAGATCAAAAAAGGTGTTCAACGCAGCCAATTCAAGTTTTTCAAACCCATAGATGGCATAATTGTCCCTTTTTTGCTCGACCCGTTTCAGGATGGCGGTAAATGTGTCCATGGATTATACAGCCCGTTAATTATTGCGATTGCTGCATACCCGGTACCCCAAATGGTGACCCATTAGGCCACACAACCTGCAGCTTTAACTCTTGCCGATCCCTTTATAGAGAAAACCGGCCTTTTCAGTCGTTGCTCGATCCAAGACATTTCGCCCATCAACAATAATAGGTGTCCGCATCAGGGATCTTAACCTGTTCAGGTTCAGCTTGAAGTACTGTTTGTGCTTGGTACAGATAACGATACAGTCAGCCCCTTTCACCACATATTCCAAATCGCGGCTTAGTTCGGCTTCGGGAAAAGTATGCACGTACGGATCATGCGCCACAACCTCAGCGCCGTACGCCTCAAGTTCCCTGATGAGGTCATAAGCAGGGGTGTTTCGGACATCGTCAGAGTCTTCCAGATAGGCTACGCCGAAAATAGCGACCTTGGCATCCCGAAGCGGGATTTTCATGAATGCAAGAGCATCCTTAATCATCTCCGTGGCATGGATCGGCATATGGTTATTGACCTTTCTGGCCAACCGTACAAACTCGGGATCGATGGGGAACTTTCCGTACTTCTTGACTCCGTAATCAAGAAGCCATGTGTCTTTTGGAAGACAGTGTCCCCCCACGCCAATCCCCGGCATGTGCATATGCCGTTCCGCGCGGGAATTGATCAGATCGCGCACCTCGTAAACATCGATACCCAAACTTTCACACACCATTGCGATCTCATTGGCAAAGGCTATGTTCACGTCTCGATAGGCATTCTCGATGGTCTTGGAGGTTTCGGCTGTGAGTATATCTGTAGGCAGAATTCTCGCTTTGACTATTTTCTTGTACATCTCAACGGCCTTATCACGGCTTTTCTCGTTAATACCTCCCACGATTCTCGGAAGGTTAATAATATAATCAAGAAGTCGACCGGGCATGAGCCGCTCATAGGAATAAGCCAGGTAGAAATCCTGACCTGCCTTCAACCCGGATTTCCGTTCCAGTATGGGTTGCACAACGAACTCCGTGGTACCCGGGGCGACGGTTGACTCGATCACCACCAAGGCCCCTTTTTTCATATGAGTCCCCACTTGCCTTGAAACCTCTTTGAGGGAAAGATACCTCGGCTTGTGATCTGCGCCATCGGTGGGGGTTTGCACATCGATCAGCACAGCGTCCATATCCTTGATGATCGAAAAGTCGTCACTTACCCGGAAGCTTCCATTTTGCACAACACGCCTAATCAAGGCATCCAGCCCTGGTTCGTCGCCCTCAAACGGGGACTTGCCTGCATTTAGAACGTCTATCTTCCATCCCGATCGCTGAGAACGCCTCTGGATACCAGTGACATCCACCCCTTCTTGGTCTGCCAGAAGTGCAGCCACAGGAATACCCACATAACCCATACCGATGACAGCAATTGTAGTTAAATCATTCCTTCCCATTGATACCTCCCGTCGGGGCGTCCATGCGTTTGGGACATTCTATCCGCCTGTGTTCGTCTTCATCTGGCGAGACGGAAAATAAGGATTCACCCCTGATTACGTTGTTTTGCCCGGATTGTCAAACAGAACCTTCCCCTTAGCGCGGCTTTCAAAGCATGCATGGTCGATGGTGAAGAATACCATTTTTTTGCATCGCGGTTCATGCTATCTTATGAAGTCAGGTATCGTCAAAATAGTTGATAGGGGAATCAGTCTTGAAAAGTGACAAGACAGGCAAAACGATCTTTGTTTGTCAGGGTTGTGGCTATCAATCGCTCAAATGGATGGGTAAATGCCCTGAGTGTGGCGAATGGGGCGGGCTCGTAGAAGAAAGGCAGGTCCCTACCCTTTCATCTGGCAGATCAGCCACTTCCTGGGGATCTAGACCTGTTCCGATCGACTCAGTTGAAATGAATCAGCAGATGCGGATCACGACCGGTATACAGGAATTCGATAGGGTACTGGGGGGCGGGCTGGTTCCCGGGTCCCTTGTCCTGGTGGGAGGAGATCCGGGTATTGGCAAGTCCACACTGATGCTCCAGGTTTTGCACAAGCTTTCGGACAGCAAACACAAGGCCCTGTATATCTCCGGTGAGGAATCGCTTGAACAGATCAAGCTTCGAAGCGATCGTCTTAGTACCGTTTCAGACAATCTCTGGGTCGTATCAGAAGTCGCTATCGAATCGATCAGGGCCATGGCCGATGAGATGGTTCCAAATGTAATGGTTGTGGATTCCATTCAAACCGTGTTCACCCCTGAATTGACCTCTGCACCTGGAAGCGTCAGCCAGGTACGGGAGGCGACGATGCACCTCATGTACCTGGCAAAGCGGACTGGGATTCCAATCTTCTTGGTAGGACACGTTACCAAAGACGGTGCTATTGCAGGCCCCAGGCTCCTGGAACACATGGTCGATACAGTCCTGTATTTTGAGGGTGAGCGGAANNAATATCTTTCGTATACTTCGTGCAGTCAAGAACCGCTTTGGGTCCACCAATGAGATAGGCGTGTTTGAGATGAGGGATGATGGGCTCTGTGAGGTTATCAATCCTTCAACGATATTTCTGTCTCAACGTCCATCCCTTGTCCCCGGTTCCGTAGTAACAGCCAGCATTGAAGGCACCCGGCCAATATTGCTTGAACTCCAGGCCCTTGTTGGCAGAGCCAGCTTTGGCACTCCGAGGCGAACAGTCATAGGGGT
>LGVF01012066.1_pt1 | contig 11174 bp, 11 predicted proteins | sample 469901 | NCBI WGS metagenome assembly LGVF01 (sample SAMN03893561, study PRJNA290197) | marine sediment metagenome | material: sediment; isolation source: combined push core samples #3730, #5133, and #5579 collected at Hydrate Ridge | place: Pacific Ocean: Hydrate Ridge | reverse complement strand
ACGGTCTCATACTCGCACTTATGGTTTGGCATCGCAGGCTTGTTCCTTGGCACTAATCCTTACGAATTCTGACGTTCGCGTAAAGCCTTCTGGGCCTTTTTCCTGTCCTTTCTCAGTTGTTTGATCTCCTCGTGGTTCGGCCTGCGGCTCGGTTTGCTCATGATTTCCTCCTCTTGATATGGGGTCAACGTCAAAACGGACCCCTGTATATAATTTTCATATCAGACAAAAATCATGATGTCCAGTCATTGCGACAAAAAAGTTTGGAAATTTTTGCAACCCCTTACCCCTATTGCACTTCTCACATATGCTTCAGGGCTGTCTCTATGTTGACATGTATACCAAGCAGGCAGAGGCCTATCGGGGTTTTCAGGGAAGAGGGGGAAACTGAGCGCATTTTATTCCCTTACTTCTATCAATATTGCTGCTGGAAACACCTTGACTTTTGACATTTCGACGCGTACGATTAACTGGCCTTAAAGGATTCTAAAGAGGGTGGAGAATGATCAACAGAGATTGTCTAAGCTATTTAAAAGAATGGTGTTACAGAAGTAAACGTAAGCCCATGTTAATCCGTGGCGCTCGTCAGGTCGGCAAAACCACCCTGGTTCGTATGTTTGCAGAGCAGGAGGATTTTCAGTTGGTTGAGCTCAATATGGAGAAACCCTGGAGGTTCATTCCAACATTGAATGATTTGAATCCGCGCAGGACGATTGAGGCCATTGAGTTCGAACTCCATATTGATATCGATCCCAAGCGATCTATTATTTTCTTTGATGAAGTACAGTCTTGCCCGCCTGTTCTATCACTTCTCCGGTATTTCTACGAGGAGGCGCCGGAATACAGAATAATGGTGACCGGATCACTTCTGGAGTTTGTGTTAGCTGAACCGAAATTTTCGATTCCGGTCGGACGTATTGAACTTTTTTATCTCGGCCCCCTGACCTTTCAAGAATTTCTGTTAGCAACAGGAGAAGACAAAGCCGTAGCCAAATTAGAGAGTTACAGACTTGGAGACACAATCCAGGAACCGATTCATGAAAAACTCAACCATCTGGTACGAATATTCAATGTTGTGGGCGGGATGCCTGAGCCAATAAGTTGTTTCGCCCAGGATCGCAGCTTTAAAGAAGTCGAAAGGGTCAAGGCGGAGATTATCGAAACATTTCGCTTGGACTTTAATAAATATCACGGCAAGTCAAATCCGCAACTCCTCACGATGGTTTTTGATTCAATGCCTCGGTTGATGGGGAAAAAACTTATCTACTCTCACATAACTCCGAACTACCGGTCCAATGACCTGGCAAAGGCGGTTGAACAGTTGTGCCTGGCCCGGATCATCACAAAGATTTTTCATAGCCACGCCAACGGAATACCGCTGGCAGCGGAGAAGAACGAGCGATTTTTCAAGATGATGCTTCTTGATGTGGGGCTATTGCTTACACAGTTAAATCTCATACCAACTGAAATCGAACAGGTCGGAGAGTTGAACCTGGTGAATAACGGTGTTCTGGCGGAGCAATTCATCGGCCAGCATCTTTATCAAGCGCAGCCACATTACAGGGTGCCTGAGCTTTTCTACTGGGCTCGCGAGCGGAAGTCTTCATCGGCTGAGGTGGACTATGTGATCACCGATGATTTTAATAATGTCGTTCCTGTTGAGATTAAGGCCGGCGGCACCGGACGTCTGCGGTCTCTGCACATCATGGTCCTGGAAAAATCATTGCCCCGAGCCGTCAGATTTTGTTCAGATCAACCAACCATATTCACTGAAAGAAGAAAAACAGCAAAGGGGACGGTGGACTTCAAGTTGATTTCTTTACCGCACTATCTGGTGCAACAGCTTCAACGGTTACTTTCTGAGTCCTAAGTCACAGTACCACTCCAGCGGAGGTGGTACTGTGACTGGAAAACGTATATGCCGTAACCAGCGCAATGATCATTGGACGGCATTTGCACGGTTTGGTCGTTCTGCGGCATGTATTTGTGGCGTGGGAAACTGTGTTGCTTGACGAACTGGAAGAGGTGGGTTGATGTTTTATTTGAAACTTATGCTGTAGTGATATATTGTATTGAACTTGATGTCTATACCTCGGAAGGTCATAAATGGTGCTTTTCTCGGTGAGTCATGAGCATCAAGAGCAAGGCGTGAAGGCGCGGAATAGCAGGCTATTGCATGCCTGAGCAACGCGGCTATTGATGTTCATGGCCGGCGAAAAAGTGTCATTTGTGCCCTTTCGAGGTATAATATATACTTCAGTGGATCCCACACAAACGAAGCCGAACGAAATATATTTGCAGGGGGGAGGAGGATAAAAATGAGGACTACAAAAATTGCTGAGGAGATAGAATCCTTACCAGTAGAGGCGCAGAAAGAAGTCATAGACTTTGTGGCTTTCCTGAAAACACGTTATCCAGTTGTGCGTACTATCAGGAAACATAGGCAGACCAAACTATCTGATGAGCCTTTTATAGGGATGTGGCGAGGGCGTGAAGACATGCGTAACAGCGTTGCTTGGGTGAAAAGTCTGCGCCAACGCGAATGGGGGCGTAGGTTGTGAATGCATTAACCATCGTTGATACTGATGTTCTAATTGACGCTGCATCGCAAATCAGCAAAGCAATTGACTGTTTAGATGGTCTCGAACAAAACTCTATGTTAGCTATTAGTGTAATCACACAGATGGAGCTCTTTGTTGGATGCCGCAATAACACTGAGCTTGAAAACACGAAACGTTTCCTGCAACGATTCCAACTGCTCAAACTGAGCGAGCAGATTTCAGATAAAGCAATTGGTCTTTTGCTTCAGTATCGATTGAGTCATGGATTGGCAATACCTGATGCGTTGATTGCAGCTACGGCCATTACGTCCAATCAGCCATTCCTCTCAAAGAACCAACGCGATTATCGCTTCATCAGTGAATTACAATTGTTGCCATATCCTGGGCCAAGCAAATACTGTAATGAGTCGCAATGAAGGCCGCAGAACAACGCCATGGACTCAGATGGGCATGGTCGTGGCATTTAACGCTTTTTTCATATTTTGTGTTTAATCGCCTTTTACAAAGGGCCGATTACCCTGCCCACTGGTGATGGCGGACGTTCTACTATCCATGCCACTTAGCATTTGCGGTGGACGTTGCCGTAATCTTATTGCAGCCATGCGATGAAATTGATTTTATGGGTGGGGCGTAATAAGGGTGTCCGCGTCCTGCGAACTTAAATGGAAAAATGGAAGTGGGGTATGCACTTGACTCAACCAAATAACATTTAACTATTTGATAACTTAGGATATTTTGCGATTTTAGGCACTTTAGTTTACTTTAGCTCACTATAGACACTCCCTTATGGCAAAACCCCCAATTATGACCCTGCAAGGAATAACACCGAAAGGAGAATAGACAACAATGGCTATTTTTTTGGTAACTGGCGGCGCAGGATTTATCGGTTCGAACATTGCGAAGACCCTCCTTAACCAGGGGGATAACGTACGCGTCTTGGACAATTTCTCTACTGGAAAACGGGAAAACCTCAAGTTTGCAGGGATGCCACCCGATCTCATGGCTAACCTGGAAACAGTGGAAGGCGACATAACAGACCTTGCCACTTGCTGCAAGGCAATGGATGGCGTCCAATATGTGTTTCACCAGGCGGCTATACCTTCGGTACCGAAGTCTGTAGCCCATCCTATTGAGTCAAACCAAGCCAATATTGACGGGACACTTAACCTTCTCGTGGCAGCACGAGATGCAGGAGTGAAACGGCTGATCTTTTCGTCGTCTTCTTCAGTGTATGGAAATGCACCTGGGTTTCCAAGGAATGAAACGATATTCCCGGATCCACTTTCACCATATGCCGTCCAAAAGCTGACCGCAGAACATTACCTGCGGATTTTCTATGAACTTTACGGCCTTGAAACCGTATCACTTCGATATTTCAATGTGTTCGGCCCTCACCAGGACCCTGATTCAGAATATTCAGCAGTGATTCCTCTTTTTGTTAAGGCGTTTCTGACAGGCACTCAGCCAACTGTATACGGGGATGGCGAACAATCTCGTGATTTTACCTACGTGGATAATGTTGTTTATGGAAACCTGCTTGCCATTGAGGCCGAGGACGCCCCGGGCAAGGTCATGAACCTTGCCTGCGGCGGCCGCCTTACCCTCAACCAGCTCTTAGCCCTCTTGCGGAAGATCACGGGATCTGATGTGAAAGCTATCTACACCGACCCCAGGCCTGGCGATGTGCGCGATTCGTGGGCTGATATCACTGTGTCCGAACAAGTCTTAAACTATGAAACCCAGGTTTCTCTTGAAGAAGGTCTCCGCAAGGCGGTGGACTACTTTAGAATTGTGTTTCAGTCGTAGGAAAGGATCTATCTTGAGAATATTCGAATTCCCATCAGAAACTGCCAAGAAAAGGCTTGATACAATCCTAAACAGGGACCTTGCCTTCAAGGCCGGCGATATGCAGGCTGTCAATAAAATCCTGACAGATATTCGAAAAAACAAAGACAAGGCCTTGATAGACTACATAAACCGCTTTGATGCGCCCGAGCTGACCGCCAAATCGCTGAAAGTCACAAAGACAGAGCTTGATGGGGCCCGCCGCAGGGTAGACAAGGGGTTTGTCAGAAGCCTGAACAAAGCTGCAAAACAGATCGAGGCCTTTCACAGGTATCAGGTTGAGCGGTCCTGGTTTACGACCAATGCTGACGGTACGATGCTTGGACAGCTTGTTCGGCCGGTAAATGCCGCAGGTGTGTATGTGCCAGGCGGGCAAGGGGGCAAGACCCCTCTTGTATCATCGGTTCTCATGGGATGTATTCCTGCAAGGATCGCAGGTGTTAAAAAGCTATGCATCACCACACCCCCGACAAGAAACGGAGAGGTCAACCCGCATCTGCTTGTGGCCGCCCACAGGGTAGGTGTTGAAACCATCTACAAGGCTGGAAGCGCCTGGGGAATCGCGGCCCTTGCATATGGTACAGAGACGATTCCCAAGGTGGATGTCATTGTAGGACCGGGCAACATCTATGTCACCCTTGCCAAGAAGCTGGTATCCGGCACAGTAGGGATTGACATAATCGCAGGACCCAGCGAAGTGCTTGTGATCGCAGATGAACAAGCAAAAGCATCCTATGTTGCCGCTGACCTTCTATCCCAGGCAGAGCATGACCCCCTTGCCTCAGCGATCCTTCTTACACCATCACAAAATCAAGCCAAGGCCGTGTCTGATGCCGTCATGGGGCAAATGAAAGACCTTCCAAGAAGGGACATTGCTGAGGCCTCGATAAAAACTTATGGGGCTATAATGGTGGTGCCCGATCTTGCCGCTGCCTTTGACCTGGCCAATAGAATCGCCCCGGAGCACTTAGAACTACAAGTCGAAGAACCCTTCCAATACCTGGACCGTATCCAAAATGCAGGCGCTGTGTTTCTTGGCTCTTACACACCTGAACCTGTGGGGGACTACATAGCAGGGCCAAACCATGTGCTCCCCACAGCAGGGACCGCTCGGTTTGCATCAGCGCTTTCTGTGGATCACTTCACCAAGAAAACAAGTATTGTTTACTATGCTGAGAAGGCGCTTAAAAGAGATGCTGCCGACATTATCCGATTAGCAGAAATTGAAGGACTAACAGCCCACGCCAGGGCTGTTAGGATAAGGCAAGAGAGATATACCTCGAAAGGCCACAAATGACACTTTTTCGCCGGCCATGAACATCAATAGCCGCGTTGCTCAGGCTTGCAANNATAGCCAGCTATTCCGCGCCTTCGCGCCTTGCTCTTGATGCCCATGACTCACCGAGAAAACCGCCATTTATGACCTTCCGAGGTATAGAACCAGTCTATATCCTCCCCACTTCGGCTTCTATTTCATCAAAAATGTCCTCCATCTCATACAGTACCCGATCAGCCTCTGCCAGGTGCCAATCGGCAATACGTTCCTCAACATCCTCGTAAAGCTTGTGAAGTGCTGATCTGTGCTTGAGGAGGATCTCCCTGAAGGGGGGATCNNCCTTCCAATTGGTACAGGAGTTTGTCGAGTTTCCCTGCGATTTCAAAGAATGAAGGATTCCCCTCCACCCAAGCCTCATCCAGGTAACTGAAACGATGGGCCAACTTGGGGTAAGCCTTCTTGAAACCCTTCCTGTAATAAGGACGAATTCGGACCGTCAATTGCATGTATTTGCTCATGGTCTATCCTTACACTATTAAAGTTTTCTCGCCCGCTCCCACATCCCCACAAACCTGCCCGCCATTCCCGACCTCTTGGGATATGCCCGTTCCATTTTTTCACCGCCCGCTTCGCTCAAGACGCAGGGGTCGCAGAGGTTCTTTTTTCAGGGAAAATCATCTATCTCTGCGCTCTTTGCGTCTTTGCGGTGAATACACGATTTTCATGGAACAGCAAAACCGAAACCTAACCGCACAGCTCCCATTTTTTACGAGGCTTTCGGGGGTCCAATTTCAGTCTTTTCCCTAAGCCTGAACGTTGAACCCTGAACCTGTGAACGGTTAACGATTCATCTGCCTCACCGGCACAGCCAGGCTCAGGTATTTCCCGTTTTCTTCAAACATCAATTTCTTGTCAACCATCATCCTCAAAAAAGGGGTGATCCTGTCCTCAGCCACCCCCGGAAAATGGGCCAGGACGCTTTTCATCGAACGATGCCTCTGGCAATAAAGGTATATTGCCCTGGACGTTCCAACCAGGCGGTGCGTCAAGGATTCGGCGTTTGGCCTCTTCTGGCGTATGATCAAAAAGTCACGGCCATCCCGAAAGCTGAGAATGGGCGTGTGCGAAGGACCCTTGTGGAGTTCGGCATACACCTTTTTCCATACCGTTACCTTTTTCTTTACCGGTTGCCAGAGTTTTCTCTGATACCCAAGATCGCCACGATAGGCCTGGATCATAAAGCGCATGGAACGGAAGATATCCGGCGGGAATATGGCAGCATAATTCGGGTGGTTGAAGACCGCCGTGAGTCCAAAGGCCTCCGGAGTTCGGCACACAGGGCTTCCAAGGCCAAGCCAGAAGTGGACAAACCTCAGTGGACGAAACGGCAAAGCGAACTCCAAGTTCCGCAAGGTTTCCTCCACATCCTGGTGGTCACTGCCGGGAAAATTGAGTATCAGATTCGAAACATTCGCAATACCCAGTTCTTCGCAGTGCTTCATGATCTCCAGGTTCTGGATTGTTGACGTCCCTTTGTTAAGTTTTTTCAGCAGCCGTGTGCTGAGGGCCTCAATACCGATTTGGACCTCGTGCATTCCTGCGACCTGCATTGCCTCCAACACATGCCTTGGGGTGGAGCCCCGCATCTCGGCAAAAAAACGAAAGTCCTTGTTCAGCTTGCCAAGCCTGGCAAAGATCTCTTCGGACTCTTTTACCGGAAGCAGGTTATCCATAAAGGCCACAGACAGTGTCTTGTACCTTGTGGTCAGGTGATCGACCTCTGAAACGACCTGGGACACGCCCTTGGATCTGTACCCATCCCATTGAAGGTTTAAGTTGCAAAAGGCACACCCCGAGTGTTTGCCTGCACCTGATGGCACGCGCCACCAGCAACCCCGGGATATCTCGGCTGGAACGGTAGGGAAGAAGGTCTTCTCGGGGGCGAATGTCTTAAGCACACGAAAATAGTCATCGTAGTCAGGATGTGGGAGGCTAGTTAGGGTCTCCATTTGGCAGAAGGACACAGACGCGCTATCTCTTGCAGCGTTCCGCGTGACAACCCCTGGAATCGGTGGTATCTCGTTGTGGCTTTGGTGATCTTTGAGATGCCGAACCAACCGGCTCAGCGGAAGCTCGCCTTCACCATTGACCACAAAATCGATCTCGGGAAACACCTTAAACAGGTTTCGCGTTGAGTCTCCAACGAACATAGACCCGCCTACCACGATGGCAAGATTTGGAAACTTTTTCTTGATGCGCCTGATAAAATAAAGCGAAGAGGTGAGCTGACAAAGACATATTGAAAAACCCGCAAGTGTACAACCCTCCCAGTCCACGCCGTTAATAAGACAGTTGGACACATCCCTGACCTGTGACGTCAGCGTCTTGAAATCGACCTTGCGAAGGTTAGGCTTACCCCTGGCCTCTCGGTAGAAGACCTTTTCAATTTCCTTTGCTCGCTCAGGGAATAGCAAGACTGCGTAAACGCTTTCTGCCAACCAGGTCCTTTCGGAGATGGCCCTGTAAAGTTCGTATCCAATGGATTCGGCCACCTGGAGATAGATGTGAAGGGCGTGCACCTTCAACTCGGGAAACGGGGCCTCCAAATAGGCCTTAAGGGCACCGAGCTGAATGGAAGGCCGGCTATAAAGGGGCCAAGGTGTCGAAACCAAAATAGTACGTTCCAATTGACCGGTTCGCTCTCCTTTCGCCTTGATTGCACAATGCGAACAACAAGTGAAGTCGTTCTGCTTGCCCGGAGGCTTGTTACCATAACTTCAAGCGCACCCGAACTGTTTGAAAAGTTAGGGCTCTTTCTCAGCACACGGGATACAGAGGCGTCTGCCATCGCCCGTTTCAGTCATCTTGGTCGCCATGGTCATCTCACCGCAGCAGGCACATGCATCAGAAGGGGCCAGGGGGGCATAAGGGATCTCAGGGCATTCCATTTCCTTGCTGTCAAATACTGCATCAAAGGGCTTGGAAAGAAGGTCCATGGCTTTAAGCCATTTCTGGCGTATTCGCTGTTTGATGGTTGCGCGACCAGCAGCAAAGGCGGCCTCAAGTTCGGCAAACTCGTCTGGGTACTCTCCTTCGTACCTGTAAACGCACTTGCGCGAAAAGCGAAGAGCCCGCTTGTCTGAACGATTAAGCACTATAAAGACGTTCTTTCCGTAATTCTTCAGGAGCAGATTCCCTTTTCCTGTGGTCGTGCCAAGCAAGACCTGCAGAGCATCCACAGCGCATGTGTCGTTTTCGCTGATGGCCACAACTTCTTCGTCCCGCGAACGACGAAGGCCAAGAAGTCCTGCGGCCCTTTTGGCAACCAGGTAACCGTACACCAGCCCAGGGCACAGATGGCCGTGAAATGCAATGCAACGCTTCAGGTCTTCCGGTAACTTGTCGCCGAGAGCTGACGGCGTATGACCAAGATCATTCATAGACCCGTATTCTTCCAATAATCTGCCTCCACAGGTCGCAATTTTTGGAGCCAACGTAACAACCACTCAACCAATTTCCACTCAAGTGTTTGACGCGTTCAGGACTATCATTTCGTGTAAAAAATGTAAAGGTGTTTGGGTCTTGCATTACCTCTTGTGACAGGCGTTCATCGCGCTGAAAGCCGTCGGTTGGCAGGAGGCGGGACTCTGAGATATCTTTAGGACGAACCGGAATTGAAAAAAAGATTTGACAAATCAGGTGATCAACTGCTTCAATTGGCAACAGGAAAGAATGACCCTGTAGTATTTCGGATTTCGGATTGCGGATTGCGGAGTTAAACCGCACATCATTTTAGCATAATTTCACATGGTTACCAGAGCCATTCATCCCGCAAATTTGCAAGTATTTTTCTGAAAAGCTATAGATCAAGAAGGAAACCATGCAGGAACGGAGGGAACAGTTGTGAGAATCATCAGTTTTGGCGATATTCATGATCAGCCCGAAAACGTAGGAAAGGTCGACGGGCTCTCCGACGCAGACTGTGTAATAATTACCGGGGATTTGACGGACTTTGGTGGCGCTGAGGAAGCAAAGAAGGTAATAGAGACTGTATCACGCTATAATCCTAATCTCTATGCCCAGCCTGGAAACATGGACCAGAGCCAGGTAGAGCGTTACCTGGACGACCTTGGAATCAATCTTCACTCAAAAGGCGTTATTATTCAGGGGGTCGGTTTTTTTGGTGTCGGGGGCTCAAACCACACACCTTTCAATACTCCCACCGAATATACCGAACAGGAGATAAAAGAATTTGTTCAAAAAGGATATGAAGAGATAAAACACGTCACGTTGAAGGTCTTGGTCTCACATACGCCCCCTTATAACACCAATGTAGACATTGTGGGCGGCGGACATCATGTCGGTAGTGTCTCGATTCGTGAATTCATAGAAAAATATCAGCCGCAGGTCTGCCTCACCGGGCATATTCATGAAGCAGTAGGGAAAGACAGAATTGGAGACACAATCATCCTAAACCCTGGAATGTTGGTCCACGGCGGATACGTAGAACTCGTTGAAAAACAAGGAAAACTTGAGGCAACCCTCAAGTCTATTGCATAGGCTTAAAATACTTTTTCATCATGAATTGACATCCCCAAAAGGCTGATGGTTCGTTCTCCTCTAACGGAAGTTCCAAAACCCAAAATGCTCAAAAAGCCTTGAGTTGAACTCAATTACGGTGTATTGACCCAAACTGAACCTTTGGACTGTTGCATTGGAGGAAAAAAATGAAGAAAGAAGATTTGGTAAGATTTGTTTCAGAGCAGGCAGACATCACCGGTGCGTCTGCGGGTAAAGCAGTCAATGCCGTCTTTGATGGTATTGCTTCAGCTTTGGAGAAGGGAGATCCCACCTCAATCGTGGGCTTTGGGGGCTTCAAAGTTGTTGATCGAGCTGCACGAGAAGGACGGAATCCGAGCACAGGGGAAAAGATCCAGATTCCAGCTTCCAAGGCTGTCAAGTTCACGCCAGGAAAACCTCTTAAGGATAGGGTTCAATAAATTACAGACATCGCTAAGTGGTTGAACCACCAGTAAGAGCATGATAGAAAGGAATTGGAATTGGGTGAGCGATGACCCCGGGTCCAAGTACCAGGATCATGTCATTGCCCTGGGGCGTCAGGACAAGTTCTAACGAACGTTTCAATCCTGTTGTCAGGAGCGCCTACATGTGTGGCAGCGTCGCTCACCCAATCCTCAATACCCAAAGCGGCGTAAGCAGGCGATGGCTGGCTCCCCCGGCACAACTGGAGTACGGCACTGCCCACACAGACCACAAGCAAAACCTTCTTTTTCATCATTCCTCCTTTCATGTCATACGGAAATTTCTGAATAAAAATTCATCAAAGACTATGCGCAAGTCCAAGNNTTATAAATCTGCAAAAACCGGATTGAGTTTCCCCTGTTTCCGCCTTGACATCAGCAGGCATTTTCTGATAAAGGCATATTTGGTGTCCTAATGGACTTAATAGGGAATCCCGTTAAAATCGGGAG
>LGVF01672925.1_pt2 | contig 11184 bp, 8 predicted proteins | sample 469901 | NCBI WGS metagenome assembly LGVF01 (sample SAMN03893561, study PRJNA290197) | marine sediment metagenome | material: sediment; isolation source: combined push core samples #3730, #5133, and #5579 collected at Hydrate Ridge | place: Pacific Ocean: Hydrate Ridge | reverse complement strand
GAAATTTTAAAAACAGTAATGGAAACGGCTTTATTGATGAAAGATATAACAGAAAATGGTATTAAAGCTAGTGAACTTGAAAAAGCAAAGACAATGATAGATGTGTATTTGGAAACTGCTGCTGATAATACAGACGCTGTATCAACTATGAATGTTCTTGATTTAATGCGATATAATAGAACACTGACACTTAAGGAAACTTTAGAGGAATTGCAATCAGTTACGCTAAATCAAGTTAATCAAGTGGCAAGAGAAATTTTTGGCAGTGAAAATATTGTAATAAGTTCTGTGGGTAAAGACTTATCTATGGATTTACTTGAACTTTATAATCAGTCAATTAATTTAGAGCCTGAAGAAGAAAATACACAAACCGCTTAAAAACTATAAAAAAACAAATAAAAGATGAAATTTATTATTTCATCTTTTTTAAAAACTATAATAAATCATTTTGAATACAAACATTACAATAGTATAATGCATCTAGAGTATGTTTATAATAAAACAATATATCTATTAGGAGAAAATAAATGCAACAAACAAAAACTTTTAAAAGTGGTATGCAAGTAGCAGTAGAAACACTGCCTTACTTTGAATCTGTTAGCTTTAATATGTTTGTAAACTCAGGTTCTACAAACGAAGATGATAGTAACAGAGGTATTAGCCATTTTATTGAACATATGCTGTTTAAAGGCACAAAAAACCGTTCATCAATTGAAATTGTAACAAGACTTGATGCAATTGGTGCATCGGTTAATGCATACACTAGTAAAAAAGAAACTGTATATTACACCAAGAGCACAAAAGCAGGACTAAATGAATGTATCGACATTTTAAGTGATATGTATTTTAATTCTACCTTTGACCAAAAGGAATTAACCAGAGAAAAAAAGGTAGTAGTAGAAGAAATTGCAATGTATAGAGATAACCCTCAAGCAGTAGCAGATGAGCTTGCTGAGAGTACTTTTTATGCTGGCACTAGGATGAGCTACGACATTGCCGGCACAAAAACAAGTGTAAGAAATTTAGATATTGATAAAATTAAAGCCTATATGAGTGTTAATTATGTGCCTGAGAATTTAATTCTAAGTTTTTCTGGCAATATTACTATGGAAGAAGCTGAAAACTTTGCTATGAAATATTACGAGAGTAATTTTAAAACTACAGCTGAGCCGAAATTAAATAAAACACCTGAAGTTTTAACTATTCCTAAAACAAAATATATTAAAAAATTTAAAGATAACGAACAAGCACAAATAATAATTCGTTACCCTAGCATTAACATACACAACAAAAAACAAGATGCACTGACACTTTTTAACATTGTTTGGGGCGGGGGAATGAGTAGTAGACTATTCCAAATTATTAGAGAAAAACTAGGACTAGTTTATTCAATTTATTCTAGCATTGAAAGCTCTAACTATGGCGGAAGCATTAGTATTGCTCTTGGAACCACTTCAAAAAACATTACTGTTGCTGTAGGTGCTCTTAGAAAAGCAATAAAAACTATTGTGGAAGACGGTATTACAAATCAGGAATTAAATGACGCTAAAACAAATATAACCAATACAATAAAACTAAAATATGAAAATACCTCTTACATTTCACTATATAATGCTAAGCACTTATCTACGTATGGGTATCTTCGTACAAAAGAAGATGTTATTGAAAAAATTAATGCCTTGACTAAGAATGATATTAATAATATTGCAGATACTGTTTACGCACAGGAAAACTTTGTTATCAGTATGGTAGGTAAGGACACTAAAACAGATCTTTTGAAACATTTTATAGAAGTTAAATAAAGCTTTACAAAATTCGATTTTTCTTTTAACAGTTTATAAAAAAAATGCTTTTTATAAACTGTTTTTTTGTGATATAATTAAAGAGAATATTTAAATGAGGAGTAGGTTTTGGCTGTATATACTAATATATCAAAAAATAACAATAAAAAAGCTAAAAGACCAACAAGGACTTTTCCAGGTAAAAACTTAGGTTTTGCTCTAATGGGCCTTACAGGTATTTTTACCATAGCCCTATTTACCAATTTCCTAAGCTTTTTACGCTTTTTTCTTCTAGGAAGTTTTGGTGTATTTTCTTTTGCCATTACAAGCTCTCTTTTTATTGTAGCTAGAGGACTTATTGCTGGCAAAAAATATAATATAAACAAAAAACATACACTTGTACTAGTGGTGGCACTTATTAGTCTGCTAAGCATTTTTCAACTTGCTTTTTTAGGTACTAATTTAACTGGTAGTTATGGCACTTATCTTGCTGATGTTTATAATCATCAAAGCAGTGTAGGTGGTCTTATTATTGCACTTATCACTTTTCCACTTTTAAAAATTTTAAACCCTGTTGGTGCTTACGTATTTTTTATAATACTACTGGCTATTATGTCAGCTTTTATTGTTGACTATTTATCTTCAACTAAAACCTTTAAAAAAATTACTTCAAGAACGCTAGTTAACTATAATGATATGCCAAACAGACAAGAAGAAAACTTAAATAATATAAAAGAAAAAGAAGTTAAGAGGCTTAAAAATAAAGAACCTGTTAACTTAACCCTTAATGCTCAACAAGATAGACAAGAGCAAGCTAGAGAAAGCGCTAGAGAAAAGCTTGGCTTAGTAGAGGGTATTAATAATAGATTTGTAACAGAAGAAGTAGAAGAGCCTGCAAGCAGTAGAGCTACCAGTAATTATAAACCTATTTTTGAAAGCAGTACTAATACGAGAGAGCCTTCTGTTAAAAGACCACCAAGAATTTTGCATAACGATTATAACAGTAGCAATATTGCTAGCTCAATAAATAAAAGTCAAAAAGGTGCTAAGGACAAACAACGTAACTTAGACTTTTTACGTGCTACCATTCCAGGAAGACCTGCAGAGGATAGACCTATTAGAGGCACGGGTGTTAAAAACCCTAATGCTGAATATTCTACAACTGCTTTAAATAACCGAATTAACAGACGTATGACTATGAACGAACAAAAAGTAACAGCTCCTAACGTTGATAAGAAATTTGAAGCAGATTTAAAAGCAATAGAGAATAATGATAATAAAAACAAAACAAGCTTTAATATTGATCCAATTATTCCAAGTGGTGAAAGAACAAACCGCTTTAACGCAAGAAGAGTTTTTGAAGATGAAACCATTAAGAGCTTTAAACCAGAAAAGAAGACATCTGAGAGGAAACCTAAAAATGTAATTTCTGGTTTTGAACAAATGGAATTAGAAGGTACAAAAGTTAAAAAACAAAAGNNATGTTAGACCATCAATTGACCTACTTCACACTATTTCAACCAATCAGGAAGATTTTTCTGAAGAGTATATTGAAAAAAGTAAAAGACTAGAGCAAGTGTTAAACGACTTTAGAGTGCCAGCAAAGGTTATTGCTGTAACTAAAGGTCCAGCAGTTACAAGATATGAACTTCAAATGCCAGCAGGGGTGAGTGTTAAAAAAATTACCCAGCATGCTGAGGATATTGCAATGACACTAGCTAGCAATGGTGCTGTAAGAATTGAAGCACCAATACCAGGTAAAAACGCAGTAGGTGTTGAGGTTCCTAATAACAAAATTGCAACTATTGGTCTAAAAGATGTAATGGATTCAAGAGAGTTTACAAAAAGTAAATCTCCACTAACTTTTGCACTAGGTAAAGATATTTCTGGTGCTGTTAAAATTTGTGATCTTGCTAAAATGCCACATCTTCTGGTTGCTGGTGCAACAGGTAGTGGTAAAAGTGTATGCCTGAACTCACTTATAATTAGTATGTTATATAAATCTTCACCTGAGGATTTACGACTTATTTTAATTGACCCTAAACAGGTAGAATTCTATGCCTATAACGGACTGCCACATCTTATGTTGCCAAAAGTAATTACAGAGCCAGCAAAGGCTCTAAACGCCTTAAATTGGGCAATTAACGAAATGGAAAGGCGTTTTGAAACGTTCCAAAGAGACAGAGTTAAAAACTTGACTGAATATAACGAACAAGATGAAGTAATAAATGGTAAAAAACCCAAATACCCTATGATAGTTATTATTGTAGATGAGCTTGCAGACCTTATAATGCAAAGTAAACGTGACGTTGAAGAAAAAATTATGCGTCTAGCACAAAAAGCAAGAGCAGCTGGTATTCACTTAGTGCTTGCAACTCAAAGACCAAGTGTTGACGTTATTACAGGTACTATTAAAGCAAACTTACCTTCAAGAATTGCCTTTAGTGTAACAAGTTTTGCTGATAGTAAAACCATTCTTGATGGCGCTGGTGCCGAAAAACTACTAGGTAAAGGCGATATGCTTTATGCTCCGCTTGATTACCCTGAACCAAGACGTATTCAAGGTGCGTTTGTAAGTAACGATGAAGTTAAAAATATTGTAGATTTTATTAAACGAAATAATGAGGCATATTTTGATGAGAATGCAGAAGATGCTATTAATAATAAACCTGCAGGTCCTATTGGGTCAAACGGTAAAGAATCTGACTTTGATGCAATACTACCAGAGGCACTAAAACTTATTATTCAAACAGGTCAAGCTTCAATTAGTATGATTCAAAGACGCTTTTCGGTAGGTTATCCTAGAGCGTCACGCATTATTGACCAAATGGAAATGGCAAAATTCGTCTCACCATCTGATGGTTCTAAAGCACGTAAAGTATATTTAACTATGGAAGAATATAACAAAATGTTCTAACTTAAAAGGATTTTTGAGTGACAAAAGAAAAATTATTAAAAAAGAAAATTGGAATTATAAGCCTAGGGTGTGATAAAAACAGGGTAGACACTGAACACATGCTAGGACTTTTTACGCAATACGGTTTAACTCTAACAAATGACATCGCAAAAGCTAATATAATTATTATTAATACTTGTAGCTTTATTCATGACGCCAGAACAGAGAGTTTTGAGGCTATTTTAGAGAGTGTAGGCTACAAAGATGAAGTTTGTGAAAAAGTATTAGTTGTTGGTTGTCTGACAGCTAGAAACTTTGTATCAGAGCGTGAGAACTTAAATGGTGTGGACGCGTACGTTCCCATTAAAGATAATGGCAAGATTATTGATATCATTGAAGAGCTATATGGTTTTAACTCAGGTTTTAAACCCTTAAACCTACCACCAAATAGAATTATTTCAACAAGCCCTCATTTTGCGTATTTGAAAATTGCAGATGGGTGTGACAATGCTTGTGCTTATTGCACTATTCCAGCAATTAGAGGTAGATTTAAGTCTGAAACTATTAAAAAACTGGTAGAAGAGGCTAGGGGACTAGCTGATATTGGTGTTAAAGAACTAATTTTAGTAGCACAAGATGTTTCTAGGTATGGTCTAGACCTATATAAAAAACCGATGATAGTTGAACTTTTAAAAAAACTATCTAAAATAGAAAAAATTAAATGGATAAGGCTGCATTATTGCTACCCTGAAATGGTATCTGATGAACTTATTGAAGAAATTGCTACTAACGATAAGGTTTGTAAGTACATTGACATTCCTCTTCAACACATAAATAATAGAGTTCTAAAGAGAATGAACAGACAAAGCACCAAAGAAGGTGTTATTACCTTAATAAATAAATTAAGACAAGCAAATAGCAATATTACAATCCGTTCTACTTTCATTGTTGGTTTTCCAGGGGAAACTAGAAAAGAGTTTAAGGAACTACTGGAGTTTTTGAAAGAATATAAGCTTAACAATGTTGGATTTTTTCCATATTCAAAAGAACCTGATACCACAGCTTTTACTATGGAAAATCAGGTAAGTGAAAGGGTTAAACTTAGTAGACTTAAAAAAGCTCAGAGTATGCAGTACAAAATTTTACTTGAGTATCAAAATAGCAAAATTGGACAGGCTTGCATAGTACTATGCATAAGTGCTACAGACCTTGCAAACACTTACATTGGGCGTAGTCAGGCAAGCAGTGCAGAAGTAGATACTGTCATAGCTATAAAAAGTGATAAATCGCTTAAAATTGGCGAGTTTTATAAAGTTAAAATTACAAATATGCTAGGCGTAGACCTAGAAGGAGAAGTTTTATGAATTTACCAAACAAATTAACTTTTAGTAGGATTTTTTTAATTCCAGTTTTAATGGTGTTTTACTTACTGGAAACGATGCCTTATGGTAAAATTATTGCAGGAGTAATATTTGTTATTGCAATATTTACTGACTTTTTAGATGGTTATATTGCCAGAAAACACAATTTAGTAACGGATTTAGGTAAATTTTTAGATCCTATTGCCGATAAAATGCTTGTTACAGCAGGTTTACTACTTGTTGTTGCAGATGGAACAGTGCCAGCACCTTTTGGGGTGGTTGCAATTTTCATTATTCTATCAAGAGACTTTATTGTAGGCGTATTAAGACAAATGGCAGCTGCAAAAGGTACAGTAATTGCAGCAGACAAGCTAGGCAAGTTTAAAACTGTTATGCAAGACTTCGCACTTATTTTCTTATTTGTTCTTTCTTACTTTAATGTAGGTGGAATAATGGATAGTTACACTTATGACATTTATTCAGTGGCTAGTTATACTTTACTAGCAATTGCTATTTTACTAACAATTATTTCAGGTTTCAACTACATAATTAAAAACAGAAAATTATTTAAATAGAGGTACATATGAAGGCGTTAATTTTAACTATTAACGATAATATTTTAAACGGGTTAGCACCAAATGGTTGTGCTAGTAATTTAGCAAGCTCTTTATTTAGTAAAGGGGTAGAGGTAGTAGCAAATAATGTTATTGCAAGCACAGAACACAGTGTACTTAACACTTTTAACAATTTACCAGATGTCAATACGATTATTATTTTTGGCGAATTTGACGCTAAAAAAAACCTTCATGTAAAAGAACTTGTTNNAATTTTTAAAAGACGATTTAGTAGAAAATGCTTTTGCAATTAATGCTATTTCTGCTTATTATAAAAAATTCAATTTACCAATGGATCAAACCACTAAAAGTGAAGCAATGATCCCTAGAGACAGTAAACCTATTGCAAATCTAAACTCTTATCAGCAAGGCTTTGTAACCTATAAAAACGGAAGACATATAATATTTTTACCAAATGATCTACATAGCTTAAGGCAGTTATATCCTACTTGGATAGAAGAGTTTATTAAAGCAAAATTTCCTAAACTTAGCATGAGTTTTACTTTAAAAACTTTTGGACTTACAAAACCAGATGCTTTAGTACTACTAGGTGACTTATTAAAAAACAAAAACCAGATAAAACTAGTTATTTATCCAAATGACTTAGAGCTTTCTATTATCATAAAATATTCAGCTCTTACACCAATAGAAGATATAGATGCTTATGTAAATAATGTTAAAACTAGACTTAATAACTTTATTTATGCCGAATATGACGAAAGCCTTTTTGAAGTGGCTTTTAGCTTACTTAAACAAAATAATATGACCATAGCAGTGGCAGAGAGCATTACGGGTGGAAACATTGTTTCTAATTTAATTAAAAATAATGAAGGAATTAGTAAGTTTTTAACTGAAGGCATAACAAGCTACAGCGATATGTCTAAAATCAACAGGCTAGGGGTGAGTGTAAACACCTTAACTAAGCATACTGCAGTTAGTGCCGAAATAGCTTACGAAATGGCAGCAGGACTACTTGAGAAGAATGAGGAGGCCGATTTTGTGCTAGCTACAACAGGACATGCCAGCCCTCAAGCAGAAGATACTGGGCTTGTTTTTCTTGCAGTAGGTAATTATGACGGCATACATATTTATAAAAATAAATTTAATGGCTCGCGTCAGAAATNNCGCGTCAGAAAATAATAGATTCTGCAACAAAAGCGGGAATATTTTATTTAATAAAAAAAATAAAACAAAATATGTAATTTGTAGAACAAATGTTTGACAAACTAAAATAGGTATGTTAATATTAAATCATAAATTAAATTTTAGGACGGTATATACAAAATGGCAGATAGCAAAAGTAAAACTTTAGACAGTGCAATTGCAAAAATTGAAAAACAATTCGGCAAAGGCGCAATTATGAAACTAGGCGAAAACTCTCATCAAGATATTGATGTAATTCCTACAGGTTGCTTAACACTAGACTTAGCTCTAGGCATTGGCGGCATTCCAAGGGGTAGAGTTATTGAAGTGTTTGGTCCAGAAAGTTCTGGTAAAACCACTGTGGCTCTTCATATGGTAGCAGAAGCTCAAAAACTTGGCGGAACAGCAGCATTTATTGATGCTGAGCATGCACTTGACCCAATTTATGCAGGCAACTTAGGCGTTAACATTGATGAGTTATACATATCTCAACCAGATACGGGTGAGCAAGCGTTAGAAATTTGTGAAACTCTAGTTTCTAGTGCCGCAGTTGATATTGTTGTTATTGATTCAGTAGCAGCACTTACTCCAAGAGCAGAAATTGATGGTGAAATGGGGGATAGCTTCATTGGTCTTCAAGCAAGACTTATGAGCCAAGCACTAAGAAAACTCACCGGCGTAGTAAGTAAAACTAATACAACCGTAGTTTTCATTAATCAGTTAAGAGAGAAAGTAGGCGTTATGTTTGGTTCTCCTGAAGTTACTCCAGGTGGTAGAGCATTAAAATTCTATACAAGCGTTAGACTTGATGTTAGAAGAATTGGAAGCATTAAAGATGGAGACAAATTCCTAGGTAATCGTACACGTATTAAAGTAGTTAAAAACAAAGTTGCTCCACCTTTCAAACAAGCAGAATTTGATATTATGTTTGGAAAAGGTATTTCAAAAGAAGGTGACCTTCTAGACCTTGCAGTTAATTACGAGATTATAGGAAAAAGTGGTTCATGGTTTAGCTATGATGATGATAAAATAGGACAAGGTAAAGAAAATGTTAAAAAACTTCTTGCCGATACACCTGAATTATTTGAAGAAATTAAAGTCAAAGTTAAAGCAGCAATGGCAAAATAAAAATAATAAAAAAACACTAGCAAGTTAGCTAGTGTTTTTTTTAAACAGTTTAAAACGCTTCTTCTGTTTATCTTGCTTTTTTGAAAGTCTTGTAAAAAGCCTTTTAACTTTACTGCCACTATAAATTGCTTTTACTGGTTGGCTTTTTTTGCTCTTCACTATTTTACCTGTAGCATGGTTAATTTGTTTTGTTACAGCGTAGTAAGAATATATTACATCTTCTTTTAACTCTTTATCTTCAATCACTACATAGTCTTGTTGGTTTTTAACCTCTGCCACTAGTTTTGTTTCATCTTCTTCTACCCTAAATATTTCATAAACTAAATATTTACTTGCAATAAAAGCTATTTTTGCAGTGTTTTTAACTGTTTTTACGCTTAAAATAGGTGGTTTTAAGTCTTTAAAGTTATTACTTATGCTCTTAGGGGCATATTTTTTATTAAACACCTCAGTTATAGTGTAAATATCAGGGGTACCTGTGCCCGCAAGCATAATTTTATGATTATCAGTTAACTCCATAAGGTCAATCTTCTCTCTTACTATGCCATTTGGAATGTTAAAATGCTCAGTTTTCCCACTGTTTGCCTTATTTATAATATCTCTAACTAGCATAGTGGCATATGTTCCTCCGTTGTTGCTAGGCTCAAGTGCGTAGTCTTTTTTGCCTGTCGAATTACCAAGCCAAACACCCACAGTTTTACTTGGAGTGTATGCAACACTCCAAGCATCAGAGTTATTATTATCTTTAAGTCCAACTGTTCCAGTTTTTCCTGCCACTTCAAAATCTAAGGTGTTAAGTTTTTTACTAGTGCCATAACAAGCCCCACTAATTAACATATCATTCATTAAATAGGCAGTTTCTGCGCTCATAACTTTAGTGGGTTCTCGCCTGTTTTCATACAAAACCTTGCCATTAGCATCCTCAATTTTTCTTACAAATTTTGCCTCAATAAATTGACCATTATTAGAAAAAGGTAAGTAACTGTTTGTAAGCTCTAGTAGGCCAATGCCACTTGTAAAACCACCAAGTGCTATAGCATAACCATTGTCACTATCATCAAATTTTATGCCTGCTCTTTTTGCAAAGTCTTTACTCCTCTTAATTCCTGTATAACCCATAATTTTAACAGCGGGAATATTAAGGCTCTTCTCAATCGTATTTCTGGTGCTTACCCAGCCATGAAATTTATCTCCTACATTATGTGGGGTATAGCCTTTTATATCAATTTCTTCATCTAAAATCATAGTAGATGGTGCAATTTTCCCATACTCTAGGGCAGGGGCATAAACTAAAATTGGTTTTATCGCACTGCCTGGTGAGCGTTTCATATGAATAAGATCATAACTACTTTTACCAAAACAAGCGTTTACTCCACCTGTTTTATTATCTATTACAATTACGCCACTATCAGCAGTATTCCCAGCACTATTTTTATGGTAATAACCATCATCTAGCGTTAAACTCCTAACCTCATTTTGCAAAGCTTTATCCATATAGGTATAAACTCTAAGTCCACTAATTGCTACGTCTTTTTCACTCAGGTCTAAAATTTTACTAACCTCTTCAATGGCAGCTTTTTCATAAATTCGTTTTGAGTTTATATTATTTGATTCATTGACTTCAAGGTTTTCATTAATAGCATTTTCATATTCAATTTTGTTAATTTTATTATCATTGTACATAATTTTTAAAATCAAATCTCTTCTTTTTCTGCTAGCAACTACGTCATAAAAAGGTGAGTATGTACGAGGTGCTTTAATAATTCCAGCCAGGGTTGCACTCTCAGCGAGGCTCAGATTTTTTGCACTTTTATTAAAATAAGTTTTACTAGCAGACTCTATTCCGTAGCTACTGCTACCAAAATATATAATATTAAGGTAAGTTTCTAAAATGTCATCTTTACTAAACTCACGCTCTAGTTTTCTGGTTAGTAAAATTTCCTTTACCTTTCTATCAAGAGTTTTCTGATTCGTTAAATGTGTATTTTTAATAAGTTGCTGACTTATTGTGCTAGCGCCTTCTTTTGCATAGCCACTTTTAAGATTAGTGTACATCGCTTTTATAATGCGCTTATAATTGAGCCCGTTATGAGAGTAAAAGGATTTATCTTCAGTAGTTATAAAAGCCTCCTTAACATAACTTGGTAACTCTTCAAGTTTTACAAGTGAGCTAAAAGTAGAGGCTGTTTCAATAAATTCGTTATTACTATCGTACAAGTTTATTTTAGAGTTCATTTGAAGTAATATGTTTTTATTAAATT
>LGVF01040190.1_pt2 | contig 11184 bp, 7 predicted proteins | sample 469901 | NCBI WGS metagenome assembly LGVF01 (sample SAMN03893561, study PRJNA290197) | marine sediment metagenome | material: sediment; isolation source: combined push core samples #3730, #5133, and #5579 collected at Hydrate Ridge | place: Pacific Ocean: Hydrate Ridge | reverse complement strand
ATTAATATACTGTATGGTCACCTGGCTTTTAGCATCGGGGCGAAGCCATGGGAGAGTCCCTGCTTTACGTACCTCCGCCTGTCGCTTGGTCAACTGGTGGGCATAAGTAATAGGCATAGGCATAAGGACATCAGTCTCATTGCAGGCATAGCCAAACATCAACCCCTGATCCCCTGCTCCCTGGTCGAGATCGACTCCTGTGCCCTCATCAACACCCTGGGCGATATCTGTGGACTGTTTATCGATAGAGGTTATAATTGCACATGACTGGGAGTCAAATCCCATCTCTGAGGAGTTATAGCCGATCTCTTTTATGGTATTACGTACCACTTTCGGCATATCAACCCAGGCGGACGTGGTTATTTCTCCGGCAATAATGGCCATACCGGTGGTGACAAGTGTTTCACAGGCCACTCTTGCAACCGGGTCCTGGATGAGTATGGCATCAAGAATGGCATCTGAAATCTGATCGGCAACTTTATCAGGATGCCCTTCCGAGACGGACTCGGAGGTAAATAGATAATCTGACATGAAAAGCTCCACTAAGAGTTAAAAACAACATAACCAGAGAAAGGGGAAAAACCGAATCCCTCCCTGCCAGGGGAGCGAATTCTTTTTATAAAAAGAGATGATCACCCTAAGGAACCGGGGTATAAGCTCCGACTTCGAAAGAATGCTTAACGTACTAAATAGTTCGCACCAAAACATACGCACTTTATCTAGAAATTCAAGGAAATCGGGGATAAATAAAGGGAATATACATTGTCATAATGAAAAACTTTGAAATCGTTGACAAGTTAGTGTCTTATTCCTGAAACTCTGGCATATAAAGATGATTATTTTGGCCTGAACATTCATCCGTAAACCGTGGGAACATTTTATGTCTATAGAAGAAGCAAAGGAAGTTCTGCTGGTTGAAGAGCAGGGGTTGGCGGCAGTTCGAGAGAAAATAGGGAGTGAATTTGTCAAGGCTGTGGAGTCTGTCCAATCATGTAACGGCAGGCTGGTGATCACCGGGATCGGAAAGTCCGGACTTGTCGGTCAGAAAATTTCAGCTACTCTGAACAGTACTGGAACGCCTTCTTTTTTTCTTCATCCGGTAGAGGCGATGCATGGGGATCTCGGCATGGTGATGAAGAGTGATGTGATCCTTGCGATCTCTTATTCTGGAGAAACCGGTGAGTTGAACGGCCTGCTGACCAGTTTGAAAAAAAGGGGGAATACAATTATCGCCATGACCGGCGGCATGCATTCATTTCTTGCTGAAGCAGCGGATATTATCCTTGATATCAAAGTGCCAAAGGAGGCTTGCCCTCTGGGGCTAGCGCCTACCGCAAGTACAACTGCAACATTGGCCATGGGAGACGCTCTTGCCGTAGTTTTGCTCAACCGGAAAAAATTTCAGGAGAAAGATTTTCGCCAGAATCATCCGGGGGGGAGTTTGGGTGAACGATTGAAGGTTAAGGTGTCTGAGGTGATGCTGGTAGGTGAGGACATTCCTTTGATTTCCCCGGAAGGTGGTGGGGGCAGGGCAATTAAAGAGTTGAATGAGAAGAATAAAGGCGCGGTTCTTGTAGTTGACGGAGACAATTTCGTGCTTGGTATTGTGACAGATGGTGATATCCGCCGCGCTGTCATGGAAGCAATATCCCTTGACCGAATCACAGCTTCTGAACTGATGACCAGGAATCCAATCTGCATAAAAGGGACGCGGATGGCCGCCGATGCACTCAGTATCATGCAGCAGCATGAAATCACCGCGCTACCGATAACTGATGACAAAGGGAGGTTGGAGGGTATGCTGCATCTCCATGACCTGTTAGGCAAGGGGGAGTTTCGCTTTCTGGTATAACCGAATATAGTTAGTTAAGAGCAAGTTTTGGTTTTTTCAGGTTTCCAGAAGAAAAATCCCAGGTTTTACTCTTTTTATTATATGTATAACGTATGATTAATAAGGTGCGACGACCTCCGCTGATCTCTGTACATTGCAGTTTGAAATAGAGGTTTTCCGGTGACTCTTTTTCCAGGGAAATAACAGGATGGGATAAATTTCCAGGAGATGCTGACGGGTAATGCTTTGTGAAAAGTGTCTGAAAGTTAGTTTCAAGGTAGTGTTGTTTTTCGTTAAGAAAAATCTCTTTTTCCAATGATTGTATAATTTCAGTACTCTCTGCTATTGTTTTCAGAAAATCACTATCATTAGCAAATGAGTTGGTTTTGATATCCCGGATTACCTTTTCGTGTCTGACCTTTGCTGCTCGCAGATTCTTTTCCTCAAGATATTTTTTGGCGGTCTGGCGGTTTTTAATGACAGAGGCCTGCAGGATGATTTTTGCCAGCTTTCTGATATTGACATCAGAATCGATCAGGGTGAATAAATCTTTGTTATATGAAAGTATGGCCTGGCCATTTTTGTAAGCATGAATGGCCTTATCCCAGTCACCCGAAGCGAATGCCAGGTTCCCGCTTTTGATGGCCTGGTAGAGTCGTGCGAGTTCAAGGTTGAGCGATACCTCTGATACGGTTTCCTCAACTATTTTGTCATTGCTTTTGCCAATAGCCAGTGCCCGCTGGTATGCCAATCTCGCATTCTGCCAGTCGGATTGCGCAAAGAGTGTATCTCCTCTCTGTTTAAAATCTTCAAATTGACATTTCCCCAGTTGTTTTTGCAATTGTTCGCTGTATTGTTGCTTGATTTCAGGTGGAAGTTCCTTGAGATATGCCAGGGTGTCTATATAGCTTTCTATAGCTTCTTTCCAGGACTTCTGGTTCTGTTTTTCCGTTGCGATCTGTATAAAAGTTTGCAGCTGTGCAGTTTGTAATTTAGAGGTCAGGCCAGGGAGTGTGGTGGTATCAACAATTGAGTTGTTGTTTCCGGTATCGATTGCTTTCTGTAATTTTTTAGAAGCGGCAGCCCATTGAGACTGTTTGAAAAGATCTGTTCCTTCGCTGCTGAGTCTTTTAAAAAGGAGCAATGTTTCTGCGTCTTCTTTGTTGAGATATTGTCCATCGACTAGAATTCTTCCTCCCAGCCCCTGTTGAAGTTTCTCGGAATGAAGAATTGTCTCGATTTCTGCTATGAGGTTGGTAGTTCTTTCCTGCTCAACGATTTTGACACCTTTGCTTTGTTGCAATGCAATTTCGCAACTGTCTTTTGCTGCGGTGAAACTGTTTATTTCAAGTTGATCCAGGCATTGGTTATAGGATTGTTCCGCTGAGGCCAGTTTATTGCTCTCGCCCTTAGCGTAGAAGTAGATCCCTGCCCCTCCGGCATGGATTACTGCCCATACAATAATGAAGAGTTTTATTCTTTTTTTCCAACCCGTTTTTTCTTGTACAATGTCTTTGTGGTTGTTGTCAGAAGTAGTGGAACAATCGGCTGCCTGTCTGGCGGTTTTTTTATAGTTATCAAGGACAAGTTCAGCATATTTCCTTTGCTCTTCTTCCTGTTCAATTGTGTCGCCTCTGTTGGCTCTCTCAAGTGCAATTTGTGCATTCAATACTATTTGTTCAACATCTTCTGGAGAAGATGTTGGTTCATCCACGGTATCGACCGTTATCTGCAGAGTAGATTCCTCGTCTGGTTTAATGCTGCCGGTAAGTGCTGATGAAAATGGCAGTTCATCATGATGTTTGGTAAACCAGATGGCAGCTTCTTCGTTAAATGCATTGGTGGTTGAATAGAATTCGCCATCAATCATTTGACCAATGTGGGTGATAAGCTCAATCAGGGTGCGATTCTGATGCCAAAAATCTCCCAGGCAGATTGCAGCTTGATCAAAATCAGGATGGAAAATTTTACTTTTCGGCTTGCAACTGGGGGGGAAGTGTGGGAAACCAAAAGGTATTGAGATTTCCACAACATGATTTGTTGCCCTGGTTATTTCGTCATCTGTCTGAATCATGCCGATGAGAGTGTATATGACCTCATACTGATCCGGAGGATCGCCTTTGACAGGACGTACGGATATGGTTTTGTGTGAGGTGAAATGCTCACTTACCTGTTCGGCGATTTCGCGCAATTGTTTAGATTCTATAGCCATAAAGTAGTCACAACAGTAGAAGAATTGATTGCTGTTTTTTATTAGTATATCAAGTCGTTTGAGTAACACAAAATAAAATATCAGTAACCTGGCAATAATTTTCAATAGATGATTACTCTTTAAGTGGGATTTTAAAATGGAGCAGAAAATTTTTCCGCGAACGCACGTAGTTTTTTTGAGAATTTATGAAACCGTTTAATTGTGTTTTTTCCATAGTTGAGGAAAAAAACTGTCCTCTTTATAAGGTCGGTGAGAAATTGGTGTTATCTGAGAAAACTCTCTCGTGCCCTGATGGAAAAGAGGTTTGCCTTATCCTCGTACGTGATATGACGGAATTACTCTTTCAGCTGTTGGGAGAGGCAACAGGAGCAGCTGAAGATAACAATAAAAAATACAATTGCAGTGGCTGTACGGGATTGATTAAATTTACATGCCTTGCCACTGATAATCCGGGCGATAGTGTTAAGGGAGGGGGAAGTGCTGCACTCATAGACTTGGCGGTGGAAAAGTTTTTTGGAAAAACTGTTCACAGCCCATTTCTTAGAACGCTTCCAGCCGGTCAGATTGATACGATCCTCTCGCACTTTAAAAAAATATCTTTCGATAAGGGAGCAATCCTTATACAAAAAGGTGAGCATAACAGAAATATATTTATTGTCTTTAAGGGAGAACTTCGGGTTGAAGACGATACCATTTTTCTGGCAGCCCTTAATGAGGGAGAACTCTGTGGCGAAATGAGCTGCCTTGGAGCTGATATTGCTGTTTCAACTGTGAGGGCGGCTGAAAAAGTTGAAGTTCTGGTAATTGCTGGGGACGATTTTGACAGTCTGCTCGGAAACAATGCTTCTGTTCAGGCTTTTTTGGCTCAGCTCATGGCAACCAGGTTGAGAGAGATAAATGCTGCCCGAGCGAGAGATTTTGAATCATGTATGAGTGGTAGACTCGATGAAATTGTGCCTGCAGAACTGTTCCAGATTTTTCATATGCACCAGAAAACTGGAGTTCTTGCAATGGAATTGCCAGGTGGAAAAGGAAAAATCTCTTTTCGTGAAGGATGTTTAATCAATGCAAGCTATGCAGGAGAGAAGAACCAGGAGGCAATTTTTAAAATACTGACTGAAAAAAAGGGAGTGTATCGATTCACCAATGGATTGTCTCCCCAAGAGATGAAGGTTGCGGAAATAGGTGATTTTATGATGCTGTTGATGGAAGGGGTTAAGCGGGTTGATGAAGAGTGGGAAGATTAAACTCTAAGGCACTGATTCCACCAAAGGGGGAAGTGCCAGTATCTCCCTAAACGAGGAAACATGAAACCGGCTATTCAGTGCTCTGTTTTTAAATGCAATTAAATCAACATTGCATGATGCTGCATGTTGTTCGTCAACCACTGAATCACCAATGAAAATGGCATCTACTGGATCGCAGTTATAGTGTTTAAGAATTTCCATCAGGGCGTCTGGTGCGGGTTTAGGGCGGGGAGCAATGTTTGCCGTCATGACTTTGCCGAAATAGTCCTCAAGTCCGTATGATTGTAGAAGGGGGATCATTGTATTGCTGCGGTTTGTTGAAATGGCAAGAGAGTATTTCTGCACGGTTGCCTTGAGAAAATCGACAAGGTCAGGTTCTATTGTCATATGTTTTAAAAAAGGCGTGTAACCTGTCTCCCGCCTGAGCTGGTGTACTTTATCCGGTGGAATCTCCTGATAGTTACGAAATATATACTTTATAGAATCATCGACGCTGTGCATGTGCACGAAGTCAACTTCATTTTCATTCATTTCCCCGAAGCCGAAGTGTGCCAGCAGGAAATTGTAATACATGCGATTTGCATTTCTGGAGTCGAACATGACCCCATCACAGTCAAATACGATAAGTTTTAACATAATTTAGTGCCTTACTTCATAAAAGCTGTAACAAAATACAAGAAAATCCAAAGTGCTATTTAACTCAAGTGGTTAATACCACTTCCAAGGCACTTATCCAGCGTAACTAAAAAGTTTCCATCTTGTCGGGCTAGGGATAGAGTTCTTTATACAGCCAGTCAATAGCAAAAAGGAGCAGTTTCTCGTCATTCAGAAGCTGTTCCTTNNGTGGTAAGGTCTGTTGATTTAATCTCGTCCGAGAATAATTTTTCCCGGAAAGTGTCTATATTATAAAGAGCAAGGGTGTACAGATCTGCCTGTTCTTTTGATGGGGTGAACCCTTCGCGGATTTTGTCATGCTGGAGAATGGGAGCAATGGCATCGTTGAACCGGTTATAGTTTTCGAGCCCCTGATCCTGGCTGTACCTGGCGATGTCCTGTGTCTCTTTTTCAGAAAAACCGTGACAGTGGGTTTCTTTCATCAGGACATAATGTTCTTCAATCGCATTATTCTTCACTCTGATGGCAGCTCTGCCAAGAGGGTAGGTGCGGCAGGCCGCAGGTCGGTGTTTGTAGACTGTGCAACCGGATTCAGCAACAAAGACACAACTGGCACGACCATCATCCACCATTGTTAAATAAAATCTCGGAAATGGTTCGCCGGGACTCTGTTCAACGATCACAAAGTTCTCAAGTAACTTGGCCGAATGCATATTTGTGCCTTTTCTCAGGCGCAGGACGTCATAGGGAGTAAGGGCAAGTTCCAGTAATCTGCAGCATTCTGTAAAACACGTTACCCCCTTATGACATGAAAAGGAAAACGGAGTACCTGGATCAATCCGGGTGACGTATTCAGGAAGTTCTGAGCGTTGTGACATAATGGATTCTATATCGGCCTGGGGAAACCATAGCTTTTGTGGAGTAAGCACTAAACTTTTTTAGGCTTCCATAGTGTGAGCAGCGGGCTGGCAATAAAAATAGAAGAATAGGTGCCCACTATCACTCCTGCTAGAAGAGCTAAAGCAAAGTCATGTATAACCGAACCGCCTATGAAGAATAAGGCAAGAAGAACCATTGCCGAAGTAAGTGAGGTTACAACTGTACGGCTCAGCACCTGGTTGATACTGTCGTTGATGGTCGCTGCAAGGGGTTTATTTTCCCCCTTGCGAAAGTTTTCCCGGATCCTGTCAAAGACAACAACTGAGTCATTCAGTGAGTAACCTGCGAGGGTGAGCAACGCTGTTACTATGAGCAGAGTAATCTCCACATTGAGGAGCCAGCAGATACCGAGAACCACAAGAACATCGTGGAAAGTTGCTATGGCTGCAGCAAGACCAAAACGGATATCAAATCTCATGGCGAGATAGACTATAACTCCGGCAAGAGAAATAATGATGGCCTGGATAGCCTTATTCCTCAGCACGGCGCTTACTGAAGAGCCTATTTCTGACTGGCTTTCCAGAATAAACTGCCTGTCAGCAAGGTCAGTAGAGAGGATAGCCCCGACTTTCTCACTGAGATTGGCAACAACTATTTCAGATCTTTTTATTTTAACAATAAGACGATGTTCATTTTCAACCTCCTGCAGGCTGACCTCTTTCATGTCATTTTTTTCAAATACCTGACGAACTTCGGCCATTGTAAAATCCTGACTGGCCTTATACTGAAGAAGAGACCCACCGGAGAAATCCACACCCATATTTGCTTTACCTCTGGCGACCTGAATAAAGGCAATGATACCGATGGTGACGAGAATTGCAGATATGCCATAAGTGATATTCTTCAGCTTCAGATAGTCAAGATTCGGTCGTTTAGTAAACTGGAGAAAGTTGAGAGCCTTAATCGGTTTTATCGTGTTGACTGTATCAAATATCACACGGGAGTAGAAGAGTGAAGCAAAGAGGTTAAAAATAATGCCTAAAGAGAGGGTAATGGCAAAACCTTTGATCGGCCCGGTGCCAAACATGAAAAGAGCCAATGCAGTGATCAAGGTGGTCACCTGGGAGTCGATGATCGTCAGGAATGCCTTGCCGAAGCCACTGTCGACACTTGCCCTTACGGATTTACCCAGGGCATATTCCTCCCGCATCCTTTCAAAAATAAGGACATTGGCATCAACGGCCATGCCTATGGAGAGGACAATACCTGCAATGCCCGGCAGAGTTAGAGTAGCATTGAGGATAGCCAGCCCGGTAAAGAGAAATAGAATATTCAGGATCAGGGCGCTGTTGGCTATAACACCTGAAGTACGGTAATAGATGATCATAAAACTGAGAACAAGTATGGCTCCGAAAACACCCGAGTAAAGACCCTTTTGTATGGAATCCTGACCGAGGCTTGCGCCTACTGTCATATTCTGGATTATGTCCACCGGAGCGGGAAGAGCACCAACTCTGAGAACAATAGCCAGATCCGCTGCTTCTTCATGGGTAAAACTGCCGGAGATCTGTGCTGAACCACCGAGAATACGCTCCCGAATAACCGGGGCGGATCGCACAACCTCATCCAGCACAATAGCCATTCGTTTGCCCACATTTTTTTCTGTGAGTGTGGCAAAAACCTTGCCGCCCCGTCCTGTCATATCGAGGCTGACATAGGGCTCGTTAAAGCTGCCGCCGATCCTTACCTGGGCATTTTTAATCATTTCCCCTGTCATGAGAATTGTGTTCTCAAGGAGCAGAGGTGTCAGGGTCTCCCTGCCGGTCTGCTTATCGACATTCTTTTCAAAATGTATCGAAGTGTTGTCAGGTAACCTGCTCTGCAGGCCCCTGTTAAGTTTAGTTACGGATTCACCTTCAGTCCACTGGCCTGCTGAGCGGGCCTGATCGACGAGTTGCGGCAGATTCAGTCCTGCACTTTCAGCAACAAGTTTGAATTCAAGCTGTGCCGTGTCACCAAGGAGTTTGAGTGCCCGTTTAGGGTCTTTCACGCCGGGGAGCTGAATTACAATCTCATCATCACCCTGGCGGATGATCACAGGTTCGGCAACACCAAATTGATCAATACGGTTGCGAATGATTTCAAGTGATTGTTCTACCGCATGGGTTTTTATATAGTCCTTCTTCTCCTCTTTGAGCGTCAGGAAGATACGGGGGAAACTCCCTTCTTTGCTTTCAACCCGGGCAGTAATGTCAGGAAAATCTTCGGTTACTATCTCTCTGACCTGGTCAACACTACTCGCATTTGGCAGTGTGAAGATGATGGTGTCAGCCGACGATGAAGAAGTTCTGACTGCACTGATTGATTGTTCTGCAAGAGTGTCCTTGATGTCGGTTGCGGCAAATTCAAGGGTATTCTCTTCGGCTTTTTTTAGATTGACCTTGAGCACAAGGTGCATGCCGCCCTGCAGGTCAAGACCGAGTCGCAATCCTTCCGGGGCCATATAGGTTTTCCACCAGTTGGGGGCCCCGGAGTAAAACGAAGGCACAATTGTGACAATTGCAAACAGAATAAGTGATACAATAAAAGCAAGTTTTAGTTTTAGCATTGTGTTCATTGATACCCCTGCAGGCTCGATATGGTCGAAAAGGATTCTTCTTTGTTAAATTATATGTCAAACTCAGCGATTATACCTCAATGGCTGAATCTTGCAAGACTCAGCTCCTGTTTTTAATACCTTGGAAATTATTTTCTGCGTTTTGTGGCAGAGATAAGCGTAAACTTCGAAATTAATCCGTGAAGTTACTTATCCAGGCATTTCAAAAAGTTCAGATTCATTCGGGTTTATAAATTATGATGAACTCGTAAAAATTACTCGAAGTTCGGACTTTTTACGACGCCATCAATTATAGCCGGTTTATCGCTTCTGCCATACATGCAGCACCAAAACCGTTGTCTATATTAACGACCGCAAGCCCCGGTGCACAACTGTTGAGCATCCCGAGAAGAGCAGCGATACCTCCAAAACTGGCGCCATAGCCGATGGAAGTCGGGACCCCGATTACCGGGCAGCTCACAAGTCCTCCGATAACACTCGGCAACGCACCTTCCATGCCTGCAACCACAATAATGACTGCTGCGTTTGTAATCAGTGAATGATGTTCAAGGAGGCGATGTAAACCAGCCACCCCGGCATCATAGAGTTTTTCAACCGGATGACCAAGTGTGATTAGTGTCCTTTTCGCCTCTTCGGCGACTGGAATGTCAGAAGTGCCGGCGCAGACAACCACACTATAGCCCTTGTATTTGTCTGGTGATTCCGGTCTTGCATTACAGGTCAGCATTTGCGCTTCCTGATGGTAAATGAGCTGGGGCAATGCATCCACAACTAATGAAGCTTTTGGTATATCAACCCGGGTTGCCAGAAAAGGCCCACCATGTTTGAGCAAAGCTGATGCAATGGAAATTATCTGCTGCGAAGTTTTGGAGGCACCATAAATGACCTCGGGTATTCCAGTGCGTAATGATCGATGGTGATCCACGCAGGCATCAGGTAGATTTTCAGAGGGGAAATTGCGGAGTTTTGCCAAAGTCTCTTCGATGGAGAGGTTGCCGTCCTGGAGGCTTGAGAGAAGGGTGGTTAATGAGTGTAAATCCATAAAGATAATCGCCTCTGATGTCGAGAAACATCAAATCTGTTTATGAAGAAAGGTGTATTCGTTATTATTGTTGATAATTTTGTGAAAAATCATATGTTAGATGGCTGAGATTCAAATTTTTACAACGCCATTAAGAATCAGTAGTGTCCGGTTGGAAAATTGCAAAGCATCGAAAACGAATTCATGGGTAACTTTTGTCCGCTTTTGGCAGTAGATTTCTTGATTTTCAAATATTTTTCACATCCAATTTGTATCATGCGAGTTCCTCGCAGATAGCGTAGACTTCGAAGACTGATACAAATCAAATATGAAAATATTAAGAAAATGCTACGAAATTTACTGGATGACGCTCCCAAAAATTACCAATGAATCCTCCTGCAGGATTTAAACCGGACACTACTGATCAAGAATAAGAAGCTGAAAATTCAAAGAGGTCAACGTGTTTACACAGATATATCTCCTCCGTTTCCCGAAAGATACCTCCGATCAGCCCTTTGTATACCGATTGGTAAAAGAGTATGACATTGAGTTTAACATTTTGAAAGCAGATATCCTTCTCCAGCGGGAAGGAGTAATGATAATCGAACTGAAAGGCAGCACTAAGAACAATGTGAAAGCAGGGCTTGATTTTCTCCGGGAAATGGGAATTAAGGTCGAACGGTTAGCGGCCCGTATTCGCCGTGATGATGAAAAATGTTTCCAGTGTGGGGCGTGTACAGCTGTCTGCTCAGCGGGCGCTCT
>LGVF01130309.1_pt1 | contig 11186 bp, 10 predicted proteins | sample 469901 | NCBI WGS metagenome assembly LGVF01 (sample SAMN03893561, study PRJNA290197) | marine sediment metagenome | material: sediment; isolation source: combined push core samples #3730, #5133, and #5579 collected at Hydrate Ridge | place: Pacific Ocean: Hydrate Ridge | reverse complement strand
TAAATATCAAAGATTGCAGCATTTGCATCATCATTGATTAAATTCATAAATGCAATTTGTAATGCTTCAGCTAATTTAACATTGATGTGTCCACCAACTTGAATACCATCATTTGCGATTGGTACAGTAACAGCGATTACATCAGTTAATGCGAAGATATCTCCAGCAGTGAATGGATTATGCATACGAGCATCTCCATAAATAGCAGCGATATCGCAAGTTTCAGCTTCTAAAGCAGATATAGAACCACCGTAACCACCAGCATCAGTAGCATTAGGCATATCTTCTATAGTTTTACTAAAGTTTTCAGTTAACCATAAGTTTGGATAAATATAACTAGCACTTGAAGTTGCTCCACCTGTACAGAATGAAACATCTTTAATGTCGTCCCAAGTTAAATCGTCTCCACCATTAATAATTGCAGCTAACGTTCTACCAGCAGGTGAAGGTCCAGCGATTAATAATGATAAATAAGTAGTTGCATCTTTAGAGTTAGGGATTTCTTGAGTTGCTAATCCGTCATTCCAGTCTGCAGCGTTTGAAGAACTTTTAGTTAGGCTATTTCTTGCAGCAGCTAATATAGGTACTAATGAATCAGCATAAGTAACGTAAGTTCCTCCTGGTAAGAATACAACATCAGCAGTTCCAGCACTTGCAGCTTCAGCAGCAGCAGCATAATCAGCACTTACTTCGATATTGATTTTTTCAAACTCATACCCTAAAGCATTAAGTTCAGCTAATAATAAAGCTTCTAGCGGAGCAGTAACTTCTAAAATATCTACTGCATCACGAGAAGGTACAAATACAACGTTTAATTCAGTCATTGTATCATCTTGTCCACATGCAGATAAAACAAACACGCTCACTAATAATAATGTTAAACTAAGTAATTTTTTCATTTTTCCTCCTAGAGCTATCTCTTCAGTATTAGGCGCTCATCTCCAATAGACCAAAATAATGGTTTCGAATTACAAAAAAACATCAGGAAAAATAAATATATTAATACATCTATTATAAGATAAAATGACAAAAAACTCAATAGTTTTTCTAAATACTATATTATAGGACTATGCATAGATATAGAGGATATATCCAACTTTCAAATAAAAAAAATACCCACCTTTTTAGTGATAATTAAGGTGGGCTTTATTTTTTTAAGAAAGTTTTCCTCTTATAATATTAGAGAAAAATTCAATTGCTAATACTATTACAGCTAAACCAATAAGGTATGCACTGGCATCATTAAATCTATTATTACCAATAGCCCATAATAATGGACCACCAATACCACCGGCTCCTACTAATCCTAATACTGCAGCATTTTTAATATTAATTTCAAAACGATAAATTGCAGTTGATAAGAATTTTGCAGTTAATTGCGGTATAATCCCGAATCTAATTTTCTGAGTAGCACCACATCCGGTTGCATTTAATGCATCAGTTACATTTTTGTTAATACCCTCGACTGCTTCAACATATAATTTTGTCATCATTCCAATAGAAGTGAATCCCATTGTTAATACCCCGGCAAAGGGACCGAGTCCAGTAATACGAATAACAGCAACACCAACAACAAATATTGGGAATACTCTTATTCCTGTTATAGTTCCTTGGAAAAAGATATTGACAAATTTAGGAGCAATATTTCTAGCTGCTAAGAAAGCTATTGGAATTGCTAAAATAGCTCCTGTTATAGTCCCTAGAAAAGCTATTGCTATAGTTTCTAGACCTAAAACCTTAACACTATAAGAATGAGTACCAAATAAAATGTCAGTACTTGGGTGAATAAAACTAGCTAATAGTCTTTGAACAACTTCAAATCCTGTTCTATTAAATCCAGTAAAAGCTAGTCCAGATATCGACCAAACAATTAAAGCAAATATTGTAGAAAGAATTAATAACCTTTTTAGTAATACTTTTGGAGCATTATCGAATTGTTGCTGGACAGTTAATTCCATTACGCCAACCTCCTTCTAATATATTTACTTAAGGCTTCAATAGATAATATTGCTATAAATACTATAAACAATATCATTCCTGCGCGATTGTATTCTCTGTTTTGTAATGTTCTTTTTAAAATAACACCAATACCACCGGCACCAACATATCCTAATACTGTTGAATGTCTAATATTAATATCGAAACTGTATAGTGATAAAGAAAAATATACAGGTAAAATATCTGGTAAAACAGCAGTAATAAATGCTTTTACTTTTGTTACTCCAGTACTTTCAATTGCTTCATAAGCACTTAAATCAATAGTTTCAATGTGTTCATAAAGCATTTTTGTTAAAATACTAAATGTAAATATTGTTACAGATATTGTTCCAACTAAGGGACCACTACCTGGGATAAATAATAAAAGTATAATTCTAGCATATACTAACATTGGAAATGTTCTTATTAATGATAACAACACTTTTACAGATGCACCTATCCATTTTGCATTTTTATTAATATTTGCACTAATAAAAAATGCTACAGGTAATGATAAAAGTGCTCCGACTAATGTTCCTAGAAAAGCCATTCTAATTGTTTCAAGAACTTTTGGAACAACAGTTGAGTAATAACTAAAATCTGGTCTAAGTATTTGATTTAAAAAATCAAATATATTTGTGAAATTTCTAAATATAACAGCTAACTCAAATTCTGTTATTTTCGAGAAATATACAATTACAATTACTAGTGCAATTGTAATATACATACTTGCACTTCTTGGTGGATTAACAATAGTTCCATTTTCTAAAACTACTTGTTTTGGTTTTGGAATAATCTTATCGAAAAAATGTATTATGGATGTACCAGCTTGTTGAAGTTTATTTTTCATATTTTTAACCAATATTATCTGCGGCTGTTAATTTTCTACCATAAACATATGTAAGTACATCATCATCTACTTTTTCAACTGGACCATCAAACACAATTTTACCACCACGTATTCCTATTACTCTTGTAGCATATTGCAAAGCTAAATCAACATGATGCATATTTGCAATTACAGTAATATTGTCTTCAATATTTATTCTTTTAAAATCATCCATTACCTGTTTAGCAGTAATTGGATCAAGTGATGCAACTGGTTCATCAGCTAAAATAACATTTGGTTCCTGTGCTACAGTTCTAGCTAAGGCAACTCTTTGTTGCTGCCCTCCTGATAATTGATCTGCTCTGGTATAAGCTTTTTCTAGTATTCCTACTTTATTTAATGCTTCTAAAGCAATTAGTTTATCTTCTTTTGAATATATACCTAAAAATGTTTTCCATAAAGGCATATCAGCAACTCTTGATGTTAGTACATTACGTAAAACTGTTGTTTTACTTATAAGATTAAAAGATTGAAAAACCATCCCGATTTTTCTTCTGAAAGTTCTTAAATCTTTTCCTGCTAAATTATTTGTAAGAATGTCATTAACATATAGATCACCATATGTTACATTTTCAATCTTATTTATACATTTCAATAAGGTTGATTTACCAGCTCCTGATAAACCAATAATAGTTACAAATTCTCCTTGTTCAATTACAGTGCTTACATCTATTAAAGCAACTGTTCCATTATCATATGTTTTTCCAACTTTTTTGAAATTTATCGACATGGAAACACCTCTTTTCTTTATATATGATTATACACTAATTAATTATGTATTCCAAGTGTAATTAGTTTAATAAAATTATATATTGTTAAAATAGTAATCACTAATTATAAACTTTGTATAATACAGTATTCTAAACACCTTATATGATGAAATTATAAATAAGATTAGTAATTAATTTAAGAAATAGTAAAAAGTAGTTACTGAACTTTAATAAGGAAGATTTTTTATCTTCCTTTTTTATTTATTATGATATAATAAAACTAGAAAAGAGGAGATTATGTTGGATAAAAAAATTGCTATAATTTCATGTTCAAATGCTAACCTTGAATATTTTGATCATGATTATGATATTAAAATATTTAGATCTTCAGTACACCTTGGAGATGAGAGTTATTTAGATCATATTGAAATAAATGCTGATGACTTTTATAAAAGATTAGAAGAAGATAAATCAATTTTCCCAAGTACAAGTTTTATGCCACTAGGTAAAATGATAGAAATATATGAAAATCTTGTTAAGGAAGGATACACACATGCCATAGTAATAACAATCTCTAAACAAATGAGTGGAATCTTTAATGCTGCATTAATGGCAGGAAATGAAGTGGATGATTTAGAAGTTAAAGTTTTTGATTCAAAGACACTTGCGTATCCTCAAGCTAAGATGGCTTTAAAAGCAGCTGAGATGGTAAAAGAAGGATATGATATCCCAGATATTGAAAAAGAGTTATTATATATAAGAGATAATAATAAAATATACTTCGCTGTTAACACTTTAACTTATCTTGTTAAAAATGGTAGGTTATCAAATGCATCTGGATTTATTGGAAATGCGTTAAAACTGAAACCAGTTTTAACTATCGATGACGGAAAAGTTGTTACTGTTGAAAAGATAAGAACATTTAAAAAAGCAGTTGAACATGTTCTTGATTTATACTTTGAAGAAACTAAAGATAAAAATGTTGAACCATTTGTAATTCATGCTAATAATCCTGAAATTAGAGATTATATGATCTCTAGAATGAAAGAAAATGATAATGAATTAAAAGATATATTCTCAATGCCTTTAACGGCTGGAATAGGGGCTCACTCTGGTCCTAAAACTATTGGAATTGGATACTATATTAAGAAGTAGAGTTGATAAAACTCTACTTTTTTTAAATAGTTATTGTGTTATACACAGTAAGGTGTTACTATATAATTGTGTTACACACAGTAAAGGAGGAATTATATGAACTCGCAATTCAAAAGAGGTATTATTGAGATGTGTGTATTAAAGATGATTAGTAGAGAAGATATGTATGGATTTCAATTAATTGAATCTATTTCACAAGAAGTAGAAGTTAATGAAAATACCGTATACCCTATTTTAAGAAGATTGACAAAACAAGGGTTATTTGATACATATTCAAAATCTATGAGTATTGGTGCTCCTAGAAAATATTACTCATTAACAAGTGAAGGAAAAGAAAAACTAGATGAGTATGAAACTGAATGGAGAAATTTTTTAGACGGTGTTTACCGAATTTTAGGAGGTAGTAATTATGAAGAGTAAATATTTAGAAGATTTAAAAAATCTATTAGATGATTATCAAATGGATGAGTCTGAAAGATTAGATATTATAAATGATTATTCAGAGATGTATGATTCTTGGGGTGATAAAGGTTTAATGAATGATGAGATTTCTAAGAAACTAGGACATCCTAGAAGTATTATAAAAGAATTAACTGAAGGTTATAGAAAAGTTGAAAGACCATTACCAGGATCTGAAAAAGTAATTTCTTTAAGTCCTTTTGTGGCTACTATTGCATTTTTAATTTTAGGTTTTGGATTAGATTTATGGCATCCAGGATGGATGGTATTCTTACTTATTCCTGTGACAGCTATTATTATGGAGATGGGTAAAACTAAGAATGAACACTTAAGTACTGCTTTAAGTCCTTTTGTAGCTACTACAATATTCTTATTACTTGGATTCTTGTATGACTTATGGCATCCAGGATGGATGATATTCATAATTATCCCAGTTATGGGGATATGGAATTCTAGATATACAATGAAGAAGATTGATTTATTAACTGCATTAAGTCCTTTTATTGCAGGTACTGCTTATATAGTTTTAGGAATGTATGGATACTGGGTTGAAGGATGGGTTGTATTTATGCTTATTCCAATGCTTGGAATATTGCATCATAAAAATAAAGCTATGATGTTATTATGGGAGTTACTTGCAATTGCAGGTATCGTAGGATATTTATATATAGGAACAACATACGCAGATTCATGGCAATATGCATGGCTTACATTTGTACCATTTATTATATTATCATTTTTTAATGGTGATTGGGAAATTACAGTAGATAAGAATAATGATTATAGATTAGTTATAGCTTTAAGTATAGCAGCATTCTTATTAACAGGTTTCTTATTAAATGCCTGGGTAGTATGTTGGTTATTCTTCTTAAGTATTCCTGTATATTCAATTATTAAAGAAGTAGGACCTAAAGAAAGAATAGTAGCACTTACTCCTTTTATAGCAGTAACGATATTTATGCTTGTAGGTTATTATGCTGAATTATGGCATCTAGCTTGGATTATATTCATTATAATTCCAATGACAGCTGTCGTTAAAAATACATAAGAAAATTCTCGTTTTCATAAAAAAAGATCCTCACAGATCTTTTTTTATTTACAAATAAGGAAAAGTTATTTAAAATGGATATATACAAGAGGAGTGATTTGATATGAAAAGAGAATCAACTAGGTTCTTTACTAGATTTTTATTATTGTCAGTTTTATCAGTACTAAATATAGCTATTTGTTTATCAATAGTAACTCTGGGAACATTTTTTAGTATTCTTGCTGTTATATTAGCTGTAGGAAATGTATTCTTCTTACTTTATATGGTAGTAAAAGCTATTAGAATATTTATTAGACATTTACTAGATAAAGATAGAAAGAAATTTGAGTTCTTATACATAATTAATATATTGCTATCTTTAGCTGTTACTGGGTTATACTTGTTCTTCTATTTCATTATTATTATGGGAATAATGATAGTCCTATTACCTTTCTTAGCTTAAAAGAAAAAAGGAAAATTCAATTGAATTTTCCTTTTAATTTCTATCTGTAAAATGCGCTTCTAAATAAATCTAGGTAATGTGATACATCCATACTTAATTGTTCTAAAGCTCCAGATTTCATTTCAAATTTATGTTCAAGTTTCCAATCAGCACTTATTCTATCTATAGTCCATTTAATAACTTCTAAACTTCTATCGATATTGATAGTATCAGAGAATAAATAATAATCAATATTGTTAAATGCTTTCTCATAAATTCTTAATCCTGTATCTTTACCAATTTTAAGAGTAGCTTCGATTATCTCAGGCTCTTCAACTTTTGCGTTAAGTTCGAATAACTTAACAAATAGTGGATGTCTATCATATGCTTCTATATTAGTAATAGTTGATTGATACAAACGATTTAATACGTCTCTATCAGCAAAATTAACTTCTGCATATATTTCATCCTCGATTACTTTATTAGCATAACTGAATAACAAGATATATAAGTCTTTTTTACTCTTATAATAATGGAATAATAATCCTTTGGAAACCCCTGCTTCACGAACGATAGTGTTCGTTGAAGCCTTTTTATATCCTTTGTCAGAAAATTCAATCAGTGCAGCCTCTAAAATACGGTCTTTTCTTTGGTCATCTTTGTGCAAGAACTCACTCATATTAACACCCTTTCTGTAATATTTTACAAATGGTCAATATAATAGTATCATTTTTTCGGTCAATTTGCAACCAAATACACGAAATTATTTGACTTTCAAAGTACCTTTTTAATTCGTGTAAGTAGATTAGATAATAAATAGGTGCTATAATTGATATAAAGGGGAAGATAATATGTCATTATATAATATAGAAGTAAAGAAGATGAATGGTGAAATTGTAAAACTTAGTGAGTATAATAATAAAGTATTATTAATAGTAAATACTGCCTCAAAATGTGGGTTTACAAAGCAATTTGAAGGTCTTGAATTACTATATAAAGAATATAAAAATGAAGGATTTGAGATACTAGGATTTCCATGTAATCAATTTTTTCATCAAGATCCCGGATCTAATAGTGAAATATTAGAATTTTGCACTCTAAACTACGGTGTTTCTTTTGAAATGTTTAGTAAAATATCTGTAAAAGGTACAAATATTAGTCTTCTTTATGACTATTTAGTAAAGAATAATCTTACTAAGCCAAACAAGAAAATCAAATGGAATTTTGAGAAGTTCTTAATATCTCGAGATGGAACTATAATTGAAAGATATCAGTCAAATGTAAAACCTGAATTTATTGAAAATGATATCAAAAAATTGCTTAAAAAAGGAGTAACGCCTTAGTTACTCCTTTTTATTTAACATTATGTGATATTATATCAGCTACACTAATCTTATCATAATATTTACTAGTCAATAATGCGGTCACAAAGAATATTGTATTTAGCACAGTAAAGCCAATAATTAAACTTATAAGTTTTATTTCTAAAATTAGTTTAAATCCAATACTTTCCATTAAGGTTTTAAGTAATACATCTAGTAATACTTGAGTAATTGGTATTGAAATTATGAAAGTAATAATAAGCACTATATAAAAATTAAGTAAATACTTTTTGCTTATCTCTATATTGTTAAATCCTATTGATTTTAGTATTGCTATATTAATTTTATTATCGTTTAAATACGTTATTAAAATTAGACTAAATATATACAAAGACAGAATAATAGATAGTGTTACCAAAAATCCCATAATAAGATTTGATATGTTTAGAAGTGATGTAAACTCATCAAGTGAGTTTTGATAATCAATTCTTGATGTAATTAAGTTACTTTCGTAAAGATTATCAGTAATATATACACCATTATAGTAAGTATTATCTAATCCATAAAAACTATTTAATGATTCTTTCTCTACAAAAAAATTATTTTCTATTAATTCATTAGATATTCCGACTACTTTTTCAGTTGATTCATAGTCTCCTACTGTATATGTAATTTCATCTCCAATATTTATATTAGTAGCAGTATGTAAATAATCAGAAATGATTACTCCATCATATAAAAGAAGATTGTTTTCAATACTGTTTTCTATCAATAGTTTTAAGTTGTTAGAAGGATCAATACCGTAAACTACAGTATTGTAATTCTCATTTAAGTCAATATTATTAACTGATGTTATTTTAGTAAATGTTTTAGTAAAGGTTTGATAGTCTTCACTGACAGTATTGTCAGTCATATATTGTAAATTTACCATTTCAAAATAGTTATTTCCTAGTTTTGTTTCTTCTACAAATGCAGTAAACATTGAATTTGAACTAAGTCCAAATATTATCATTAATGCAATTGAGATAAATAAGATAAAAGTAGTAACTATTGTTTTAAATGGTGTAAATTTGAATATTTTTAAATGTTTCCTATATTTTTCTTTCTTTTTAGCTGAAACTGTTAAATATATATACATATAATTGAATATTATAAACAGTATTATTGGAATGATTACACTGTATAAGAAGATATCTAAATATAATACAAATTCAGCTTTAGGGAATAAGTACTTAGCACTATATAAATCAAACATATAACTAGAAGCTATAAGGCCTATTAGATATCCTACTATAGCGAATAAACTAACTATTACTGGGAAGACCATTAAGGACTTGGATATCTCAATATTTGTATATCCTAAGGCATGTAATGTATAGATATCTTTTTTATTTTTATCGATATATCTTTTCATAAAAATTATTAGTAATATACCTACAAAGAAGATGAATAAAGATAAGAAAATATCTACAAATGCATTAGCATTATCCACTTCATGTTGAAGTGAGATAATTCTAAAGTTAATTTCTTTAGGCATAATGATATTTACCATCTGCATATTCTTTCCTAGTAAACTTAAATCTGAAGTTAATAATGTATCATATCCAAAGTCTTCAAATACAAGTCCTAAATCACCATCAACAATATATTTGTTATAAACATGTCCATCAAGTGCCATTACTGTATTTTCATTAGCTAGGACTAATGTTTGTAGTTCTTCATCAAAAGCTATTGTACTCATACTAAAGATTGGAAAGATAAATTCTGGGCTATAAAAGAACCCAGTTACTAAATAAGATGTTCCATCAATTGTATAGTTATCTCCAATATTGATATTGTTTGCTTCCGCAAACTCTGGGAATATTGCAATTTCGTTATCATAAATTGGAATTGTTCCATCGATGATATATGGAATATCAATTCTACTTGTTACTGAAACGAATTTATAAAATATATCATTTTCATTTATATTAACTATTCTTTTCTTTTCAATATCATAGTCATATTTGTTTTCAAATTGATCAACATATCTATCAAGTATTTCTTCGTATAAATCAGGTCTTTCACTAATTTTGTCGTTAATTATGTAATTTAAGTTATTTTGAGCAATTGCATCATCAGGATTAGAAAGTGCAGTTCCACACTCCACAGTTATATTTAATTCAAAGCATAATTCTATTATTGCTGTTCCACCTAAAAAGTTAACATCAACTTCCCCCATAGAAAAATAGAAGTCTTCAACGTTCTGCGTTTCAAGGTATGAATCGTAATTTTCTTCTAATCTTCTAACACTACTTTTGACAGTAGTAAAGGTCAAAGATACGATTAATACTAACAGAATAAGACTTACAAAATAGAATATATTATATTTAATTTTTCGGAGTTGATCTTTATAAAGTAGTTTCATAAATTACACCTCCCCTTTATTATAACTAAAAATCAAAGAAAGCAATAATCATATTTAGTAATTATTATAATAATTAAATACACGACATATTTTTAATTATTGTTTATGATTTTTCACAAAAAATTCATAAGTTACTGTTATACTAAAAGTATAAAGGAAAGAAAGAGGTGTTATATGAAAAAAATTATTAGTTTATTTTTAATTGCTTTATTCACAATTACTTTAGCAGGATGTGATTTGTTTGGTGATGATACCGAAATACCTGAAGAGATTCTAGATTGTATATTAAATCCTGACGCAGAAGGATGCGAGATAGATCCAGGGGACACAAGAACTGCTGCTGAAATTTTAGCAGACGCTATTACTGACAATTGGGATGGAGATATAACTCATCTAAATACTTTAATGGATTTAATGGATTTTTCTGAATCTATGGAAATAGTAACAGAGTTTAGATTTGACGTTGTTGATGAAAATAATGATCCTTTCCTCATTAACGTTGTTATGACAGACAGTTTTCTATTTCTAGCTACTGGAGATGTTTTAGAAAGACATTTAGCTTTAAACATTGATGGTACATATATTGAAACTACTATGATATTTGAAGAAATTGCTACTGGAGTTACTATCTATGTAGAAGTTTCTGATTTAGTAGATGAATGGGAAGTAGAAGAACCAGAAATTACTGACATTATGACTGTTCTTGGAATTGATCAAGATTGGTTAAAATTTACATTCGATGATACTTTAGCTAACATGGTTGAAATCGAAGTAATGAAAGAAATACTCCTTGATATA
>LGVF01064586.1_pt1 | contig 11192 bp, 8 predicted proteins | sample 469901 | NCBI WGS metagenome assembly LGVF01 (sample SAMN03893561, study PRJNA290197) | marine sediment metagenome | material: sediment; isolation source: combined push core samples #3730, #5133, and #5579 collected at Hydrate Ridge | place: Pacific Ocean: Hydrate Ridge | reverse complement strand
TGAGGTGCTAAAACGACTACACTCTTTTTTATATCAGGAAATTCTCCTACTAATTTCCATCCAAAGATTTTTAATATTATTTTAGAAATTCTTTTCATATACTATTAAGCTTTAAGCACTATATCGTGTGTCTAACACAAATTCTTTAGGATATTTAGCTTCCACATTTTTATACATCTTATTTATTTGGCTAAAAGTGGTCTCTAAATTGTTTATATCATTAATTACACCTTTGACTCCCACTTCTTTTTTCATATAATCAATATACCCTACAACTATTGGAACATTTGCACTAGTTGCCATGTAATAAAACCCTTTTTTCCAACGAATTGTTTTAGCTAATTTTCCTTCGGGAGAAATCACAATATGCATATTAGTCTTCGATTTCAATAATTTCGTTATTTCTGTTATAAAATGTCTGTTATGCGAAACAGGAATAGACCCATATAGGTTAAGAAGAATGTTTTGAGGAAATTTAAAGTAATCTCTCTTTGTTATAAATTTATGATTTATACCAGTTTGTATAAAAAATAATTTACCATATAAGCTATCCCAAAAACTTGTGTGTGGTGCAAAAATAACAATTGATTTGTTTAGGTTTGGAAAATCACCTTTTGTTTTCCAGCCCAACATTAAGAGTATGATTTTAGCAAGTGTATTCATTTGTTTTAGTTAAGTTTCTTAATATAACATCTACTTCTTTTATGCTGTCTGAATTCGTAATTTGTCCACAATTGTTTTATGTTATTATTATTATCAAGCTCGCGAGTTGTTTCTAAATATTTTATTTTATTCTTTAGGAAACTTTGTCCAATTTTTTCGAATATTATGGCTGGGACTCCTTTATTTTTATATTCTGGTATAACGCCAAGTAGCAATAAATCAGCCGTGTCGTTTTTACGTAAAGCTTTCCATATTCTATAATGTCCAAGGGGAAATAATGTGCCTTTTGATTCTTTTAAAGCTTTCGATAAGGATGGAATTGCTACACCAAAAGCAATAAGTTGATCTTCATTATCAAGCACTATTGAAATATAATCGGGATTGATTATAGAAAAAAAATCTTTTATCAGATATTCTTTTTGTTTTTTGGTTAGCACTGTAAAAGCATATAAATCTTTATATGATTCGTTAAGAACATTAAAGAGTTTATCTAAGTATTTTAGCAAATCTTTTGATTTTTTTATTTTAAGTTGATGTAAATTATAACGTTTTTGAATTATTTTAGAAAGTTTCAAAACTTGTTTAGGAATTTTGTTGGGCATTTTTATGCGAAATTCAACCCAATCAACATCTTTTTTGTATCCCAATTTTTCAATTAGTTTTGAATAGTATGGAAAATTATAGTGAGCAAATGATGTTGGTGTTTCATTAAAACCTTCAACAAGAACACCCGATGGGTCGAATGAAATAAACCCAAGAGGTCCCTGTAGTGTATTCATCTTTTCGCTTATTGCCCACTTTTCAACTGTTTGTAATAATAATTTTATTACTTCATTATCTTCTATAAAGTCTAACCATCCAAATCTTGCATATTTAATATGATGTTTAGCATTGTATTTGTCATTAATTATTCCTACTACTCTTCCGACGATTACATTGTTATTTATTGCTACCCAATATTTCACCCTACAAAATTCAAAAGAAGGATTTTTGTCATAAGAAAATGTTTGCATCTCTTTTGAATGTATAGCAGGAATATAAAACTCATTTAAAGAATATAACTTATCAGGAAATTTAATAAATTCCTTTATTTCCTTTTTAGTTGTTATTTCTTTAATTGTCAGACTCATTATTTATTCTATTATTTAGTCATAAATCGTTTAATAGTCAGTTTTGGGTAAAAAAAATTACTTAGCCAGTCCTTTTGTTAGGATACTCATTAATCCTTCAAAATATGGTGAATACCTGTCATACTTATTCTGTAAGAAAAAAGGAATTTCAAGACCTTTTAACACCATAATAAACACATCTAATAATACATCAATATCTTTGTTGTCTGCAAATTCTTTTGTTTCAATCCCTTCTAGTATGATGTTTTTAAGGTTTTCTTTTTCCCATTCATCTAATTCTTTTCTAATATCATCAATAAAATGAAAATGTTCAAAAAAATCAGCTTTTAAAGTTTCGTGATAGTTTGCAGCATTGTTAAGAATTTCCATTCTTTTGGTAAGGTATAACTTCAATTTTTTAGAAGCACTTAAATCACTATTATTATTAATAACAGACAATTGATTCTTTAGGTTTGTAATTTCTTTAGAAACAACTTCTTTAAATAACTCTTCTTTACTTGAAAAATGATAATACAAAGAACCTTTTGCTTTTCTAGCAATTTTTGCAATTTCATCCATTGATGTTTTATGAAATCCAAATCTGCTAAATAATTTGTTAGCTACTCTTAATATTTTATCTCTTGTACCTTCAATTGCCATGTCTAGATTTTATGTTAATACTGACTAATATCGTTTTAGAGTGCAAAGAAAACAATTATTATTGAATTGACAAAATAATTATTAAAAGTTTATTTTATTGCTGTGTGAATAGAGAATACCTCTTTTGATTTTTTGGGTAAAAATGTAGTGTGGAGTTTTTGCGCAGTCTGACGTTTTGAATAGGGTACGTTTGGTATTTCAACGCTTCAATATTTCAATTTACTCCTATGTTATTTTATTCCTATCATCTTCATATTTAGCACGATCTGCCAAATACACTATATTATTTGTTGTGTGGCGTATTTCTCTATTTCAAAATTTATAAATCACTTTGTTTTTAATAATTTTTCTTAGAATAATCAAAACAATAAAAGATATTACTCCGCCTATTAATGTCCCATAAATATCTTTCCAATCAAAAACACCTTTTGGCAAATATGGTTGAGCAAACTCATAAATAACATAAGCTAATACGGCAAATATTATTAAGTTAAATCCCTTTTTTTTAGGTGAATTCACTATCGCTAAAAAAAAGAATATTTGAACAATTGTCCCACCTAAGTTTCCGATACTATCTGCAAGCCCGTAATCATTAATTTTATTCTCATAAATAAATGGTCTATAAATATACCTTCCTGCTTCTGTTACTAAAAACATTATAATCGCCGTTAGAAGATAACTAATTCTGTATTTATCAATAGTCCTTATTGCTATTTTATCTGTAAAAAGATTATCCCGTTTTTTCATCTATCTATTTAGGTTATTTTATTTATTCTTAATCTCTATTTTTTGCCTTTCAACAACAAGCACATAATCAATTTTTGCTGTTGCTCCCATAAGTTGGAAAGTCGGTTGAACATTCGGAATTATTGAAACAATTTCTCCTTCAAGGTTATTTAAGAAATTCTCTAACTTATCTTGCATATTATCACTTTTAACTTCAAGACGGTGACTTTGTATTCTTTTGTTTTCATATCCTTTTCCTTTTTAGCTGATTATGTTCTGTTATATGCAACACAACAACAGCATAAACGCAAGTACGTGCGTTTATCTATCTTATATCTGCAACTCTATTACGTTTATGCCCCCAATATAGTGAATAAAAACTATAAGGCTATTATTTTATTATCCGAAGTTGCTAAAATATTGTTGCTCCAATAGATAAATAATGAATTAGATTAATTAATTTGTTAAAATTACAATTTTTTAAATTCCTGATAAATAGCTTTTTAAGGTTTTAGTGTGTTAAAAATAATACATTGTTATACATAGTACTGTAACAAAAATATTATCTCGTCGTCTATTGAGTATAACTAATTAAATTTAAAACGATGAAAACTTTAAACCAAACAAGAAACAGTACTACCAAAACAAACTTCATTAATAGTAAAAGTAACTCTTGGAATTCAAAAAGACGTTTCAAATAATCTCTAACCTATTTCAATTTACTAATAACTAACTATAACATCAAAAACTTATTATCATGAAAACTTTATACCAAACAAGAAACAGTACTACGAAAACAAACTTCATTAATAGTAAAAGTAACTCTTGGAATTCAAAAAGACGTTTCAAATAAAATGTTTTTCATTAAAAACAATAAGAACAATTTGAAACAGTACATTTTGAAATAAATGATTAATTCTTTTCTTAAAATTGAATTGTGATTTCATTATTTGCTCCAAAGAAAAGAAGAAGGCAATTAACCCAATAACAATATAATTTGGATCAATTCCCAATAGTTTGTTTAGTATATGGCAAGTAGGGCAGTGGGCGTGATAACGTTCTGTGTCCTACGGAAGCCAAGCTAAACATTTTTTAATTTATTTTTTCAGTTCTGTTAAATATTTAAATTTTTTGATTGGCGATCTCTTTAGTGCGCGTTAATCGATCAGGTTAAGTAACAAACGCCCTATTTGCTATATATTGTTAGATGTTGTTACATCTCCTTATATGGTCTGTCTATCATTTCAAAAACAATTTCACCACCATTTACAATGTCATTATGAGACAATCTAGTTCCTTCTAATAGTTTTCCATTTACTGATACGCTCTTTACATAAACATTTTCCTTACTTTGATTGTTTGCCTTTATTATTAAAGTTTTCCCATTGTCTAAATGAATAATAGCTTTTTTTACCAAAGGACTTCCTAATGCATAATTTGGAGAACCAGGAGTAACAGGATAAAATCCAAGACTGCTAAAAATATACCATGCACTCATTTGTCCAGCATCATCATTTCCACATAAACCCTCAACTGTTGGTGCATACATGGTTTCCATAATCATGCGTACACGTTCCTGTGTTTTTTCAGGGTGCTCAGTCCAATTATACAAATACGGAATATGATGTCCAGGTTCATTGCCATGAACATAGTTCCCTATTATACCATCACGAGTGATGTCCTCATGATTTTCAATATACTTATCATCAATTTCGATAGTGAATAATGAATCTAATTGTTTGCTAAAAAGTTCTTTTCCACCCATCATACCAATCATTTTATCAATGTTTTGAGGAACATATAAACCATAATTCCAGGCATTACCTTCTATGAAACCTTGTCCATGTGTGTCCATTGGATCAAAATCTTTTCTAAAAGTACCATCTTCTAATTTTGGACGCATAAAACCTATTGTGGGGTCATATACATTTTTATAATATTCTGACCGATTGAAGAACTCTTTTTCAATTTGTGCATTACCAATTTGATTAGCTATTTGTGATATACACCAATCATTATAAGCAAATTCCAAGGTTTTTGATACCGAAGAATGGCTTTTATCATCTGGAACATATTTAAAATCGATATAATCTCCTAAACCATCAAAGTATCTGACATTTGCAGTATTTATTGAAGCTTGTAATGCACGTTCATGATTAAAATCACCAACATTTTTTGCCATCGCATCTGCAATTACAGATGTGGCATGATAACCAATCATACACCAATTTTCGTTGGCATAATGGCTCCAAATAGGAAGCATGTTGTGCACACTTTCATCATGATGCGCTAACATAGATTTAATCATGTCATTATTACGTTCTGGCTGTGTAATATTAAACAAAGGATGCAATGCTCTATAGGTATCCCAAAGAGAAAAAATGGTGTAGTTAGTAAATCCTTTAGATGTATAAATGTTTTGATCTAACCCACGATATTGACCATCGACATCTTCATATAAAATAGGAGAGAGGTTTGTGTGATATAAAGCAGAATAAAATGTTTTTTTATCGTCTTCGGTTATAGTTTCCACCTCAATTTTAGATAGTTCTTTATTCCACTTAGCTTTGGTTTCTTCTCGTATTTTATTAAAATCCCAATGCGGAATTTCAGCTTTTAAATTTTTTAAAGCTCCAGCAGTACTTACAGGAGATAAAGCGAATTTAATATTGATTTTTTCACCTTCAGCTGTGTCAAAATTAAAATAGGCACGAATATCTTTTCCAGCCATTTCCGGAAAGTTTTCCTCTTGTTTAAAACGTCTGTAAAAACCATCATATTTAACATTATCATACTTTTTATGACCATAGCTTTTAAATGGTTTGGAGAATTGCATAGCGAAAAATACTTTCTTCGTTCTTGCCCAACCTTTAGTTTGTCTGTAACCAGTTACCAATGAATCATTTTCAACCCGAATAAAAGTCCATACATTTTTATTGTCATGATGATACACGTTATAAACCATATCTAAAATAATATGAGCTTCTTCTGATTTTGGAAAGGAATACTGATGAAAGCCGACACGCTCACTTGCTGTCAGTTCTGCTTTTATTCCGTAGCTATCCAAATCCGCTTTATAATAACCAGGTGCTGCCTCTTCACTATCATGAGAGAATTTAGAGTAAAAGCCTTTACTTCCATCATTAGTTTTTATCGGATCCAAAATTAGCTTTCCAATGGTGGGCATAACCAAAAAGTCACCTAAATCGGAATGTCCTGTGCCACTAAAATTAGTATGCGAAAACCCTATAATTGTAGCGTCACGATATTGGTAGCCTGCACAATATTCATAGGTTTCGTTGTTGTAGCTTCCATCATCTTTAAACATGACTTCAAAATTGGTTTGTGGACTTAATTGTACCATTCCAAATGGCGCAGTTGCTCCGGGGAATACATGTCCCATTTTACTGGTTCCTATAAATGGATTAACGTATTGAGTGTAATCTTTATTAGAAGTGATATCTAATTGTTCAGTTGTTTTAGTATTGTTGCAACTCATAATATTTGCGAGTAAAAAATAAGTAATAATTCTTTTAAGCATTTGCTGTTTTTTTAGAGTTTTTATAAGCATACCACAAAATGTAGGTATAGCATAATATGACAAAGAATAAAGCTGTTTTAAATCCGATGTTATCTGTTAAAAATCCATAAAAAGGAGGTATCAATGCACCTCCAACAATAGCAGTACAAAGTAATCCAGAACCTTTTGGTTTTAAGTGTCCAATACCATCTATTGCTAAAGTGAATATAGTTGGGAACATGATAGAGTTAAATAGTCCAACAGCTAATATACTCCACATGCTTACTAATCCTGTCGTGCTAATAGAAATCAATATAAGGCTAATGGCAATTGTAGCGAAAATACCAAGAACTTTTCCTGGTTTAATAATTTTTGTGAGATACGAACCTACAAAACGGCCAATCATAGCTCCAGACCAATAGAATGTTACAAATACACCAACAATCGCTTTGTTGTCATTATCTGTTAATCCTGAATTTAGAATGCCTTCTGCGATAGATTTCATGAAGGTATTTTCTTTAATAACTTCTACTAAATTCATATCTAAAAAATAGTTAACTAAATAGCTGCCAATAGCGACTTCAGCCCCAACATAAAAGAATATACCTAATACACCAAGCATCAAATTTTTATTTTTAAATGCTTCGGTATATGTTCCAGTAGATTCCTCACTCATCATTACAGGGAGTTTAGCAAATAGGAAAATGACAGCAATAAATCCTATAAATAAGGCTAATCCTAAAAATGGAATTTGAACAGCAGAAGCTTCAGAAGCAAAATAAGTTTCTTTAGCAGTTTCTGTTAATGATGCAATTTCACTTTCACTTTTTATTGTATCACTTAAAATAAATAAAGCACCAACTGCAGGAGCAATAGCTGTTCCCAAAGAGTTAAAGGCTTGAGATAGGTTTAATCTACTGGAAGCGCCTTCTTCTGAACCTAAAACTGCAACAAATGGGTTTGCAGCTACTTGAAGAATAGTCATACCACCAGCTAAAATAAAATAAGCTAACATAAAAATGCCAAAAACACGATAGGAAGCTGCTGGATAGAATAACAGGCAACCAACAGCCATAGTCAATAAACCTAATATAATACCTCTTTTATAACCGATTTTTGAAAGTATAAAACTGGCAGGGATGGACAATAAGAAGTAAGCCCCAAAAAAGGCGAACTGTACCATACCAGCTTGAAAATATGTCAGGGTAAATAGTTCGCGTAAACGTGGAATTAATGAATCTACTAAAACAGTAATAAAACCCCAAAGAAAAAATAAAACAGTAAGTAAAATAAAGGAATTCGTATGTGATTTTTGTTGGTTCATAGTGATCTAGTTTGTTTATTTAATTGTTATTTCATCAATAAAAATCCAACTGCGCCCATCGTATTTATTCCCAATATGCCATTTAGGTAATACGCCCAATTGTTTCGCAATGATTTTCACATAACGATACGATGATTCAGGCTTCTTAAAAGTGATTTTTTTAATTGTTGATTCTTCATAAACCTTTTCTGCATCTAAGAATCGAGGGCTTTTGTCCATTGGAACAAAACTAATGCCATCGTTAGACAGTAAACACTCAATCTGTGTAGGGAAAAATATCCATGAATTTTGATCTTGTAAGAAATTAACATTGACCACGTTAATAGGTTTTTCTCGTCCTAAATCAATTATTGCAATCACGTCTTCATTCCAGTATCCTTGCCAAGTGCCAGATCTGAAATCGGAAGAACCGAAGACACCATCGATTAATGCATCGTTTCCTCCAGCACTGTATTGACTTGCAAATTTGGCTTCTAGTTTAATGCTCAAGTCTGGGTCAATTTTATAGAAATCTGTTGTAATAGTTGCGCTCCTATTTCCATTTTCTGTGGCATAAATACTTAGACTTATCGGTTCAGAAATTGATAGAGGGCTCTCATATTTTAAAAAATCAGCATCATTAATTTGATAGTAGATGGTAGAAGAGTTATCGACACTTCCAAGAGAAATATCTGTACTACTTTTAAAAGCAACTTTGCCATTTGCTATATACGGAGCCGGAACGATTAGGTGCTCATTAATTTCAGTTTTTGGTTCTTGACCTTCAATATTTCCCCACGAGGATGGAGAATCAGTCATGTGAAATTTCAAAAAGCCACCTTGCATAATATCTTTGTGTTTAATAAAGGTTTTGTATAGTTCCTGGCCATTTAGGTAAGCTTTTTCTATATAAATGTTCTTGTTAGAATTGTTTTCTGCCAAAATAGTAAATTGCTTTCCATTTTCCAGATTAATTGTTGCTTTATCAAATAAAGGAACGCCAATAATGTAATCATTGGATGCGGGTGTAACCGGATAAAAACCCAATGAGCTTAACACAAACCAAGCACTCATCTGCCCACAATCCTCATTACCTGAGATACCATCAGGGGCATTTTGATACAATTCAGTGAGAATTTGATATACTTTTTCTTGGGTTTTATGTGGTTTGTTCACGAAATTGTACAGATAAGCCATATGATGACTTGGTTCATTTCCATGGGCATACTGCCCTATAAGTCCTGTAATATCTACTTGATTTCGTCCGGAAGTCTCATCTTTAGCCGAAAAAAGCCTGTCAAGATTTGCTTCAAATTTTTCTTTCCCTCCTACAAGTTGAATTAACCCAGAAATGTCTTGAGGAACATAATAACTGTATTGCCACGAGTTGGCTTCTGTATAATTAAAATTTACTTCAAAAGGATCGAAAGGTGCAAACCAAGTATTTCTAAAGCGACCTCTCATAAATTGAGTTTCAGTATCGTATACATTCTTGTAGTTTTGCGCCCGTTCTATATACATTTTGTAATCAGAATCTCTTCCCAAGGATTTTGCCATTTGAGCTATGCTCCAATCATCATAAGCGTATTCTAAGACTTTCGAGACCGACTCACTTTCACTTTCAACTGGAATAAAGCCTAATTTTTTATAAGATTCCAGCCCGAGCTTATCTTGATTAGAACTGTGCTTAATCGCTTCGAAGGCTTTGTTAACATCATAATTATCGATACCTTTAAGATAAGCATCCGCAATCACTGGAACTGCGTGGTAACCAATCATACATCCCGTATAACATGCGGATAAATCCCAAATAGGCAAGATGCCCCCTTCATCATATTTTGCTAATAAAGTATTGATGAAATCGTTAGTTCGCTCTTGTTCTATAATAGTGTATAATGGATGGGCTGCACGATAGGTATCCCAAAGAGAAAAAACAGTGTAATAGTCAAAATCTTTTGTTTGATGTATGTTCAAATCCATCCCTCTGTACCTTCCATCCACATCTTGGTAGATGTTAGGGGCAATCATTGTGTGATAAAGAGAGGTGTAGAAATTGATTTTAAAATCATTATTTTTACTTTCAATAATAATTTTTTCAAGTTGTTTTTCCCAGATTTGTTGTGCTTCATTTTTTATTTGCTCAAAGCTTTTATCAGCAATTTCCGCTGCTAAGTTTTTCTTAGCACCCACTACATCTACTGCAGAAATACCAATAGCAACAATTACTGGGTTATTCTTAGGGTTACTTATTTTAATAGCCGCAACAGATTTTTTTTCGTTATAATTAATAAGGGAAATTTCTTCTGAAAACTTTAAATAATAAAACAATTTTTGATTTGTGGCCCAAGCTTTTGAATGTCTGTGTCCAGTAAGTATATTTTTGTTCTTTTGCTCAACATTAAAATCCAACAACTCATCTCTATGTTCCAAATCCAAGATAATAATTTGGTCTTCACTTGAAGGGAAGGTATATTTGTGCATACCACAACGTTTAGAAGCAGTTAATTCCACATTAATTTCGGTTGAATCTAAATGAACTTGGTAATAACCAGGTTTGGCAATTTCATTGTCATGGGTAAAATGGGCTTTGTATCCTTTTTTACTATCCGATCCATTAGTAAAAACTACTTCATTTGTAGGCATTAGTAATATGTCCCCGTAATCGGAAACTCCTGTGCCGCTTAAATGAGTATGAGAAAATCCATAGATATATTCATCGGAATAATGATAACCTGAGCATCCGTCCCAACCATCAAGCCTAGTGTCGGGACTTAATTGTATCATCCCAAAGGGCATAGTAACTCCCGGATATGTATGACCATGTCCTCCGGTTCCAATAAATGGATTTACATATGAAATTAGAGGTTTATTTTTTTTTGCATCGGCAATTGTCTTTTTTTCTTGACAACTCAATAACAGTATTGTAATACTTAAGAATAGAATTACTTTATTCATTCAATTTGTTGGCTATTGGTTAGATTCTCGTGAATCTTTTTTTTGATTTCATTCAAAGATGGCTGCTTTAGCAAAATTTGAATGGTGGACTAAGTTACAAAAAACTTATATAATAGTTGGGCAGACAGAAATGTGAAAAATGTATTTTATTCTTATATGTCAGCTCTAGATGAGTAGCATGAAGCAAATAGATGAATATTTTATACAGAAAAAAGTGAAGTTTGCTTAAAAATAATCTAAAGTGTCATTTTTTTAC
>LGVF01076712.1_pt2 | contig 11194 bp, 10 predicted proteins | sample 469901 | NCBI WGS metagenome assembly LGVF01 (sample SAMN03893561, study PRJNA290197) | marine sediment metagenome | material: sediment; isolation source: combined push core samples #3730, #5133, and #5579 collected at Hydrate Ridge | place: Pacific Ocean: Hydrate Ridge | reverse complement strand
ATGTTAATTATATGTAATATTTTACATCAAATCTTTGTTAAAATAAAGACTATTCAAAAATATTCATTAAAATTCATTCCATTAAAACAAAACGATTATCATTTGCATAATGCAAAGTCAAATCGTTCATCTTTCTCTATTAAGGAATGTACTTCTCAGTCACTTCAACAACACTGCTCTCTATAACATAAAAATGGAAGAGCGGATAATTCAATAAAGATTTATTATCATTTACATGAGCTGCAAGAGTTATTAAATCAGAGACCTTCAATGTATCTCCTTCAATCAAATTTATAATTGCTTCTCTTGGCAACTTATAAACTATATCGTCATCAGGAATGTCATTGACGTAGAAATTATTAGGCATCAAATCTGCCGCTTGATCAATCTCCAAATCATATTCATCTATTAAAAATCTCATCGCCGTCTCACCAGACAACCACTCTTTTTGGTCTATTTCAAATTCAACATATCCATTTGCAACTACCATCTTTTTAATTGCTCCAAATCTCATCACAACGCCTGGCAATTCAATAAATTTCTCCTTTAAAAAAATCATATCTTCATTCAACCGATTGTTATCATCTAGAAGTAAACTCATATTTTCATTTAAATATTGATTATCTTCTTCCAATCCTAAAATCACTTCATTTTGCTTAACAACTTCACTTTCTTGATTATCAACAACCACTTTTAGCGCATCAATCTCTATCGAAAGCTCCCCTACTGCTCTCATTAGATATGCAGAACCTATTGATCCTACTATCACTAGTATAACTATTATTGCAATTTGCCATCCTTTATTCATAAAATCTATCTCCTTTACTGATTATATTATAACAGCAACCAATAATGAATGACACAATATATTATTTTTACAACTTGTAAAATAGAAGACCTCCATAGCGTTTGATCATCGTCACTTTTTCATCGCAAATAATTTACTACATCTTTGTTTCTCGCAGGAGTATTCCAGGTATATTTGGTATCCTTATATCCAATCGACACGCTATAATAAGGTGTGTAACCTTCGGGTATATCGAAAATAGAAAGATTTTCATTGTGAGCAAATAGATATTCTGTAAGCCCTATGCAACAAGTACCGATATCGAGGCTTTCTGCAGCTACCATCATGTTTTGTATAGCATTGGTACAATCGGTATGCGGAGAGTATGAACCTTCTTCTTTACCGGATACGATAATGACCATAGGGGCACCTCCCAATATGTGCAGCTTTTCTTTTTCACCCATTTTTCGAACCCAATCAACATCTGATTCACGCATATTTTTTTTTGTTTTCTCGCTCATATCGTCAATAATCGCTTTGTTTTCAATTACAGTAAAATGCCATGGTTGACAATTATGACCTGTTGCAGCATAAATACCTGCTTCAATAATTGCATCAAGTTCTTCACTGGTGATTTTTTCCTGCAAAAACTTTCTTATACTCCGTCGCTTTTTTATCGTTTCAAGTACTTCATTAGTTATCATATTCATTGATTCCTCCTAACTAGTTATTTAAAACTAAAACTCAATATGGCAGACATTTTTTCAAAACATCTGCCATATCTAAAGAATTGTATAAATCACTTATAGATTTTTTAATTTATCCAATTGAATAGAACTATATTGAATTCCACTCGATTTAATTATATTCATAGAATCCTTTGCCGGATTTTCTACCTAACAATCCGCCTCTTACCATTTTTCTCAGTAATGGATGCGGTCTATATTTAGGATCCCCAAATTCTTCGTACAATACTTCCATAATAGCCAAATTCACATCATTCCCAATTAAATCCGCCAACGCCAATGGTCCAATCGGATGATTAGCCCCGAGTTTCATGGCGTTATCAATATCCTCAGCAGTAGCTACTCCGTCCGCCAATATGCCGACCGCTTCATTAATCATCGGAATCAATATTCTATTCACGATAAATCCTGGCGCCTCTTCTACCTTTATCGGCTCTTTACCCAAGCTATGAGCCAATTCATCAATCTTTGCATATGTTTCATCTGAAGTCGCGATACCTTTAATAACTTCAATCAATTTCATCACAGGCACTGGATTAAAAAAATGCATGCCTATAACTTTATCAGGTCTACTTGTCGCACTTGATATTTCTGTAACGGATAACGATGACGTGTTTGAAGCCAAAATCGCATCTTTATTTATTACTTCATCAAGAATTTTAAAAATTTCCTTTTTTATCGCCATATTTTCCACTGCAGCTTCAATCACGATTTCACAATCTTTCAATCCTTCATATTCCAACGTTCCAGAAATATTGTTCATATATTCGTTCTTTGTAAGCTCTGTAATTTTTCCTTTTTTCACCAACCGATCATAGCCTTTTGCAATTCGAGATAATCCACTTTGTAAAAATTCTTCTTTCATTTCCTTTACAATTATTTCATGGCCTGAAGATGCTAAAATCTGAATAATACCAGAACCCATAGTTCCTGCACCAATTACACCAATTTTCATTATATTTCACCTTCACTTTTTAATTAATATATTCTTATCTTCATAGATATAACATAATTTATTCTATACAAATCAATAATTACCTACTCTCGCTCCACCAACAAAGAAGTGCCCATTCCTCCACCAATACATAATGTTGCTAGACCTTTCTTAGCATCTCGTTTTTCCATCTCATAAAGAAGCGTTGTCAAAATTCTAGCACCACTCGCACCTATAGGATGACCAATTGCTATTGCGCCTCCATTTACATTCACTTTTTCTATATCCAAACCTAGATCTCTTACAACTGCAATTGATTGCGATGCAAAAGCTTCATTGGCTTCAACTAAATCTAAATCTTCAACTTTCCATCCAGCTTTTTTAAGTGCCTTTTGAGTTGCCGGAACTGGACCGTATCCCATTATAGATGGATCCACACCTGCTGTACCGTGATTTACTATTTTAGCCATATATTTGAGTCCAAGTTCATCTGCTTTTTCCTTACTCATAACAATAAGCATAGCCGCCCCATCATTAATTCCTGAAGCATTCCCAGCAGTTACTGTACCATCTTTTTTAAAAGCCGGTCTTATTTTTTTTAATGACTCTAAAGTAATACCATGTCTAATAAATCCATCTTTATTGACTACAACAGGGTCACCTTTTCTCTGAGGAATTTCTACCGGAACAATTTCATCTTGAAAGCGATTAGACTTTTGGGCTTCTTCAGCCTTGTTTTGACTCATTACTGCGAACTGATCTTGTTCTTCTCTCGAAATCTTCCACTGCTCAGCAATATTCTCTGCAGTAATCCCCATATGATAATTATTGAATGCATCTGTCAATCCATCTTTAATCATATGATCAACAGCTTTAACATCTCCCATTTTACTGCCCCACCTATTGCTAGGTAATAAATATGGAGATTTTGACATACTTTCAGTACCACCACAAAGAATAGTATCTGCATCACCACTAGAAATCAGTTGATATGCTAAACTTACAGTTCTCAATCCTGAACCGCATAAAATATTTACTGACATTGCTGGTACTTCTATCGGTACACCAGATTTAATTGAAATCTGTCTGGCAATATTTTGTCCTTGCCCGGCACTTAAAATATTTCCAATATAAACATCCTCAATCAAATCAGGTTCTATACCCGCTCTTTTTATCGCTTCCTTAGCGGCGATTACACCTAGGTCCACAACGCCCAGTTTTTTTAAATCTCCACCAAAAGCACCAACGGGTGTTCTAACAGCACTTACTATAACTACTTCTCTCATATCAATCTCCTATAATCTTAATCCACCATTAACCGATAAAAGGTGTCCAGTAACAAATGACGACTCATCGCTTGCTAAAAATAATGCAGCATTTGCAATTTCTTGAGGTTCTCCCAATCTGCCCAACATGGTTTTTTGTCTGATTGGATCCAATACTTTATCAGGAACCGTTTTCATCATTTCAGTATTAACATATCCAGGCGCTATGGCATTACATCTGACCGCTGCACCTTTTCTAGAAAATTCTTTTGCCCATGTCTTTGCCAGTGCGATGACACCAGCTTTAGTAGCTGCATAATTACTTTGTCCAACATTTCCATATTCACCTACAACAGACGATATGTTTATAATCGATCCGCTGCCATTATTCATCATAATCGGACCAGCAAGTTGAGACATGTTGTAAACACCTTTTAGGTTAATATCGATAACAATATCCCACATATCTTCTGTCATTTTTTGAACTAAGGCATCACGTGTAATTCCCGCATTATTTACTAAAATATCAACTTTCCCGTATTTTTCAACGACATAGTCAAAAAACTTTTTAACTTGTTCTCTATCTGTGACACTACCTTTGTAACCTTCTATATTTTCATCTTTATAACCGATTTCAGAAACATCGTAAGAAATTACTTTTGCGCCTTCTTTGGCAAATGTTAAAGCAATATCTTTACCAATACCTTGATTGGCTCCCGTAACAACGGCGATTTTTCCTTTTAATCTCATAATTTTCCTCCTACCATTTCAATTTCATTATTTCTTCTTTGTATATTCTTGCATCCATAAGTTTTAAATTGTTCGAAATTTCAGGTTTGAAATTCATTTGATTTATAATGTCTTTTTCTAAATCTATACCTGGTGCTATCTCAGTTAAAGTCAATCCCTTTTCGGTTAATTCAAACACAGCTCTTTCTGTAACATAAAAAACTGGTTGTTTTGTTTCATATGCATAATCTCCCGAAAATGTAATTTGCTCAACTTCTTTGTTGAATTTTTTTACTTTTCCTTCGTTGATGATAACTAATTTTTCATTTCGAACATCTACTTTAAGTCCACCAGCTGTAAATGTTCCACAATAAACAACTTTCTTTGCATTTTGAGAAATATTTATAAAACCACCACATCCAGCAAGTTTCGGACCAAATCTACTTACATTGACATTTCCTCTAATATCACATTGAGCTAAGCCTAGAAAAGAAACATCCAGCCCTCCACCATCGTAAAAATCAAATTGATAAGGTTGATCAATTATTACATCTGGATTGATTGCCGCTCCAAAACTTAATCCTCCTGCAGGAATTCCACCAATAGTACCGGCTTCTGTAGTCAATACAAGTCCATCTACAGATTCTTCATTAGCTACTAACGATACTCCTTCAGGCATTCCAATACCTAAATTTGTAATAGCGTTAGGAACTAATTCCATAGCGGCTCTTCTGGCAATGATTTTTCTTTCATCTAATTTCATTGGAGATAGATTTCCAACCGGTACCACCACTTCTTGTGAAAATGCCGGATTGTACTGTTCTGCAAAAGTCTGCATATGATCTTCTGATGAAGCTTCTACAATTGCATCAACATATATACCTGGAATTTCAATTGATTTAGGGTCTAACGATCCCCGTTCAACGACCTTCTCCACTTGTAGAATTACAACTCCACCGGAATTTTTAACAGCTTGCGCCATTGAAAGCATTTCTAATTTTGCACATTCTTTTTCAAAAGAACAGTTGCCATCCAAATCTGCATAAGTTCCTCTAATAAATGCCACATCAATTTTGTAACTATGATAAAAAAGCCACTCTTCTCCTTTTAAAGTCACAACCTCGACTAAATCTTTTGTTGTAACTTCATTGACTTTTCCACCTTCCAATCGTGGATCAACAAAAGTTTTCAATCCAACTTTCGTTATTATTCCAGGTTTATTTCCAGCAATTGCTCTAAACTGAAGAGAAATTACACCTTGAGGGAAATTATACGCCTGAATTTTATTGTCAATCGCCAGTTTTCCCAATTTTGGAGCTAACCCCCAGTGACCGCCAATTACTTTACTAACCAATCCTTCATGTCCAAAGTGGTTTAATCCTTTACTTTTTCCATCTCCTTGACCAGCAGCATAAACCAAAGTCAAATCTCTTGGATGACCTTCTCTAAGATAAAGTTCTTCAGTCATTCTACTTAAGGCTTCTGGGTGCATGTTACCTACGAATCCACCAGTAGCAATTGTATCTCCATCTTTAATCAATCTAATTGCTTCTTCTACAGCCATAAATTTACTCATGGAAACCTCCTAAATTCTATACAATACCAGTCATCAAATAGAATAATGAAACAACTAATGTTGCAATTAATGGTGTACCAACAGTCATTGCTGCAAGATCCATATAACTTTCTTTATGATTCAATCTTGTTACAGCCAATAATGTAATCACCGCGCCACAATGTGGTAAACTATCCAAACCACCAGCAGCCATTATCATAATTCTATGCAGCGCTTGTGGATTAATACCCATCTCTAAAAATTGCTCTGACAAAACTTCCAATGCAATTGCAGTTCCTCCAGAAGCCGATCCGACAATACCAGCTAATAATGTTGTAGAAATTGCAACTTTGAATATTGAAGGAATTGCTAAAGCAACGATACCAAGTTTTACTGTTGTAAATGCAGCTAAAGACTTGATAACACCACCATATCCAACTTCTGATGCGGTATTGAAAATCGGTAACAATGCTCCAACAGCACCATCAAATACAACTTGATTAGTATTTACTAAAAACTTTCTCATCGTTATTAATATGAAAACTACAGATATTGACAAACCAATTACTACAGGCCATGTACCATTTATTGCAGAACCCGCAGCCTGATATTTGCCAATAACAGAATCCATAGTGAAGTATACTTTTGTAAGCAAGAAATTTAATACAAATACTAAAATAATAGGACTTATAGATAACCCAAATCCAGGTAGATTTCCATTTAATTCATGTAAACCTTCATTTTCATGATTACCATATCCTTCTCCTGCTGTCAAAGCTAATTTAGCTTTTCTATTAAGCCACCAAGTACCTAAACCAAACATAATTACTCCACCCATAATTCCTAGAACTGGAGCAGCATAAATATCAGTTCCAAAATAAACTGTCGGCATCGTATTAATATATTGTGGTGAACCTGGTAATGCTGTCATAGTAAATGTAAATGCACCTAATGCAATAGCAGCAGGTAATAATCTTTTTGGAATATCTGCTTCTCTTAAAAGCATTGCTCCAATTGGATACATCGCAAAAACAACAACGAATAGCGATACACCGCCATAAGTTAATAAAGAAGTTCCTACAACTACAGCTGTTATTGCATGTTTCTTTCCAAATTTTTCAGAAATAAAATGCGAAATTGTAGTCGCAGCACCTGTTATACCCATTAATTTACCAAATACAGCACCAGCTAAAAACACTGGAAAATACTTGGAAATATATGATGCTGCAGAAGGCATGAAAATTGAAGATAACGCATGTAAAGCAGGAATTTCCCCCGATAACAATGCAGCCAACATAGCTAATAATGGTGCTAAAACAAGTACTGTAACACCTCTATAAGCGAAAAACATCAATGAAAATAATGTTAATAATATTGCAAATACTCCTAACATAAAATCCTCCTAAAAAAATATTGTTTTAACAGTTTCAAATAATACATACGCTAGACCAATAATCAACGTTATATTAATTATTGACATAAGGCCAATTACAAATTTTGATCCCTTTTTTATTACATCTAAATTACTTTCTGCTATTTTATATAATTCATCTTTTCTAACGATTATAATAATATTTCTGACAAACGATCCAACTTGAATAATCGCAATAGCAATCAATACTAGATATAAAATGTTCAAACTAAAAGAAGTGTAATAATCAATAATAGATAAACTCGACAAAGTAAAGATTATTCCTATAAAACAATATTCGCTTTTAACATTTCTATAGTCCATATGAATAATATCTGCAAACAAAAATGTAATGAATAATAAAGCCAAATGTAAGTACTTTAATTCCTGTGGATAATAGATTTGTTGACCAATCGTAAAAATTAGTAGCGATTTAAACATAAAATTTGAAAATCTCACCTCTGATCCAAAATACTTTAATACCATATTAACCCTCCTTTAGGTGTGTTTTTCACCCCCTGCCAATATATACAGCAAGTATGATGCCAAGCATTTATTCCTAATCATCTTAATTCAGTTCAATTTCGGCCATATTATTTCATTTATTGTTAAAAAATAAACGCATATTGTTAACTTTAATTAACAACATGCGTACTATTTTCATTTTAGTGTAAATATATNNAGGTGATTCAATATCTAATTTGTAAACTTTAATTTACACCAGTTCATGCTTAATTAATTTTTTATGAAAAGTAACCCGAGAAATTCCCAAATCTTTTGCAGTTTTTGATTTATTCCCATTAAAATAGATTAATCTGTCCATAATGAACTTCTTTTCTGCTTGATCCATTAAGTCTTTTATAGGTTTAGAGATATTTTCATCTTGATTTGTACGTAAAGATGAAGGTAAATGCCATGGTTGAATATAATTTTCACCTTCTAGAATATTGAATGCTCTCTCAATAACATTTCTTAATTCGCGGATATTACCAGGCCAATCATATCTCATTAAAATACTTTTAGCTTGCGTCGATAAACCGATAATATTTTTCTGATTCTTATAATTCAAATGATCAATAAATTTTTCGCAAATCAATATGATATCATCTCTTCGCTTTCTTAAAGGAGGTAATTTAAGCTGAAAAACATTAAGTCGATAATATAAATCCTCTCTAAACTCTTTGTTCTTTATCATCTCTAAAATATTTTTGTTAGTTGCAGCCACTACTCTAATGTTGATTTTCTTAGGTTTATTCGACCCGATTTTTTCAACAACTCCTTCTTGAATGACCCTTAATATCTTAGCCTGCATTTGCAAATGCATATCAGCAATTTCATCTAAAAAAATTGTTCCATTATCTGAAAGCTCAAATTTTCCAATCTTTCCATCCGCGCTTGCTCCTGTAAATGCACCCTTTTCATATCCAAAGAGTTCAGCTTCTAACAAATTTTCAGGAATAGCTGCACAATTCACACTTACAAAAGGCCAATCCTTCCTTTTTGATTCATTATGAAGCGCTTGGGCAAACAGCTCTTTTCCCGTTCCGCTTTCACCAAGTATCAAAACATTTAAATTGCTACCAGATATTTTTTTTATATCGTTTTTCAAATCTTCTACTTTGTAATTTCTTGTAGTTATATCTTTAAGATGATAATTAGCATTATGCATGTTTTTTATTTCATTACGAACACTATGCAATTCACTAGCAAGGATTTCGTAATTTTTACTGATTTGCATTATTTCAGAAGCATTGCGGAAAATCACCTTACCTATCGCACCTGCAATCTTTCCGTCAATAAAATAAGGGATTCTTGTAGCCATCATATATTGCCCATTAACCTCTTGAAATTGATTGATTTCTGCTTTTCCAGTTTCAACAACTTTATGCATTCTTGTATGTAAAATTATTTTTGTTACGTGTTTTCCAATGACATCTCTATCTTCCAAATTTAAAAACTTTTTATAAGCATCAGATATCATAGTAATATATCCATTTTTATCAACAACTAAAATTCCATCGTATGCAGTTTCAAGAATTAATTTTAATATTTGTCTTTCATTTTTTTCAACTTCCAATTGTTCCTTTAAAACTTTAAATTTTGTAATATCATCAAAGATTGCTATTGCTCCAACTATTTTATCGTCTCTTTTTATCGGCATTCTAGTTGATAAACAGCACCTTCCATAAATATCTATTCGTGCATTTCTTTGAATAATATCTTCTTCCATAGTTTTAATCAATTGAGTATCTTTGTAAACATCTTTAATATATTTATTAATACAATTTTTATCCAATCTAAGAATTTCTTCAGCACGATTATTTATATACAGAATTTGTCCTTCAATATTTATAAGAATTACCGCATTATCAATTAGATTAAAAAAATCTTTTATATTTCCAAACATCTTGCAAATTTCCATATTTTCACCTTCATTCAAATAGATATTTTATTTAATTTAATCATACTACAAAAAATATATCAAATGGAAGTCTTAGAAATCAATCAAATTTTCTTCGTTTGCAATTCTGTGTTTAAGTTAGTTATGTGGGTATATCTAGGAATAAGATACTCGATTTAATGAGGTGATATAGTGGAAATTATTGATTTAAGATCAGAATATGAAAATACGTATTTTAATTGCTTAGAAGAGTGGAATGAAGAAATGAAAGAAGCTGGAGACCACAAGGCAAAATGGTATGCAAAAATGAAAAATAATGGACTGCGTGTAAAATTGGCAAAGGATGATGATGGCAATATATGCGGTATGATTCATTATGTGCCTTCAGAATATTCATTTGTTGAGGAAGAAGGTTTCTATATCATACAGTGTATTTGGGTTCATGGATATAAACAAGGCGTAGGAAATCAACAAAAGAAAGGTATAGGAACTACATTGATTGAAGCTGCAGAAGAAGATTGCAAAACAATGGGAACCAAAGCTCTTTTAGCTTGGGGAGTATCCTTACCATTTTTTATGAGAGCATCTTGGTTCAAAAAACATGGATATAAAAAAATCGATAAAGACAGTACCCGCGTTTTACTTTGGAAACCTTTTATAGAAAACATCGAACCCCCAAGACTTGTAATAATGAAAAAAAAACCGAGAACAATCGAGGGGAAAGTCGCAATTTCTGCTTTTGTCAACGGATGGTGTCCTGCTCAGAATATAGTTTTTGAAAGAACAAAAAAAGCGGCTCAAGAATTTGGAAATTCAATCGTCATGGAAATCTACGATACAACCGATCGAACAATTTATAACGAATGGGGTATTCTCGACGGTGTCTATATCGATGGGAAAACAGTGCAAAAAGGACCTCCTCCAAGTTATGAAAAAATATATAAGATAATTCAGAAAAAAGTCGAAAAATTGAACAAAAGATAAAAAATTAAAAAAAGACCTCATTGATTAATATCAATAAAGGTCTATTTTTTATATTATTTTTAATCTATTCTTCCCAGTTGTGATAAACATTCTGCACATCATCGCAATCTTCTAGAAGATCAATCAACTTGTTCATATTCTTGACATCTTCCTCATCTGTCATATTATTGGATGTTTGCGGTAGATATCTAAGTTCCGACATGCTGAACTCATAATCTTTTTCTGAAAGAGCATCTCTTACTATTCCAAAGTCTTCAACAGCTGTATATACTTCAAAATGAGTATCTTCAATCGATAAATCCTCTGCTCCAGATTCAATTATATCCATTTCAACTACTTCTTCATCCATATCCTCTGTTCTATCGATTACCAAAACACCTTT
>LGVF01029944.1_pt1 | contig 11195 bp, 11 predicted proteins | sample 469901 | NCBI WGS metagenome assembly LGVF01 (sample SAMN03893561, study PRJNA290197) | marine sediment metagenome | material: sediment; isolation source: combined push core samples #3730, #5133, and #5579 collected at Hydrate Ridge | place: Pacific Ocean: Hydrate Ridge | reverse complement strand
GGAATTTCGTGAAACAGTTTGACATTCATGCTGAGTCGTTCACCCAGCGGCAATAGATCCAACGAGCCATAAAACACAGATTGCAACAGCAAACCAATCCAGAAAGAAGGTATTGAAACCGTAGCCACGGAGAAAAAACGACAGAGATGATCGACCCATTGATCTTTCCGTTTAGCCGAAAGGACACCCAGGTAAAGTCCTAGAAAAACGCCGATAAAGGTCGAAAGAAAAACAAGCTCCAGAGTAGCTGGTAGAAAAGCTTTTAACTCGCTGAGCACCGGTTGATGTGTACGTATGGATTTACCCAGGTTGCCCTGCATCAAGTCAGCGACAAAACTGGTATATTGAACGAAAAATGAATCATTTAAACCAAGTTCAACACGGGCCGCTTCAATTTGTTCCTGTGTTGCACGGGGACCAACCCATTGAGCCGCCGGATCAGAGGGAATTATTCTGACTATCACAAACGTGACGGATATCACTCCGAATAAAACCAGAAGCCCCAGCAGTAATCTTTTAATGATAAAAATTCGCATTTTCCCACTTTCCCTATGCACGGTAGTGAAGCGAAAACGCCTGCTCTACCGTGCCATGGATTAATCTGAATCAGCTGAGGTTATTCAGGATATGTGTCATGGAAAAATATGACGTTTGGGTAGGCAGGATTGTCTTTATATCCTTTGAGAGACTTATGTGTAACAGTTGTATTTTTCTTATCATAGAGAAAAATCGATGGATTTTCCTCAAGAAGCATTTCTTGCGCTTCACGATACAAGGCAAGCGATTTTTTCTTTTTAAACATCATTTCATAATTGGCGTCATCAATCAATTTATCAAACTTGGGATCACTCCAGTAAGCCAAATTAAACAAAATTGTTTCCTGAGAATGAAACATATTATATACCCAACTATAGGGGTCGGAATAGTCCGGCCACCACATCATTGAAAAAATATCCTGCCGGTCTTCAGTCTTTCTGCTCTTGGCCAACTCCCACTGGCTTTCCCATGGCATTCCCCTAAGTTCTACTTCAACTCCAATCTTGGCCAGATCTGATTTATACATCTCGGCCGTTTTCTTCTGTGCTTCATCGGTTGATACATATGTGTACAACAACTTTCGGCTATTTTGAGAATAACCAGCCTGTTCTAACAATTTCTTTGCTTTTTCCAGATCTTGAGTGTATCGAAACAACGTTTTATCATGCCCCCATAATTGGGCGGGGAAAGCACCCGTTGACTGTGTAGCATATCCACCGGCAGCATATTTAACGACTTTTTTATAGGGAAATGCATAAGCAAATGCCTGTCTTACCAACTTGTTATTTAACGGTGCTATCTGAGTATTGAGCATAAGTGACGTATTTTCCAAAGAGGGGCCAATATTTACAGTCACGTCAGGATTGGATTTCATTTGATCAAGATCCTCCGGCGGGAGATAAATTGTCGCCGATGCATCTCCTTTTTCGATCATTTGCCGCCTGGAAGACGATTCTATAATTTTCTTTACAACAACGAAATCGTAACGTTTCTTACCCCAACCATTCCAATAATCATCGAATGCCCGCAGAACTGCTTCTTCCCCCATTGTGGATTTCTGTAACACATAGGGACCGGTCCCAACTGCGTTACCTTGACTTAACCAATCGTCACTATGGGATTTTACGGCTTTTGGCGACATAATAAAAGCGGCATAATTACTGGTTGCGATCAAGTCCAATGGAGCAGGCCACTCCAGATCAAACTTAACGGTATATTTGTTTACTACCGTGATTTTTTGCACAGGCAGCCAGATATACGACATTCCTTTCCCAAGTTTCATGGTTCGTTCGATGGAATACTTCACTGCTTTGGCATCGAGCTTGCTGCCGTCGTGAAACCGTACCCCCTTACGAATCTTAAAAGTCCAGGTCATTCCATAGTTGCTTTGAGTGTATTCGGTGGCTAAAAGCGGAATGATTTTTCTCTCTATGGCATCATATCTTAATAAAGTTTCATAAACATTATTCAAAACCAACATACCAGCGCCTGATTCAACACTGGGATCCCAATCCAGAATCGGCTCGCCATCCTGGATATACATAGCGACTGTAGGTTCACCGGCAGTGGCGTAAGTCCCCCAAAAACAGATCAGCAATCCCGCAATCAAGATGCTTGCAGAGAGAGACGATATGGTTTTAAACTTTGGTGTCATTCTGTCTTTCATTTTTTCCCTCCTGATGAATTTTTAATAACGTATAAAAATCTTTATAGTAGATAATTTTTAGAGGTACAATTCCATTGTTTTATTGTGAACCCTCAATATGCTGTTCTGGGATAAAATCTAACTAACCTCCTTATTACACAATTAAAACAGCAATAAACATTCCCGTACAAAAGTTCTAAAGTGAGCAAAATTATACATATAAGTGAGCCATTATTTTGTACCATCACCCTATGTCATGGGTGAATGAAATTGTTCTTTTTCCGGAATTTTTGAAAGCACATCGAGCAAGTGATCCCACCATTTTAGAACAGAGGGAATGAAAATTTTTTCACCAGGAGAATGGGCACCCCTGATCGTAGGGCCAAATGATATCATATCGAGCTCAGGATACTTTTTCAGGAATAAGCCACATTCCAGTCCGGCATGAATTGCTCTAACGACAGGCTTGCTGCCATATAATTTTTCATATGAAGAAATTGCAATCTCCAGAATTTGAGAACAAGGATTTGGCGACCAGCCAGGGTAGACTCCTGTATGTTTTACTGTGGCACCTGCCAGAGTAAATACACTTGCCACCATGTTGGCCATATCAGTTATCGAAGATTCCACTGAACTTCGCTGGCTGGTTGTAACTAATATTTTATGGTCATCCATGAATTTTACTGATGCCAGGTTACTGGAGGTTTCTACTAAACCTGCAACTCTTTTGCTCATGGCAAAAACACCATGAGGACATGCATAGAGCCCACTGAAAAGTCTTTGTTGAGTTTGAATATCTATTAGATATTCAGGCAAAGCCGTTTGCTCATATATAAGCGCCAGGCCAGGTTCTGTCAGGTTCAGTTCATTTGTAATATCTTTGGCTAATTCCTGAAAAAATTGTTCAAACTCACTCTGGTGTTTTTGCGGGATGGTGACAACAGCATGGGCTTCTCTGGGAATAGAGTTTGCCAGGCCTCCGCCTTCGAAAATTGATATTCGAAATTCCCATTGCTGTGAGGCATGCCATAGTATTCTGTTTAATATTTTAATGGAATTGCCCAGTCCCCTGTGAATGTCATCGCCGGAGTGACCACCTTTTAATCCTTTAACATCTAATCGATAGGCAATATGGGAATCAGGTATATTCTCTGGGTCATATGTGAAAGATGCCAATGTGTCCATTCCGCCAGCGCATCCAAAAAATATTTTGCCCTCGTCCTCAGAATCGAGGTTAAGTAGGATCTTGCTATCAAAAAAATCTTTTTCAAGCCTGGCAGCACCTGTAAGCCCGATTTCTTCATCTACAGTAAACAAACATTCTATTGGCCCGTGTCGTATATCTTCAGCTTTTAGAACAGCCATTTGTGCTGCCATGCCTATGCCATTATCTGCTCCCAGTGTGGTTCCTTTAGCCTTGATCCAGTCACCATCTACCCATGGCTTGATTGGATCTTTTTCAAAATTAAACTGAACATCACACTCTTTTTCACAGACCATATCCATATGGGATTGCAGTACAACAGATTGCAATTTTTCCATACCGGAGGTTGCAGATTTTTTCATCAGGATATTGCCGACCGCATCTTTTCTGGCATCAATATTATTTTTCCTGGCCCAATCCAGAAGATAGGGAATTATTCTATCTTCTTTCTGCGATGGCCTGGGTACCCGGCAGATATCGCAAAAGTATTTCCATAGAAGGGTGGGTGATAGTCTGGTTATTGGCTGCATGGTATTTCCACTGGTTTTGTCGCTTACCAATATTTTTTTTGGGGGGGGTGGTGGATGTTAATTATAATTCATTAATATGTGAGGAAATCCTGCCGTTAAATGAACCGGTGAGATTCATTTCAATAAGAATTTTAAGCATCTTCAATGATCCCTTTATCGGCTCCACCAATTGCACATGAATATTGTCTTGTCTAAGTTTATTTTCCAACTCAGTTTTCATTCTGAAAAAAGTGGAACAACCAAGAATTATGACATCACAGTTATCGTTTTCAACGGTTTCTCTGCAGGCCTTATAGGTCTTTTCCAGAGAACTTTTATAATCCATAAAATCCATTATAGTCAGCTCAGGAAATCTAAGGTTTGAAACGAGACTGCTAAGTCCTGTACGTTCTATCCAGTATTCTTCACATTCTCTGTTGATACTGCTGACACTCATAATAGTTATGTTTCTGCCAACAAAACCACTTAACAAAATTGAACATGACAGCGGTCCTACTACTGGAATTTTAACCAGCTCTTTTGCCTGAAACACACCGGGATCAGCGGCACAGTTAACATATACGCCATCAAAGCCGTCTTTTTCTGCTTTAATGATTTTTCTGATAATGTCCGGAACCATGAAACTCTCGTCTGTTACAGTTTCAAGGGTTTCATAGCCTTCTTCAATAAATTCTACTTCCAGGTAGTCATCTGCAGATAGACAATTCCTGAAATATGCGAGATCCTCTTCAGAATTTTTAGTGTCCTCTGTTTCCAGTACCGGTTCTATGAATTTAATTCTCATGTTATTTCACCTATATCCAGCCCATTGATATGGGAAGAGATTCTGCCATTAAAAGAACCGGTAAGATTCATTTCAACCAGGGTTCTGAGCATTTTAAGTGATGCCATAACCGGTTCAACTATCTGGACATTAATATTTTCCTCCTGCAATTTTCTTCGCAGCTCATCAACCATATGAAACATACATGTACAACCAAGGATAATGACATCACAGTTATCTTTTTCTACGGTTTCCTTACATGCCTGAAATGTTTTATCTGACGGGTCGCCACTCACCAGAAGATCAAGTATTGATAATTCAGAAAACCTAAGCTTTGAAACCATGTTGCCCAGTCCGGTACGTTCGATCCAGTATTCTTCACATTCTCTATTGTTACTGGTGTTGCTTAAAATGGTTATAGTTTTTCCGATGACTGAACCTAAGAGAATAGAACTTGACAGTGGGCCTACAACAGGAATTTTAACCAGCTCTTTTGCCTGAAAGAGACCGGGGTCGGCAGAGCAATTAACGTAGACTCCGTCAAAACCCTGCTTTTCAGCCTTTATTATATTTTTGATGATTCCCGGCAGCAAAAAACTTTCATCCGAGACACTTTCAAGTGTTTCAAGACCATCATCATCGTTAAATACAATTTCGAATTTATCATCCTGCGACAAACAACTTTTGAAGTATTTAATATCTTCTTCTGTGTTCTCGTTGTTCGAGGTCCAGGGTTCAATTATCTTTATTTTCATATCAGTACCTTACTCAAAAAAAATTTCAATCGGTTGATAATCAATGTCATAGCCAAAGTAGCGGGGACTCAATAACTCAAAGCCTTTCCCCTGTCTCCAGATTTCAGGTGCTTTAAATCCTAAGACCGCAACCTCGTCCCCTTCGTTGCAGTCCGGATTAGTAATTGGATAGCCGGTTCTGTTATCAACCACACAAATCAAATCAGGACAAGTCACATAAGGTTTGCCATTCTTCCAGGAAATCAAATGTTCATTTTGATACCATGTATGAAAAGACTGGGACTTAAACTCATCTATGCCGTCAATGCACACCTTGCCAAAGGTAAATCCATCTTTGGTTTCCCAGAAACTATCTTTGTTAACTGTTCCCTTGAACAATAAATATCCCCCGCCGGCTTTCAAAATACTTTGAACAGGATCCAATCCATTTTCCACTGCTTTTCTCTGGGCTTTTCCAACTGTTTCCGCATAACTTAATGCCGAAGGTATTACAGCATTTTTCAAATTATCTCCCCGGATGGGATGGTCAGATAAGGCAACAATATTACCGGAAGCCACTGCCATTGTTCGAGCAATTGCCTCAGCCCTTTCATCATTTAAAACTTTAGTAACAACAGCAGCATCACCAAATTTGGTAGTGACGGAAAAAGGACACATTGGTTGATTTGTTATGTTGTATGTTGACTGCTGCATCATTGGTACAGCTCGACCAGCGGCATCACAATCGACAAAACATTTACAAAGCATCGCAGCGACAGCCATACCTTCACCTACACTGCCGCCCCCATATTCACTTGATAATATCCCTTCAAACTCAATATCCAGATATTCTTCCAACACTTTTACTGAATGTCCCAACATTTCCAGTTCTACTTCTGCCGGCAGTACAGCGTCATCAGAAACAGCCCCGGTAAGGGCTGTGGTCACATAATGTTCTTTTTCATTTATTTCGTTAAATTCCAACAGCTTGAATTCTTTACCCGCCTTAAAAACAAGATGTACAGCATCCAGGCCTACTTCTAAGCCACCGCCTCCACCTGTGGCTAAAATAGTACATCCAACCAGGACATCTTTAACTTCCTGCAACGATAGGTTTCTCATAATTAATCTGCCATTCTTACGATAGTATCAATATTTTGAGCCTTAGCCTTATCCAATGCCAGCTTTGCAGTGATCAGATCCTGCAGAGCCATGCCGGTTGAATCAAACAGTGTAATCTCATCTTCAGAGGCACGTCCTTCTTTGGTGCCATTCAGCACTTCCCCGATTTCAGTAATATCTTCTTTTGGAAGAGTATTGTCACCACTGGCCCACTGACATTCACCTTTCACAATAACCTGTGCTATACTGTCGGCAAAAACTTTTGATGAAGCGACCAGGGATGGTTCCAACTCCTGTTTTCCAGGCATATCAACGCCAATTGCATTGATATGAGTGCCAGGCTGGATCCAGCTGCTTTTAATAAAAAATTCCCGTGCAGTTGTGCATGTAACAATCACATCTGCCTGTTGGATGACTGTTTCCAGCTCAGAAAAATCATGAGCATAGAGTGTGATTCCAGGATAGAGAGGTTGTTTTTCAGAAACCATTTTCTCAGCTGCTTCCTTCATTACATCAACAATATGGACTTCTTCTAAACCTGGAAGTGCGTATGACAATCCTTCTAACTGTGCACGTCCCTGCACCCCTGCCCCTACCAGCACCACTTTTCGAGAATCTTCTCTAGCTAAAGTTTTTGCTCCAACAGCACCTGCTGCACCAGTACGCATATACGTAACAGCTGACGCATCCACAATCCCCAGAGGCTGCTGGGTTTCAATGTCCATAAGTGTTATGAGCCCTGAAAGCGCTGGTAAACCACGTTGCGGGTTATCTCTGTTATATCCCAGCAGCTTTAAGCCATATATTCCAGCGCCAGTAAGATGCCCCGATTTAATATCCGTATCATTCTTCCCCGTTTCAAATTCATGAAGAATAATGGGAAACAAACCGGCCTGACCGCTGGAATACAATTTATATGCCTCTTCCACCGATGCTATGACATCTGTCATTTCGATAACAGACTTGAATTGCCTTGTATCTAATATTCTCAAAGAATACATTTTGTTACATTCTCCTCTCAGTCAAGCAATCCTGCATATTTGTTGACAATATTAAGAGCGCCAACCAGACTTTTGGCAGCAATTTCAGCATACTCTTCAATCAAATTACCATCCACGTCCAGAGTACCCATACCAGGGGTGACAAACATTTTTCCGGCATAAATAGTAGAAGGTTCAATTCCCATGACATCCATGGCTGAAACGACAGGATTAGTATTTGCCCATAAGTCTTCAAGGGTGTAAATAGGCATACCTCTCCGTTCATCTGTCCAGGTACGCTCGAAATTTATTTCAGTCCCACCAAACTGGTAAGTTTTAGTGAATATCAGTTCTTCTTTTAGCCATTCAGGTTCAAGATTTTTAAACTCTTCGACAATTATTTCGTGAAATCTGTCGATGGGATCTGTCACAAGTTCAGGTCTGTCACGCAGAGTTTTCAGGTATGCAACCAGACCCACAACTGTATCCCGGCCCGGATCGCTGAATGTAAATACTGCTTTACCATGCGAAGAAGTTTCGCCGTAGCGCTGGCCACCTAAGCCCATCCCTTTTCGTATCTGGGACATGACCTCCTCTTTTCCAATCATCAAACCGGAACAGGGTGCCCGACCGGCTTTATCCATGCTGTAGGTGATTACATCGCAATCAATATTTCTTGGATCAACGCCAATGATCGGAATAGAGCCGCCTGTATCAACGAGATACGGAACCTGATATTCCTTTGCAATATCGGCTATCTTTTTCAGTAGAATTGGTGTTCCATTTTCATCCAGTTCAGCATGACCATAACTTGGTGTGTCATAACCAATTGCGGCAAATCCGACGACATTATCCGCCTGTCGTTCTGCGGCTTTTGCTATGAGTACAGCACTTTTTTCGCTGTCAACACGGGAAAGAAGAGGGGTTGGGCACCATTTCACACCGTGACAATCATATTTGCCACCAGCCAGTCTGACATGAACCATGTCCAGATTAAATAAGCTTTTTCCTTCTACGCCAAGTTCACCTCCTGACACAGTTCTATCGACAAGAAGATTTTTATAGCGTGGCGGAAATGCCCGGCCATAACCACCCACCCATTCAGTATCGTCGGCATAGGGCATTATAACCCTGCCTCTGTATGCATCGCCCAGACGCATAGTAGGGGGCTGAAAAAGTGTTGATGCTGCAATTCGCAGGCAGGCTTCGCAAGTATTGGCTGCCACAGCATCATATTCATCGCCATAAATGCTTTTAACAACATCTCTTAACTGATCTTCAATGCCCCTGACGCCTGGCGTTTTACCGCTTCTATTGGCTTTTACTATTTCGTCAAGGACGTAGCTTGGCAAATTCCCCGGACGCGCAGAACTACCAGGGTACATGCCGATGTCATTTTTTACTTTATCAAGACCTATTTTTTTTGCAAACTCCCTCGCCTCTGCATGGATTTTGGGTGTTAATTCATAGATCTTTTGATACCACTGATATTTATATAAGTTTTTCATATTCCTATATCCTTCTTTAGGCTCTTGCTCTGTTTTTCATCTCTTTTGCCAATTTGACAGTTGAGCTTAAAAGAAATTCACCAAAAGCTTCATTATCAATCCCCATCAAATCCAATCCTTCTTCACCATCTGTTGAGAATTTTTTAACCCAGCTATTCTCATCAAATTCTCCATCCACCAGATTTGCCAGTCTATAGGCTGCGTCCATCAACCTGAACGAAGGATAGAATTCCTCTGATTCTTCGCCCTCAGACATGAGAAATGCACTGGATACAAGAAACGAAAGCATATCAAAAAAATTCTCTTCGCTTAGAAAAAACCCTTTCTTTTCCATATTATTTCCACTCCTTTCCATATTCATTTTTAAATGTAATTTCAGATATTGGCAGCCTCGGTGGTGGCTCAGGAGTTTCAGAAGGATAGCCCAGAGTAACCATCATAAAAGGATAAACATTATCCGGTATTTCAAGGATTTCCCTTAACGCTACATCGGCAAATGAAACAACAACGCAGCTGCCAATACCCTCGGAATAAGCTGCTAAAACAAGATTTTGTGATGCTATTGCACAATCTGCCATGTACATCAGGCGCACCTTATCCGCCAGTTTTTTCTGTTTTGGCTTTGAGCAAATAAGAACGATTGCTGCAGGTACATCATTTAATCCGGGGCAGAAATTCAGCAGTTGTTTGGTTTGAACAGGAGAGTTGATGACGATAAATCGCCAGGCGTTATAGTTACCTGCGTTAGGGGCCCATCTGGCTGCATCTAACAATTTCTCCATTGTAGTATCATCGATGGGTTTATCAGTGTATTTTCTGATACTTCTTCTTTCTTTAATCGCTTTAAATAAATCCATAATTACCTCCGATATTAGCAGCCGATATTACCGACCAGCGCTTTTCAATCAATTTGAGAATCAATTGCCTAAAATACCCACTCAACAAGAAAGGTCGGAAAAAACTCATCCTGTTCTTTTGTAATATAGCCGTAGCCATCATGAATATCCTTAACACCGTAAGTATTCATGGTCCACTGGATCTCCGTTCCGATAAAAAGCTCATTTGATTTCTTCCAAATAAGCTTTCCTATATCCAGCATAAACTGATTTTTTGAAAAGATGTTAGCCTGCTGGTCTGACATTGAATTAACAGATGAATCCCGGTCACCATAGTAGCTGACGAATCCCTCAAACTTCCAGCTTGTCGGGCCGATATCAAAGGTGGAGCGGTAATACAGGTTTGCAAAAAACTGCATATCAAAATCGGTATTCGAATTAAGATCGTCATAGATCCCCAGAGAAAGCCCTAAAAAATCGAATCCTGTAACATCCAGCGGAATGTTAATACCGTAAAATATATCGATTGTATCATATGCTTCATTTACTGGTTTCATTCCCTCCCATGCCGCTGTATCAAGAAGGTATTGCGCATAGTCTCCAGCATAGTAGTCTTTGTAATTCTGAAACTGCCAACCCAGTGTAGGTCTGATGTCCATAATAGGCCCCAGAGAAAATATTTCTGTGTCAAATATTGGATTAAGGCCGAAATATTCAAAGCCCTGGGTATAAAAGGTTACCTCATCACTGTTCTGTTCGTAGTACATATCGACGAGTATATATGTTTCCCCATACTTCCAGCCGTTATTGTACTCCAGAGTAAATGTTGACATGGAGGTGGTATCGTCAGTTGCATACCCATCTTCTGGATTTATTGATTCTCCCAAATTTTCATATTGAGTCCCATATACATATTGTAATTGGAGTTCCTGCCAGTCTACAGCTGAATTGGATTGTGTGGTTATACCAAAAAGAAATATGAAACCGGTTAAAGCTGACGCCAACAATAAATTAAGTCTTTTCATAATAAATCTCTCCCCGTTTAATCTCTTAAAGTGTCAGGTAATCAGCCGTTAATCACAGTTGTAAAGCAGGATTAAAATTCACCGTTACCCATAAATAGTCCATAAAAACCAACTTCAATATTGCAGCTAGATTTCCAAAAGATGAACTATTTGCCTCTCCTTGTAGGATTTTTATAATAAAATAAAATTTGGGGATCAATTCCGTTGTCTTTAAGTGAACTATTGATGGTCTGTTCTGAGGCGAATATTCCATAAATACCCTGTGTATACAGGTAAATATCTAGCTTTATATCTTATCAGAAAGTTCTAAA
>LGVF01007691.1_pt1 | contig 11203 bp, 6 predicted proteins | sample 469901 | NCBI WGS metagenome assembly LGVF01 (sample SAMN03893561, study PRJNA290197) | marine sediment metagenome | material: sediment; isolation source: combined push core samples #3730, #5133, and #5579 collected at Hydrate Ridge | place: Pacific Ocean: Hydrate Ridge | reverse complement strand
TTTACAATTTTTAGCTCCAATAACAGTGTCAACTACTTTTACCACAAAATGAAGGATGCCCAAATTTGCAAGTATTTTTCTGAAAAGCTATAGATGCACTCACGAACTTTGCGTTGAGGTGGGGCTTTGTCCCGGAAGTCGCACAGATCATTCTATAAATCTTCCATCATCTTTTGTTTTTGAAATCCTATGCACTTTTTTCTCAAGCCATCCGATCTTTTCCGCATCTCTCACATCAAATTCCGGCACATAAGGTTTTATGTCAAGAAGCGGGGTCCCGTCCACTATGTCTATATCTCGAATATGGAGTATTTCCTCTTCAACCCCGACAAGACGCACTACTGAGATGCCGATCGGGTTAGGTCTGCTTGGACCTCGCATTGCAAAGACTCCGCGCACTTCGTTATCCATAAACGGTTTCACTCTTAAGGATGTTTTTTTGGATAAATGAAAGTGGTATATCAGGATGATGTGAGAAAAGCCCTCAACATCCTTTAAGCCCTGAACATATTCTGGGAATACCTCAACCGTTCCATGGATACCCTGACAACCTGTGGGTTGTATGGGTGTTCCTTTGGGTTCTTTGAACGGAGAATGAATGATTCCAATAGGTCTGTACTTTATCTCATTCATGATTTCATCCCACAATATACCTCGGAAGGTTATAAATTGCGCTTTTTTCGGTGAGCAATGAGCATCAAGAGCAAGGCGCGAAGGCGCGGAATAGCAGGTGCAAGCCTGAGCAACGCGGCTATTGATGTTCATGGCCGGCGAAGAAGTGTCATTTGTGGCCGTCCGAGGTATATCTACCTGAACAGTCTAAAGTTCTGTCATTCCGGCGGAAGCCGGAATCCAGTGACTGTTACCCAAACTTATTGAGAACTTACGAACTGTGGACTCTCAAGATATCGTAACCGTTCACGGGTTCACGGGCTCATGGAAACCCTGAACCTGTAAACACCTACCTTTTTTTATAGCAATTAACAGCATTTGTCAATTGTCAATCTTTTCAAGGACTCGAAGGGAGATCAATTCGCTGTCAGCCGAGACGGACTTTGTGAGATGTCATAGATTTCTTTCTTTCGATTACCTCTCCCCGCAATTGACGAAGGCATGCTTTGGTGCTATGAGAAAACAGTTCATCCGTAGACGATCTGCCAATGACTGTCCCAAGTAGTATTATCGTTTTGGCATTCTTCAAGTTGTGTATGACCGTGGAGGCGCTGTGTCAGACAAAAAACTGTTCGATAAGATCCTGGAGACGCACGGAATAAGGCCTTTGCCAAGGCCCGGTGAGCCCATAGATCTTCCGATCGACCAGACCCTTACCCAGGATGCCACTGGAACCATGGCATGTCTGCAGTTTGAGGCCCTTGATGTAGCGCGGGTTGCCACCAAACGCTCAGTCAGTTATGTGGATCACAATACCTTCCAGGCGGGCTTTCAAAACAGTGATGATCACAGGTTTCTGCAGTCCTTTGCAGCCAGGTACGGCGTTATCTTCTCCGGCCCTGGCAACGGGATCTGTCACCAGGTTCACTTGGAACGATTTGGGGTTCCGGGTGACACCCTGCTGGGCTCTGACAGCCATACATCAACAGGAGGGGGCCTCGGAATGTTGGCTATAGGGGCCGGGGGCCTTGACGTTGCAATGGCAATGGCTGGGCACGCCTTCCGTATGACCTGCCCGCAGGTAGTCCTGATTCGCCTTGAGGGGGAACTCCCACCCTGGGTCACAGCCAAGGACGTTATCCTCAAACTGCTCCAGCGGGTTTCGGTAAAAGGTGGCGTTGGGAAGCTGTTTGAATATGGCGGTCCCGGGGTGGCTACCTTGTCAGTACCCGAACGGGCCACAATTGCCAACATGGGCGCAGAAACAGGGGCCACGAGTTCCATTTTTCCATGTGATGAAATCACCTATCGCTTTTTGAAGTCGCAGGGAAGGGAAAAGGACTTCAGCCCCCTTTCTGCAGATCCTGATGCATCCTATGCTGAGGTTCTTACCATAGACCTTGGCAAGCTGGAACCTATGGCAGCCCAGCCCCACATGCCGGACCGGGTCTGTGCTGTAAGGGAGATTGCCGGGCTGAAACTGGATCAGGTGGTCATAGGCAGTTGCACCAACTCTTCCTATACGGACCTGGCAACCGTGGCAGCTATCCTCAAAGGAAGATCCGTCCATCCAAAAACAAGCCTGGTGATAGCGCCAGGCTCCAGACAGGTGCTGGCCGCACTTGCCGAAAGCGGTGCCCTGAACTATATTATAAAGGCCGGTGCCCGCATCCTTGAATGCGCCTGCGGTCCCTGCATCGGCATCGGACAATCTCCGCCAACAGATGGTGTCAGCCTTAGGACTTTTAATCGAAATTTCAAGGGGCGAAGCGGAACCCAGAGCGCCAAGCTCTATCTGTGCAGTCCGCAAGTGGCTGCTGTCTCTGCCCTGAAGGGTGAACTCACGGATCCGAGGTCGTTTGGTCAAACCCCACAGGTCCACATGCCTGAGATTTTTCCGGTGATTGACCACCTCTTTGTGCCTTGCTCGGATCATCCTGAGGCTGTGGAAGTATTGCGTGGCCCCAACATTAAGCCCTTGCCAATGGGCCAGGCCATGCCTGAAACCCTTAAGGCTGAGGTGTTGATTCGCCTGGGAGATGACATTACTACAGACGACATTATGCCGGCAGGCGCCCACATCATGTCGCTCCGGTCCAACATCCCGGCTATTTCAGAATACGTGTTTTCACACCGCGATCCTGGTTTTTCCAAGAGAGCCAGGGAAACAGACGGTGGATTCATTGTGGCCGGCAGGAACTATGGCCAGGGTTCAAGCCGGGAACACGCGGCCTTAGCGCCAATGGTCCTGGGGGTCAAAGGGGTCATAGCCTGCTCTTTTGCTCGAATCCACAGGGCCAATCTCGTTAATTTCGGCATTCTTCCCATGACCTTTATGACAGGTAAAGATCTTGAGCACATACAGCCCGGCGACGAGCTCGTCATTGAAGGTGTAATAAGGTTGTTGAGAAGCAACGGGGTCCTTCATGTTATGAATACAACCCAGGGCAGCACCTTTGAGGTACGCGTTGATTTGGATCGGAGAGAAAAAGATGTGGTTGTGGCAGGTGGACTTCTCCAGTTTCTTAGATTGCAAAGGGGTTAAGTAAAATTCCCAATCCGCAAGTTGCAATCCAAAATCCCGAGGTGAGAGCATAATGCTTTATTTGATGAGAAAATATGCCCAGTCCTGGCTGATCAAAATAGTCCTGGGTGTTATTGTCGTAGTTTTTGTATTCTGGGGTGTTGGGAGCTATCAGTCCCAGAAAGGGAACCGGATCGCGGTTGTGAACGGTGAGCCTATTGAACTTGAGGAATTCCGCGGTGTCCACAATCAGTTGCTTGAGAGATATCGAAGTCAGTTCGGCGATGCCTTGGATGAAGAACTTATGCAAAGGCTTAATCTCAAGAGGCAGGTATTGGATCAGCTCATCAATCGCAGGCTTCTGCTCCAGGAGGCTACTCGGCTGAACCTCCGCGTAACTGACGAAGAGATACTCAGGGCAATTGAACAGGTACCAGCCTTTCAAAGGAACGGTCGCTTTCACCCGGAGCAATATGACCGAGTCTTGATGCATAACCGGATGACCCGAGAGGCGTTTGAGAAAAACCAGAAAAATGAGTTCCTCATCGACAAACTTCAAAACCTTGTATTCGGGAGCATTAAGGTATCAGAAGCCGAGGCACTCGATATGTACAGGTGGCTCAAGGACAAAGTGAGCCTTGACTATGTCTTGTTCAAGCCTTCAGAGTACATCAACATCAAGGTGACCCCGGAAGAAGTCGAAACCTACTTCTCAAAGCACAAGAAAGCCTATGAAATACCTCCTAAGGTCAAGGTGAGGTACCTCCTTCTGGATTTCAAGGGATTTGAAGCCCAGGCCAGTGTTTCGGAAGATGAAGTCCGGACGCATTTTGATCTGAACGAGAAAGACTATGCCAAGCCCAAGGAGGTCAGGGCGAGTCACATCCTGTTTAAGGTAAAGCAGGGTGCCAAACCTGAAGCGATCGATAAGGCTCGGAAAAAGGCTCTGGATGTGTTAGAGCAGGCACGGTCTGGCGCAGACTTTGCCGGGCTGGCCCGGAAATATTCCGATGATCCTGGGAGTCGAGACAAGGGTGGAGATCTGGGATTCTTTGCCGGAGACCGCATGGTTAAGCCCTTTTCGGATGCAGCCTTTGCTATGAAGTCAGGTGAAATCAGCGAGCCTGTTAGGACGCCTTTTGGCTGGCACATCATCAGGGTAGAGGCGATTCATGAAGCCAAAGAGCCGGTCTTGGAGGAAGTCGCAGACCTGATTCGCAGCGAGTTGGTGAAAGATGCCGCCAGGACACTTGCCTTTGATCGGGCTGAGCAGGTCCATGAGGCCTGTTACGGGGCCGGCAACATATCTGATGTGGCCAAAATCAATCAGCTCAAGGTCCATGAAACCGAGTACTTCTCCAAGCACGGGCCTGTTAAAGGGATCAAAGAGGGAAATAGACTCGCTCAAACAGCCTTTGCCCTTGATGAAAACGAGGTCAGTGAGCCTTTTGAACTATCAAACGGATACTATATACTGAAACTGATCTCCAAGGAACCGGCCAGAATTCCTGACCTGAAGACAGTGGAAAAAAATGTCGGGCAAGACCTGATTAAGGCCAGAAAAGACGATCTGGCCAAAAAGGATGCTGAGGAGTTTCTGAGTGCCCTAAAAGGGGGGACCGGATTCCAAGATGCTGCTGCGAGCCGAAAATTGAAGGCAAAAAGCACCGGTTTTTTTGAGCGGTCCGGGGTGATCCCGGAGATAGGTTTGGAGCAAGAAATCCAGGAGACGGCCTATTTGTTAAGTCCATCGAGGCCCTTGCCGGATACTGTGATCAAAGGGAAGCAAGGGTATTATGTGCTCCAGTTCAAAGATCGACAAGAGGCTGATCAAAAAGAATTTGAGGATAAGAGACCGGAAACAGTCTCAAGGCTTTTGCTCCAGAAACGTCAGAAGGCCATAGGGGAATTGCTGGCTCAGTTGCGCGGAGATAGCGAGATCATTATTGAAGAGGGATATGAATAACACCTGCCCGCTCGCCAAGCGTGCGAGGCAGGCGGGACGGTTCAGACCTGCCTGTGCCGGAGTCACGGCAGACAGATTTTTGGTGAACCCTGAACCCCTGAACCTTTGAAACCGTGAACGGTTACGGTTTTTTTAGGAGGACCAGTTTACTACAGATGCCCCCCAGGTCAAGCCTGCCCCAAAAGTAACCAAAAGCACATAGTCGCCAGCCCTTAGCAAGCCTTCCCTGTTGGCTTCGTCAAGGGCAATCGGGATAGTGGCAGAGGAGGTATTCCCATATCTTTGGATGTTTGTGTAGACCTTGTCCATCGGTATGCACAGCTTTTTCGCCACGGCCTTGATGATTCGGATGTTGGCCTGATGGGGGATCATCAATCTAATGTCCGTGCTTGAAACGCCGTGATGTTCAAGGGCTGCCGCGGCAATATTCGACAAACAGACAACAGCTTTCTTGAAAAGCCGATTTCCCTCCATTCTTAGAGAAAAAGGCTTTCCCTCAATCGTGTCGAGGATCTCAGGAATCTTGGATGCCTCGTCATAGGAATAGAGGAGGTTCCAGAAATTCCCGTCCGATTGCAAATGGGTAGAAAGAATCCCATCAGGGCCTGTGGTGGGAGTGAGGACTACCGCACCCGCTCCGTCGCCCAACAATACGCAGGTGCTTCGATCCTCCCAGTTTGTGATGGATGAAAGACGTTCCGCACCAATCACCAAAGCCTTCCTGGAGTTACCGGTCGCGATGGCATTGTCTGCAACAAACAGGGCATATAGAAAGCCAGAACATCCGGCAGACACGTCAAAGGCCACGGCCTTGCTTGCCTTGAGTGCCTTTTGCACAAGACAGGCTGCCGAAGGAAACTGACGATCCGGTGTCACCGTGCCAACCACGATCATATCCAGGTCTTCGGGCGAAATGCCCGCCATCTCCAGGGCCTTTAATGATGCCTTTGTGGCCAGGTCCGAGGTGTTTTCATCTTGGCCACTTGAAGAGATGCGGCGTTCTTTAATGCCGGTCCGACGTGTAATCCATTCATCGCTCGTATCAACGATGTTTTCAAGGTCCTTATTCGTTAGGATCCTTTTGGGGGTTGTTGACCCCGTTCCTGCGATGCGCCCCTTTATCATGATTGTTTTCTACTCCTTTGAAAGGACCGTTATCACTGGACAGTAGTGAGTTCTCTCCAATCTGCAAAGTTTAGTTCCCTAAGTGCTTGCAATCATTGATTCTGGCAATTTCATGCCCCGTTTTTTAGTGTCAATAATTTCAATAGGTTGCGACAACTCACTACTGACCAGGTTATCAAAAATTTATAACATATTATTTGGACTTCGTCACTCTAATTCTTGCTGACGTCAAACCTGTGGCGATTCCACCTGAGGCGTATTACGCTGTGTGCGGACCGGAGTTGAACCGCAAAAGTGAGTGCTAACCCTAACCCCGCAAGCTCGCAAATTTTGGACCTGTGCGGTGTAACTTCTCAATAACTCTGGGTAAATCATGTTTTGTGACCATCCACTGGATTCCTGTGCCTGCCCTGGACTCTGATCCAGGGTTCGCGGGAATGACGGGCACTTAGACCGAATCGTCNNCGTCATTCCGGCGAAAGCCGGAATCCAGTGACTGTTACCCAAACTTATTGAGAACTTACGAATTTACAGGCTGTCCCGCCTTACGTTGGTAGCCAAAAAGTGTCATTTGTGGCCTTTCGAGGTATAGCTTTTCAGAAAAATACTTGCAAATTTGCGGGATGAATCGTTCTGGTAACCATGTGAAATTACGCTAAAATGATGTGCAGTTTAACTCCACAATCCGTAATCCGCAATCTGAAATCCGAAATACTATATATTATTGTGGGAGTGGCTCATACTCACGATTTTCGAGGCAGGATGCCTCTCGCACAGAGGAGGCCTTCTGTCCTTTCGATAACTACGACGGAGCCTGCTTTGCGTGGGCAACAGACGGATGTAATCATTTTCTACATTTTGATAAAAAATTACATATATCACTGGCAAGAAACTATACACTATCATCTCAGTTCCGAAAACAGGCTATTTCATATGTTGAAATCAAGATCGAGGGAATTTGTTAATTCATTGATATTAAAAGCAAAGAAGGCTTTTTCACATTTCTTCCAGTCTCTCTTCTAATTCCGGCACATACATTGCTTCAGAAACAGTTTAACATTCACTATAGATTTCAAGATAATGTTTTTGGGGTACAGTAAAGGCTCAGTAAGACCTGACTCTGTTGTTGCTAATGGAAGGCTCAAAGCTGAAAGCTCAAAGCAGCAGAATCATGGTTTTTCTTTGAGCCTTCAGCTTTCAGCTTTGAGCTTGCTTGGAACCCGTAACCCGCTGTTTTTCGCTACGAAGCTATGTTGACCCCAAAATCTTTTTCTTAAGGACTATAACATTTGCCAGATTTTTAAAGGGGAGTAAGGATAGGAATATTGAAAAGCTTCTTGAAAATTATGTTATTCTCAATCTTGTCTATCTTTTTGTTTACGGGCGCCATGAATGCAAATGCAATCACTATCTCCGATATCTACTGGTGGGCAGGGACTACACCCTACTGGTCAGACAGGGATCAAATCAGTCATGATTATTTCTTCGAGCTCAGCCAGACATTTAATAGTGACGTTATGTATGCTGATACAGATACCAGCCTAAGCATTATTGGTCAGTATCAGAGGGAATTTGACAACCTTTTTGTCAGCACTAACGGATGGAATCCAACAGAAACCGCATCCTATACAGAAGATAGCTTTGATCTATGCGGGAATGCTTGGAGATATGAACTCGTCGTGGATACCAATGCCCCCAACAAAGGCCAAGGATCAGATAAAGCCGGAGCCGTTTCCTATTACCATGTAGATAGTTCCCAAATTAGAGTCTCCTCTGCCCCGAACAGTCAGGTCTATCGTCAGGCTCAAGATGTGGCGTACAATGGTATGGCTGATCCATTGGCTACAGGAGAATGGTCTATTGGAAACAGGAGTGATCCTAATACAGACGTCTCTGTGAGATTCGCCATGGATTGCGACTTGCGTGACGTCTCCGAATTAGGTCACCAATCGACTATCACGCGCGCTAATGATGTTGTTAAGGGCGAAGTTTCCGAACCGGCCACAATGCTGCTCCTTGGGGCCGGGCTCATTGGACTTTCTGTTGTTGGAAGGAAAGGATTTTTGGTAGTTCCTACAAAACGACGAATGTCACCAGATCTTGTCGTGGCAACAATCACAAACCCTTGATTTCATGGGAACCGGTGCTTCATGTCACCATGAAAGGCAACGTGACTTCTCAAAAAGTTCGGGGAAATCTCCTGAAACGGAGTCCGCCTGTCGGCTCAGGTTATTGAGATGATACAAGGTAACTTGTTATCTCGTTAATCTTATTGCATAAAGCTTACATCTACTGTTTTGCATGGACTACCGGAGTTTGACTTTGTCAGGTTGGCACACTCATAATCGTAGTAATACAGTCTGAATGTTTGCCTAAGAAGGGCGGGGCGTATTTTCAGCAGATTACTTCGGTCGTACCACCCTCGCAATGACAGGGAAATTGCAATTTTGGTCATTTTCGTTCAGGCACTACATAACGCTAAGGAGCCCCCTATTCGTTTGGTTCGTGCTTCAACGCTGGAGTGTCCATCGTGGACTTGACAGACAACCCGCATTATGCCATTATTTGTTTAAAGTAAGGTCCCATAGATTTCAAGATAATGTTTTTGGGGTACAGTAAAGGCTCAGTAAGACCTAACTTTGTTGTTGCTAATGGAAGGCTCAAAGCTGAAAGCAGCAGAATCATGGTTTTTCTTTGAGCCTTGAGCTTTCAGCTTGCTTGGAACCCGTAACCCGCTGTTTTTCGCTACGAGGCTATGTTGAACCCCAAAATGTTTTTCTTAAGGACTATATCTATAGCTTTTCAGAAAAATACTTGCAAATTTGCGGGATGAGTGGTCCTGATAACCATGTGAAGTTACGCTAAAATGATGTGCAGCTTAACTCCGCAATCCGTGCTGTTTTCAAGGCGTGAGCCGCAAATCCCCAATCCGAAATACTATATATAGATTTTCGACTGCTTTGGGAAACAAGATATGAGTCGCCACACTGTTTTAATCCGTTTGTTTGCATTCTTAGTATTGAGTACGCTGGTTTTTGTTGCCATGTTACCAAGTTCAGCACGGGCTGTGTGTCCCGACGGCATGATATCCTACTGGAAGCTCGATGAGACCAGCGGTGCCATATACGACGACTATTACTATGTGAATGACGGCGTATGGGCTGCTGCGTGCCCTACCCCGACCATCGGAAGGATTGGCGGAGGACAAGCGTTCAATGGGAGCACCATGGGAATAGATGTGCCGGCAGATCCCTCCTTTGACTGGAACGCAACAAACAGCTTCTCCATCGAATACTGGATGAAAAGGGTACCGGGCACCCTTGCCGGCAACGAAGTTATTGTTGGCAGGAATGATTCTACCTCCCTTCTCCACTGGTGGACTGGTATCACAAATGGGAGTAACGTAGCCATTTTTGCCTTAGGAGATACGGTAGGAACCAGTCATGCGGCCACCGGAACCACACCCGTGACAGACGGGGCATGGCATCACGTTGTAGCGGTAAGAGATGCCGAAGAAGGCGAAATTCGCCTCTATGTCGATGGCATCCAAGAGGCTTCGACACCCGGAACCTACTCAGCGGGATTTGATTCTACAACGGCTGCGTTGAACATAGGGTGGTTAAACTTAAGCCCATACTATCACTTTGACGGCACTTTGGACGAGGTCGCTCTTTATGATAGGGCGCTCGCTGATACGGAAATTTCACAACATTATCACGACGGCTCGATCGGTCTGAGATGGGGCTATTGCGGCTGTGGTACCCAAATCAAAATCATGCCTCTCGGCGATTCCATTACCTTAGGCTATAATGAAGCCATCACAGATCAGAACTACATGGTGGGATACCGCCAGAAACTATATTTAGACTTAATAGATAGAGGCTATGATGTTGATTTCGTAGGAGGTCTTATATCTGGCCAATTAGCAGTACCCGGTTTTGACTATGATCACGAAGGTCACGGCGGTTGGACGGATGATGGAGTGGCAATCGCTGTTTATGGCTGGCTTCAAGAGAAGCCTGCCGATGTTGTGCTCCTTCACATCGGGACCAATGGCCTGGATACCAGTCCCGATGACGTCGAAGATATCCTCGATGAAATTGATAGCTACGGTGAGGATATCACCGTTATCCTGGCCCGCATCATCAACCGGAGCACGTACAGCCAGACAACAACAGACTTTAATGACAACATCCAGCAACTAGCTGAGAGCCGCATTGCCAATGGTGACAAAATAATCATTGTTGACCAGGAGACGGCCTTGACATATCCGGATGATATGGAGGATTTAGTCCATCCTAACACGACCGGGTACGAGAAGATGGCAGGTGTATGGTTAGCTACTCTGGATGACTTCCTGCCAGTGTGTGCCCAGACGGCTCCAATAATAACTTCAAGTCCAGTTACCACAGCAACCGTAGGGATTCCCTACACCTATGACGTGAATGCCGCGGGCAACCCGGCGCCGACCTATGCTCTGACCAATCCTCCGACTCTCATGACCATTGACGAAGATACCGGCGTAATTGAATGGACGCCAGATACCGCGGGCCCCTTTGATGTCACTGTTGTGGCCAGCAATGGAGAGCTGCCAGACGCGTCCCAGACCTTTACTATCACAGTGGCTGAAGCCGATTGCCCGGCGGACATGATCTCATACTGGACGCTGAACGAAGCTCTCGGCAACTCATACGCTGACGTCATTAACGGAAATGATGGGACATGCGCTTATGCGTGCCCCGCGCCCACCATTGGAAGGGTGAACGGAGGACAAGCGTTCGACGGGAGCATCACGGGAATAGATGTGCCGGCAGATCTTTCCTTTGACTGGGGCGCAACAAACAGCTTCTCCATCGAATACTGGATGAAAAGGGTACCGGGCACCCTCGCTGCCAACGAAGTTATTGTCGGCAAGGATGATCCTACCACCCTTCTCCACTGGTGGACCGGTATCACAAATGGGAGTAACGTAGCCA
>LGVF01115710.1_pt1 | contig 11213 bp, 10 predicted proteins | sample 469901 | NCBI WGS metagenome assembly LGVF01 (sample SAMN03893561, study PRJNA290197) | marine sediment metagenome | material: sediment; isolation source: combined push core samples #3730, #5133, and #5579 collected at Hydrate Ridge | place: Pacific Ocean: Hydrate Ridge | reverse complement strand
GGTAGCTCGTCGGGCTCATAACCCGAAGGTCGCAGGTTCAAATCCTGCCCCCGCTACCAAAATAAATCAGGGACCAGCCAAAAGGCTGGTCCCTTTTTGTTTTTGCCTGTAACCTAATTTGCATCCTGACAAACCCTGCAAAACAAAGACCTCTATGAACAAACACCAGCGAGCTAAAATCAAGGCGATCATCCTGGCCCAGATCGAATCGGTGAAGGAACAGATTCAGACCCCTGAAAACGCGGCCCGGTCAACACTCAGACTGGATCGCCTCGGCAGCGCCCTCAAACGTATTGCGGCTAACAACTACGGTGAATGCTTCAAGTGCGAAAAACCGATCTCACAGAGCCGCCTGCTGTCTTTTCCGGAAACCATGCTCTGTACCGATTGCCTTAACCAACCAGGTGAGCAGATATGAGATTTCTTTTTCCCCTTCGCCGGACGATACGATGCCTGGCCTCTTTCTTACTCATCGTCATCCTTTGCGGCTGCACCGGGCATCTTATTCACCATTGGCAGGAAACCAGTCGGGATTACACCTATATCGATTTTGCCCGCGACCCCTCACCCTACAGGTTCAGAGGCCAGGTTGGAGGAGAACATTCGACCTTCGTCAAGGTGCTTGGATTTCAAGGAGACCGCTTCACCGTAGAGCTGCAGCAGGACGGAGATGCCGGGTTCATCGTGTATGGAGAGGGAGTGGTTGTTCGACGAACGACAGAGATTACCCAGGTCATGACCGAAGCGACGGACGCGCTGTTTACGGTCGAAATCTCCGCACTAAGTTACGGAGACTACCTGCTAACGATCACCAAGCAGTAGCGAGAGCCCATAAAACTAAATTCTGGCGCCCGTTAATTCAAGCAAACCCCCAGGCTCAGGCAACTGCTGATAGTCGCGCTAGCCACCTTGACTATTCAACACCGACTGCAGGTTGCCAATGTCCACCTGCTTCTGTCCGGCCACCTCACGCAACAGGTTGCAAAAGGCTGAATATTCCGGGTGATCCAGCAGATGCACCGCACGACGGCGAAATTCCTGTTTGGAAAAAGTACCCCAGTTGACCAACTGGCTGAAGTAGACGGCAAAACCCAAACCCTGAGCCAGACTCACAAAATCAACCATCTCGCGATAGTTATTTTGCTGCACGACAAAACTCAAGGTAATGGCGATGGGTAGACTGGCCAGGAAGGTTAAATTCTCCAGCAACTGCTCAAAATCACCGCCACGATTGGCGGCGTAAGTCGCGGCACTGGCCGCATCGATGGAGATCTCCGCCGAACGAACGAAAGACTGGGCCGCCTGTAGCGACTGCCAGGCGGCAGCATTCCACAACAGACCGTTGCTGTGCAGATGAATCGATTCGAGCTGAGGATAGTCTTGAGGGACAAACTCTTCGAGCAGCCGACGATAGGCATCGCTGGCGAAGGGGTCCCCGGTACCGCTGATGATCAACTGCCTAGCTTGGGGGGCGAGCTCACCTTGCACCCGTTCGCTGAGCCGTGCGGCCCGCTCCCGTTCCTGCTTCGAGGGGATAAACAACCCTTGACGACAGCTCGAACAAGCCAGGTTGCAACTGCGATCGTAGCAGAGATTCAGCTTGCGGGGACCCCAGGGCAAAACAGTCTGTTTTTCCCTGAAGATGGAGGCCAGATCATCCTCCGGCAGATTGGCGACGGGCAGGACCGGCTCGGTAACGCCAACCCAACGGGGGCAACGCTTTACATTGCAATGGCGAAAGGAACCGTCGTGAATCGCCTGGCGCAAAGCCCTGGCGTTAGGGCCGTTCCAGATCTCGGCCAGATCGTCGCTTAGAAGATTTCCCAAGGGCTGTTTGAGCCAGGCCGGGCAGCAGGCAAAAACCTGACCGTCGGGATGGATTTCAAACCACTCAAAGGGATTGCGGCAGATCAGTCGCTGGCGCCCGTTGCTTGGTGTTGACATAGCTTTCCCTCAACCACTGCTGACACTTTTCATAAGGACCGTGGGGCGCAAAGTAGCATAGATCTGGCAGTGATTGAAGTATTCGCCGGCTTCGGACGATAAAAAATCCGCCGTCATCTTCGAGACGGCGGCGGATCCCTTTAGACGCTGGGGCCGAACAACCGGTCAGGTTGACGGCAACGACCCGGGGTTGATGTCGCGCACCATGTAGGTGCCATCCTCCGTGCCGTCACTGACCCAAAGCTCCCGGCCATGGCGACCATCGTCAGCACGAAAGAACAGCAGACCGTCAACCTCAGAAAAATGAGCCAAGAAGGAACTGTCACGGCCGCGATTAATATCCTTCAACAAGCGGGTTCCCTTGGACGTTCCGTCGCTGACCCACAGTTCTCTTCCATGGATGCCGTCATCGGCAGCAAAAAAAACCAGATCGCCCACTCGGGTCAGGTAATGGGGCCTTGCCCCTTCGCTACCACGATTGATGTCCTGCACCAGGGTCGTTCCTTGAGCCGTTCCATCGCTAATCCAGAGTTCCTTGCCAGATTCTCCATCTTCTGCCGCAAACAACACCTGACCGCGACAGCGAACCATAAAGAGTGGATAGGAACTGTCCGCCCCGGGATTGATATCCCTGACCAGGCGAGTGCCCTGTTCTGTGCCGTCACTACACCAGAGCTCAAAGCCTGTTACCCCATCGTTGCCGGCAAAGAGCAGGGTATCCTCATGACGAAAGAGACTGATCGGCCGTGCAGAATCGGAGCCCGGATTGATGTCGCTTACCCGATAGGTGCCGCCGGCAGTGCCATCCGTTCGCCACAGTTCTTTGCCCGACAAACCGTCACTGGCCTGAAAAAAGCCCGCGGTAATTCCTTCGGTGGGCTCTTTCAACTCACCGTGGTAGGTGTCGCCGCAAGCCATCAGCAGCAACAGCGGAAAGCTGACTATGAGGAGGCGTAAAACCGGATTCACTATTTATCGTCCCCTTAAACAGCAATGCGACGACAAGCCAAGTGCATCCAGTTCCAGTCGCCACAAAGAAGTTAGTCAAAAATTATTAGACACGTAAAATAGTATACGCGAAACCTTCATGCAAGCTAATTATTTTTGGCTTTTTTCTCCACTGGCTTCCCGATGGCATTTACCGGACAGACCGCCTGACAACGGCCACACTTCAAACAGTCCGGCGACTCAATGTGACCCGCTGACCGACTGGCAACGATAGATATGGACAGAGGACAATGTTTTTCGCACAGCCCACAACTTTGACAGGTTGACTCGATGCTCCACCGATCGCGCCGACCGCCAAGAGCCCCTTGCAACGTTCCTACCGGGCAGATAGCACACCAGGCTCGTGGCCGATAGATAACCGCCAGAACCAGGGCAATGGCCGTCGTGACCAGGCACATTAGCCAGAAAACCGATCCCCAGTGCTCAAGCGAGTAGGCGTTTTGCAATCCACGACCAATCATCACCGAAAACAGCACCACTACCGCCGCCCAGCGAAATGTTCGATTCTTGAAAAGCAATGGCAACTCTCGCCAGGCACTCGCGGGTATCGGCATACTGTCAAGGAAAGCTCCCCTGGGGCACCAGTTGCCGCAAAAGTAGCGACCCCGAAAAACACTGACTGTCAAACCACTCATCACCACAACCGGCACCACCAGGCCGAACAGGGGGTATCGCCAACCCAGTGCCAGGACCAAAACCACGATCGAACCAAGATACATCTTATGCTTATTCACCATTTTAACTGCCTCCAGACTTTATAAACGCAATATATGTATATCCCTATGCAATGTCAATAACAAAGCAGAGGAGATAAACTCTTGGGACAAAACTGGTCACGCGTCGATAGTCGCGCCGCTAATAACGCCAGAAGGATTGGGTTTGTTTATTATCACAAAGTTAACAAATAATGAGAAAGACCATCAATGCCCAAAAATTTGCCTTCCATAGTTAACATGTCTTCATCTAATTGCCCGAAATCATTACACTTGTCGAATATTTTTACAAGACAAGGTCGATCCAGCCGATTATCCACAAAACCGGGAAAATGGCCGTCGAAAAACCTTACACCCTTCTGCTGCGGCATACGGCACCCTACCTCAAAAGCAACATTCAGCCTATACTTCGGGGGGTTGAATCCACCCCTTCGGCATGGTGCCATATTTGCATCGACAAGAGCGGGGCTTTCATGAACGTTTCCCCCAGGCACTGCCGTTTCCCCAGCATTTATTTTTATTCAGATAGAGAGCCAATCAATGCGATCTCGTATGAAATTTGGTGAAATCCTATTGCAAGCCGGCGTCATTACCGAGACCGATCTGAATGGGGCACTCTCAATACAGACCAGAAACGGCATGGCTCTGGGGCGGATTCTTGAGGATGGGGGCCTGATCAGTGATCGGGACATCGTCGATATTCTTGCCCGCCAATTCAATCTGCCGGTCATCGACGCCATTGAAGAATCGTCAGTTTCTGAAACAGTGCTTGGGCTCATCGGTTGCGACAGTGCCCTGAAAATGATGGTCTTTCCCCTGAGAATCTGCAACGACGTCGTCGAGGTGGCTATAAGCAATCCCCTCGATTTCAATACCCTTGATCGCCTGGCGTTTAAGACCGGGCGTCATATCCGGCCAGTTCTGGCCACCCCAGCCGCCATCTTCAAAGCCATTAAACGTTTTTATCTGCAAGAATCCGTCGAGGAGGCCGCCCCCGGCACCTATCTTCTGGTCATCGACGATCACGACCTGTATCGCTCCACCATCTGCAGCAATCTTAAGCGAAAGGGCTACCTGCCCCTGTTTGCGGTCACCGTAGAAGAAGCGATTCACATCGCCCAACAGACCACACCGCGCCTGATTCTGGTGGATACCTGCATGAAAGCGGTCAGCAGCCAGATGATTTTTGAGCGACTGCAGCAAAACGACTGTACCGCAAATTGTCCGACAATCGCTCTGACGGCGAACAATACCGCCGAAGAAGAGGCCTTTCTGCTGCGAATCGGTTTTTTTGACGTGATTGCCAAGCCCCTTAACTACACTCGGCTGCAAGCCCGTATCGAACGGGCATTGCATTTCTACTATCACGGCGCGGCTTCTTATGCTCACCCATTTCAAAACGATGCCGACAGTGCCCTCGCGGGCTGAACCACCTGCCGGGATCTTGAGCGCCTCTTTACCGAACAGATATCATCTCCTGCCCCACATCCCCTGCCTTCAAACACCAAAGCTCACCACAGACCGTCGCGACCGACCAAGACAAGGTCTTTTATCCATGCCGCAACTGTGCTAAAACTAGAGCCACACCCTCCAATGAAAAAGGTTTGAAGATCATGCAGCTACGTAAAAAATTCGGCGAAATCCTGGTCGAGGCCGGGGTTATCACAGACAGCGTCCTCACCGCCGCCTTGCAGGCACAAAAAAAATCGGGACTGGCCCTGGGCCGCATTCTCGAGGATATGGGCGCCATCAGCGACTGGGATATCGCCACCATTCTGGCGCGGCAGTTCAACCTCGAGGCGGTCCAGAAGATCTCCGCCCCGGCCATCCCTGAAAACCTGCTGCAGGTCATCGACTGCGATATAGCCATCAAAAAGAATATCTTTCCCCTGGAACTCAAGGACAAGCTGCTGAGGCTGGCGATCAGCAACCCCCTCGACTTTGACACCCTGGACAAGATCGCCTTCAAAACCGGTCTGCGAATTGAGCCAGTCCTGGCGACCCCGACGGAAATCTTCAAAGCCATCAAACGTTACTATCTACACGAAGGGTCGAGCAAGGATTCAGCACCGAATAAAGTACTGATTGTCGATGAAAACGATCTCTATCGCGGAACCATCTGTGCCAACATTCGCAAGGCCGGCTATCAACCATTTTTTGCCGATTCGACCACGGCCGCCATTAAATTGGCCCTGCAGGAAAACCCCCATCTGATTCTGATCAGCACAACAGGCAATACGGCACACACAAAAATGTTAATTCAAACTTTGCAGCATAATGTTGCCACCCAGAACCGCCCGCTCATCGCCCTTTCGGCCAGCAGTTCGTTGGAAGAAGAAGCGGCCCTGCTCGGCATGGGTTTTTTCGATGTTATTTTCAAACCCCTCAATTATGTACGGCTGCTGGCACGCATCGAGCGCACCATCCGCTTTTTTTATCACGAACAGATTCCCCACCGCTGACTATCAAGCCTCCCCATCCAAATCGAGGCGTCGGTAAACAACAACGGCCCCCTTGCCATTTTTTTTAACCCGGTACATGGCTTTATCCGCACGACTGATGAGTTCATCGGCGGTCTCACCGTGATCGGGATAGGTGGTAATGCCGATGCTCGCACCAAGGGTACAGCAAACCGTGCGCATAGAAAAAGGCCGCCGGACTTCCTCCAGCACTTTCTCCCCAACCAATTCAGCATCCTCCAGCCGGGCCATATCCGGCAGTACAATACCGAATTCGTCACCCCCCAGGCGAGCGGCGCTGTCCACTTCTCGCAACAGCAGCTTGATTCGCTTAGCGATGAGGATCAAGGCTTCGTCTCCTGCCTGGTGACCGAAGCGGTCGTTAATGCCCTTAAAACCATCGAGATCAATAAACAGCATTCCCACCCGGCCTCCAAAGCGCCGGGCATGGGCCAGGGCCTGTTCGAGGCGGTCGATGAACAGCCGCCGGTTGGGCAACCCGGTCAGCATATCGTGGGTGGCCTGTTGCTGCAGTTGTTTATTGAGTTCCAGTAAATCTTCTCGATCTTGCCGGTGCTCGGTGATATCCGTAACAATGCTGGCCAGGCGAAGGCACATCCCCTGCTGATCGTAAACGGGAAAACGCCGGTCCCTGATCCAGCGAATGGAGCCATCGGGACGAACCAACCGGTATTCAAGCTCGCGGGTTTCCCGACCCGGCTGAGCAAAAACAGCAACGACTCGCGCCAGGTCGTCCTCATGGACGCCATCGAGAAAGGACATGGGGCTCTGGTAAAGACTATCCCGCGAACGGCCCCACAACCGCTCGTAAGCAGCGCTGACGTAATAAACGACCTTCAGATCAGGACTGCTGAGCCAAAAGACATCATCGATGCCCTCGGTGACCAAGCGAAACATTTCCTCGCTCTCTCTGGCGCGCAATTCGGTGGCGCGACGATGCAAAGCCATCTCCAGGCCGATGCGCAAATCTATCTCGCGAAAGGGCTTAAGTAAAAACCCGAAGGGGTCCGTTTGCTTTGCCCGAGCCAAAGTTGCCTCATCTGCATGAGCAGTCAAGTAAACGGAGGGAATCGCATGCTTTTCGCGAATCAGAGCGGCCGTTTCAAAACCGTCCATAGCACCGGCTAGATGGACATCCATCAGCACCAGATCGGGTCTCAGAGCAGCGGCCTGACTCAGAGCTTCTTCACCAGAGGCAACGACGCCACAGACCTCGTGGCCCAGGTTGCGCAGCCGCTTTTCGATACTAAGAGCGATCAGCGCCTCATCTTCAACGATCAGAATTTTGCCTTTCAAGACCGCCTCACTTCCTAAAGCAGGTTTTGGGACACCTGATGATTTTTTTAGCCGTCGCATGCTAAAGATTCAGCAAAAGTCACCCGAAACAGGGTTCCGCCTTCCCTTTTTACTTCAAGGGTGCCGTTAAGTTGATTTGTCAGTGCCGTCACCAGTTGCAAACCGAGGGTCGTGGTATGGCGATAATCCAAGTCCGCGGGCAGACCCACGCCGTCGTCGGCCACAGACAGCACCAATTGCTCACCAAGTTGCTTCATTGAGATGGTGATGGTTCCGCTTCTACCATCAGCGAAGGCATGCTTGTAAGCATTGGACAGCAACTCGGTAATCAACAGGCCACAAGGAATCACCTTTTCGATATCAAGCACGATATCCTCGAGAACCGTCTGGCACTCTATCTGCTGCTCAGGGCGCTGAAACACATGCCGCAACTGGCCTACCAAACTCTCCACATAGGATTTTACGCTCACCTCGGCGAGACTCTTGGATTGATAGAGCTGCTCATGGGCCAGAGCCATGGAACAGATGCGGCTCTGGCTTTCGAGGAAGTGGCTTTGCAGTTCCGGGTCGGTGAGCTTCTGCGATTGCAGATAGAGCAGACTCGACACCACCTGTAGGTTGTTCTTGACCCGGTGATGAATCTCCCGCAGCAGCACCTCCTTTTCGGTCAACGATGCCTTGATCAGTTCTTCGGACCGCTTGCGTTCGGTAATATCGAGGAAAGATGCGACCCCGGTGGACCTGCCCTGGTATTCCATTACCCCGGCTGATACCAGCAGGCATTTATCCTCGCCGGACTTGGAAACAACGTGGCCCTCATACTGACCGGGCACATCCTCGCCCCTTAACCGGGCCCGTCCCAGCTCCCGCACCTCTTCCTGAAAATCCTCCCGGCCCCAGTCCCAGAACTTCATTCGGCGCAACTCTTCGAGACTGTAGCCAAGCAGTTGCTCAGTAGCGGGATTGGCATAGATGATCTTTCCCCTCTGGTAGATACAGATCGCCACCGGAGAGGTCTCCGCCAGCACCCGAAACTTTTCCTCGCTTTCCCGCAAGGCCTCTTCCACTACCAGGCGATCGGTGATGTTTTCCTGAAAGCTTTCGAATTCGCTCTCCCTTCCATCCTCGTCAAGGATTTGGCGCGAATGGACCCTGCAAGTCACCACACTGCCGTCCTTACAGAGTAATCGATTATTGAAAACATGCCACGCATTGCCCGTCAAAATCCGCTCCACCAGGGGAGCTCTGCGTGACGGCTCCAGAAACAGCACCTCCTGAATACTGGAACGATTGGTGGTTTCCAGCAGTTCCTCCGGCGAATCGTATTTGAGGATCCCGGCCAGAGCCGGGTTGACGCTGAGCAGTTTTCCGTCCCTGGTGGAAAGGGTAATGCCGAAGGGGGCATGCTCGACGATGGAACGGTAGTTCCGCTCGGAGCACCTGAGCGCTTCTTCGGTCCGCTTGCGCTCGGTGATATCCATGACGATGCCCTGATAATGGCTCACCCGGCCCTCGGCATCCCGCTCGACCACAGTACGATCCTCAACCCAGCGCACCTCCCCCTGCCTGGTGACAATACGGTATTCCTGCTTGAAGCGATCTTCGCCACAATCGGTATGTGCCTGCACTTCTGCAGCCACCCGATCGAGGTCCTCCGGATGAACCAATTCAGAGAAGGGAAGGGTCCCGGACAACAGTTCTTCCTGAGTGTAGCCGAACTGGTTTACGTTCTTGGAGACCATTTCCACCGGCCAGCCTTCCGCCGCTTTCCAGCGGAACAGAACTACCGAGCTGTTCTCCACAATCAGACTGGCCTGCCGGAACGTTTCCTCGACTGCCTTACGCTCACTGATATCGGTAACAAAGGCACAGTTGTATTCCTTACCGTCAAACACAACGTGATTGCGACGGATCTCCACCGGATAGACCCGGCCATCCTTGGCCCGGTGCCGGGACTCGAAAGTAATCGAGCCCTTTTCTTTCAGTTCGTGCCAGCGCTCGGTGAATCTCTCGGCAGGGTAGTCCGGATCGAAGTCGGGAACCGACATCTGCAGGAGTTCTTTCCGGCTGTAGCCAAGAGCATGACAAGCCGCATCATTCACATAAAAGAGGCGAGCATCCTCGGTCATCCAGAACGCCTGATCGATGGTCTTGTCGATGGCGAACTGGGTGAAATGCAGCGCCTCTTCTTTTTGTTTGCGTTCGGTAATATTCGTGGCAAAGGAGCAAGTGAAAACCTGGTCCCCGTACTTGAGGTAGTTGACCGTGACTTCCACGGGGAATACCGTCCCGTCCTTGCGACGATGCAGCGATTCAAAGGTATGCGAGCCGGTGGCGTTTACTTTTTGGCGGTGTGCCCGCCAGAATTCCGGGGTCAGATTGGGATCGATATCGAAGAAGCTCAGGGAGCGGAGCTCTTCCGGCGTGTAACCGAGGCTCTGAGCCCCATAGTCATTGACGAACAGAATCCGGCCGTCGTCGTCGCCCCGAAAGATTCCCAGGGACGCCCTGTCGACCATGAACTGGCTCAGTTTCAGGGCTTCCTCGGTCCGTTTTCGTTCGGTGATATCGGTGGCAAAAAAGCTGACGTATTCCCGACCCTCAAAAACCAGATAATTGGCGCGCACCTCCACCGGGAAGATACGTCCATCCCTGGCCCGGAGCCGCCGTTCAAAAGTTTTGGAACAATGCCTTTTCAACTCCTGCCACATCCTGCTGAAAAAGTCGGCCGTATAGTCCGGGTCGATATCCACAACGGACATGCCGAGCAATTCTTGCGAACTGTAGCCCATCTCATTGCAGGCGGCATCGTTGGCATAAACGAACCGCCCTTTTTCATCCATCCAGAACGCCTGATCGATGGTTTTATCGATGGCGAACTGGGTGAAATGCAACGCCCGTTCGACCCGTTTGCGCTCGCTGATATCCTCGAGAACGCCCTCCAGTTCCAGGGGCCGGCCATCGTCATCGCGCACCGCCCGAATATGGAAATGGCAGTCGATGACACTGCCGCCCTTGCAGCAAAATTGTTCTTCATAAACCTGCCAGTCCTTGGAGCGGAGGACCTCTGCCAAATTTTCCTGGCGGTGGCTGCTATCCAGGTAGCAGGCCTCGGCAATATTCGTGCGGTTGACGGTTTTGATCATCTCCTGCGCAGAATCGTACTTGAGCATACGCGCGCCGGCCGGGTTGATGCCCAGCAACTTGCCGTCGAGGCTGGTACGGAAAATCCCGAGGGGACCCTTTTCATAGATGCCGCGAAAGTGCTGTTCCACGCCCTGAGGCGGTTCGGTGACTTCGAAGGTATCGACTGCTACCGGGGCAACGGCATACAGCTTGCCGTCAAGACTGGAGCGAAACGTTGCCAGGGGCGGACTTTCATGCCTATCCCCATCATGATGTTCTGGATCCTGAGACACCTCGGAAACCTGCAAGGGTTTGCCGCTCGTCTGACTGACCGTATAGCCATGATCCTGCAGAAGCGCTTGCAGCGCGGCCGAATCATGTCCGTTCCCTTCAATAACCAGAACTGTTTTCATAGACTGGATCCTGTATCCGCTGTCGACACCCGCCCAAAGGCTTGCCGTGGACTGCTTTCATTCTGCGTCAGCACAACACAGACTCTAACAATCTTACCAAACATTCCGCTGAACCCTTGATGATGCCAGTCAAAAGCCCTGCAACTCCAAGGATGATGCATTCGCAAAAACTTACCTGATTAGTGTCGAGCTTCAGCCAGTGTGACATTTGCTGTCACAACAATGCGATAGCC